>ENA-OQAN01000468-OQAN01000468.1-human-gut-metagenome-genome-assembly--contig:-NODE-468-length-21583-cov-1.472875_pt1 | contig 21583 bp, 31 predicted proteins | sample MGYA00242735_ERZ504527 | MGnify/ENA primary metagenome ERZ504527 (study PRJEB26092, sample SAMD00036230) | human gut metagenome | host: Homo sapiens | study: EMG produced TPA metagenomics assembly of... | reverse complement strand
TTAAATAAGAAAAATTATGGCAATGATTAAATTAAACCGGTATCAATAAAATCTACCGTACCAATGAGATTGAAACATTAGCACTGGAAAATGTAAATTTGGATGTGATTAAAGGCGAATTTGTTAGTATTATGGGGCCTTCCGGTTGCGGTAAGTCTACCTTGTTGAATATTATGGGGTTATTGGATGCTCCCAGCAGTGGAAAGATTGAAATAAACGGTACTTCTGTAGAAAGTATGAAAGATAAAGAACTGGCTGCTTTTCGTAATAAGACTTTGGGATTTGTGTTCCAGTCATTCCACCTGATTAATTCGCTGAATGTGATTGACAATGTAGAATTGCCTTTGCTCTATAGAAAGATGGCTGCCAAGGAGCGTACCCGTTTGGCAAAAGAAGTGTTGGAGCGTGTCGGTTTAAGTCATCGTATGCGCCACATGCCCACACAGCTTTCCGGTGGTCAGTGTCAGCGTGTGGCGATAGCCCGTGCTATTGTGGGCAATCCCGAAATTATCCTTGCCGATGAGCCTACCGGAAATTTGGACTCAAAAATGGGTGCTGAAGTAATGGAGTTGTTGCATAAATTGAATAAAGAAGATGGACGTACCATTGTGATGGTAACCCATAATGAAGAACAAGCCAAACAGACTTCAAGAACTATCCGTTTCTTTGATGGCCGTCAGGTGCAATAACTGGAGGCTACTTCATTTTTTCTACGGACCATTAATGAAAAGGTACTATAATGATAAAAAAAACAATAGGACAAGTAATTTATCAATTGCGTAACCAACCGTTACTAAGTGCAATTACTATATTGGGAACTGCCCTCGCTATTGCTTTGATAATGGTTATTCTAATTGTCTATCAAGCGAAAAACGGCGGACTATGCTCCTGAAGTAAATCGTTCACGCTCGCTTTACGTCAAATGGGAGCGTACGGTATATGACAAGAAAGAACCTAACAGCGCAGGTCATTCCGACCTTCATTGTGGATGGCTAAAGAAGTCTTTTATCCGTTGAAAACTCCCGAAGCTGTATGCGTTACTTATGAAGCCGGTGAAGTATTAGTCAGTACTCCAGGAGCTGATGAAGAGGTCAATACACCGTTGTTACTGACAGATGCTGATTTTTGGAAGATATACCAATTTCATTACTTGTCGGGAAAACCTTTTACCCAGGCTGACTTTCAGTCGGGAATAAAGAAAGCTGTTATTGTTGAAAGTGTGGCGAGGCGTCTTTATGGAGATGTGGACGCTGCTATTGGGAAACCTGTACAGATTAATTTTACTGATTATACTGTTTGTGGTGTAGAGAGAATGTAAATCGTTTTTGTGAGTTTGCATGGAGTGAGGTTTATGCACCTTATTCTTCGAATGCGATAGCCAATAAGGTGGAAGCAGGAGAAACTCAGGGAAATCATATCATTACTATCTTGGCGCATAGTTCAGATGATTTTGAGAAAATCCGTAATGAGGTGGCCCGTGGAGTGGCACAGATTAATACGACACTGGGTGAGAGAGAATTGCAACTGATGGGGCAACCGGATAACTTCCGTACTCAGTTGAATCGTAAATTTGCCAACTCGTATGAAAATCTGGATGCGGCATATTGGAAATATGGCATTATGATTATTGTTATTTTATTGGTTCCCGCCATTAATCTAGCGGATTGACACATACCCGTATGCGTCGTCGGCTGGAAGAATTAGGTATTCGTAAATCTTTTGGCGCTACACAGGGAGAGTTGGTGTGGCAGGTTTTGAACGAGAACTTTGTATTGACATTAATCGGTGGGATGCTGGGACTTGGACTTTCTTATCTGTGTCTGTGGCTGATGAGTGATTGGTTGCTTCAGACTGCTTGGGGAGCAACAGCTACCATGAATGTTTCTATGGTCAGTCCTGTTGTATTTTTTGTGGCGCTTTGTTTTTGTCTGGTGCTTAATTTGCTTTCGGCATACATTCCTGCCTGGCGTGTTGCCCATACTCCGATTGTCGATTCGTTAAATCAAAAACTCTAAGGCTATGCTGATTCATTTATTAATTATTATAAAGAATAATCTTCGTGCCAATCTGTTGCTGATGGCTGGAATGTTCGTCATTGCTACTTCACTGTGGTATGCTGTGGATTATGTGTATGCTGTGGTAGTGAACCAACAGAAATCATTAGGGTTTGATTGGGAGCATGTATATTATGTACAAGCGGCCGTCTTACCCAATGAAAGCGTGGAGTGTGACACAGCAAGTCGGTCTGATGATGAAGTGACAGCTGAATATTTGGAATTTTATAATCGGCTGCAACATCATCCGGCAGTAGAAAGTGCATGTTATACTTTGATGCATTTCCATTATATATGGAAAAACGGTAGTGGAACCATGTCTTATGATACATTGAAGACCAGTGCGATGTATCGGGAAGTCACTCCTTCTTATTTTACCGTGTTTCGTGTCAGAGGGGCTGATGAATGTTCGCCTGAAGAGTTGTCCCGGCGGGCATCACATACCAATGATTTTGTGGTGACGGAAAATACAGCTTGTCGGCTGTTGAATCCGGACATAAATAATATGACTGTAAAAGGAGTGGAGCTAGCCGGTCGGTTTATTCATAGTGGGGTTTCCATGCGCGAGGATGAACCAGATTCGGTGCGTGTGGCCGCCGTATGCGAGAATCAGAAATATAATGAATATTCCAATTGGAGTAAAGCCGTTTATCGCATTGTACAGTTGGGACAGGGAGATTTTAAGATAAGCTATGGCAGTATTCCTTATCATGATATATTTATTCGTGTGAAGGCAGATGCGACCGTCCTGCTTTGTGGAATCATTCCGGAAAGAGATGAAGAAACAGCTGCGTGTGGGTAATCTGTATCTGGCGGATATGCGTCCTATGAGTTATTACCGGAATGAACATCTAGCTGATTATCGTAGCGATCTTTATACTTATTTGGCCATTGCTGGATTCTTTTTAGCTAATGCGTTTTTGGCCATATTGGGTACTTTCTGGTTCCGTACGCAGCAGCGTCGTGAAGAACTGGCCGTCCGTCTGGTTGCTGGGCTACGCCGCACAATCTTCAGACTCTTTTAATGGGAGAAGGCTTTCTACTGATAACCATCGCTTATATTCCTGCTTTGGTTGTAGCTTATAATTTAGGTATTTCTGATTTAGTAGAGACATGGCCTGTAGAATGGAGTTTCACACGTTTCCTGATAGGAGGGCTCGTTACTTTTCTGTTACTTTGGGCTATTGCCGCTATCAGCATTTGGTTTCCGGCACGGCAGGCATGAGTATCCAGCCAGCTGAGGCATTGCATGGTGAGTAAATCAGATATTCATTTTATTAAAAGATGGAATTAATGAAAAACGGAGATACATTTGGGATCTATTTGGAAATATAGAACATTGTATCTCTGCTTTAATTTATATATCAGGAAATGAAATCGTGTGCGAAAATGAAGTTGGTGTTCATTTTCGGATAGTGTATAATAAAGATAATATGTTTATATTCAGTTTTTTGTGTCTTTGGCATGACTTTGGCTAGTATAGATATAAAGTGTATAAGAAAATAATAAAATAAGAATTCGAAAATGAATAAAACAGTATTACAAGCAAGCTTTGGCACAACTACGCAACATCCGCTTATCAGTATTATCGGTATTGTGGGGACTGCGCTGAGTATTTTCCTTATTATGTTGGTAGTGATGATGCAACAAGTAAAGGTCGCTCCTTTTTCTCCCGAGTCCAATCGTAACCGTTTTTTACATGTACATTATATGAGTATCAGTCATAAAGATTGGGGAAATGGGACAAGTAATGGTCCGATGAGTGTACAGACTGCACGTGAAGTATACAAATCGTTGAAGACTCCTGAGGCTGTTACTGTTTATTGTTGCATGACGGTGTCCACTCCTGTTTCCCTACCTGGTGCGCCTGCGATAGGAGCTGATGTGCGTGAGACAGATGATACATTTTTTCATGTGTTCGATTTTCAGTTTACAGATGGAAAGCCGTATGATGAAGCTACTTTTACAGCTGGGCGCCCTGTAGCTGTTATAACAGAGAGCATTATCACGTGCCTTGTTTGGTTCTATTCAGTCTGTAGGTAAAGAATTTCTGCTGAGTCATGCTCCTTATCGTGTAGTAGGAGTAGTGAAAGATGTTTCAACTCTTGCCGATATGGCTTACGGGCAAGTATGGATTCCTTTCACTTCGACAACCTGTACTAATGACACATGGAGTGATAACCACATGGGAATGATGAGTGTAACTCTGTTGGCGCATGATCGTGAGGATTTTGATGAGATTCGTGCTGAGGCTAAGCGCCGTATGAATGAGTATAATTCAATACTTGCTGATCAAGGGTATACATTGATAGATCGCAACCGTCCTTATGACCAGGAAACCCAATCGATTTCTTTTGCTGCCAATTTGGAACCGGATTTAAAAGCGGCTTGTCGTGAGCGTGTCATTATCTTTATTATTCTATTATTGGTTCCTGCCATAAATTTGAGCAGCATGACGCAAAGCCGTTTGCGTCAGCGTGTAGCCGAGATAGGTGTGCGTCGTGCATTTGGAAGTACCCGCATAGAGATGGTGGGGCAGATTGTGATGGAAAATCTCGTAATCACTTTGTTGGCAGGGGCTATCGGATTGCTCATTAGTATATTATTCGCTTATTGGGGCACTGATATATTGTTTGCACAACCTTATAGTGTTACTCTGAATGCGCCTACTGTTGATTCCAGAATTTTATTGCAACCATCTACTTTCCTCTATGCATTGTTGTTCTGTTTTGTATTGAATTTGCTTAGTAGCGGTATTCCCGCATGGCGGGCATCGCGTACTAACATAGTCAATGCTTTGGGAGGAAAGATACATTAATAGATGAAAAATTAAGAATTTAAAAGAAGAGTTAGAATGAATAAGAAACTATTGACACAGATAAAGAATGAGTGGCGTTCCAATCTTTGGCTTGTTACCGAATTGTTGTTGGTGAGCGTTGTTATGTGGTATATTGTCGATTATATGTATGTTAAGGCAGCTGTTTACTATGAGCCACGTGGTTTTGATATCTCCCATTGTTATTTGATACAAATGGGACGCCTTACTGATAAAAGTCCTGATTTTATTCCTAATCAGACAAAAGAGCAGCAGCGGGAAGATGTGAAAGGACTTGCCGAGCGTCTTAAATATCGTCCGGATATAGAGGCGGTTGGTTTTGGTCAGAATTCTTATCCTTATAATGGGAGTAACAGCGGTACGGAGGTTAGATATGACACACTTCAGTCGCCGGGATGGACTATTCGACGTTTAGTAAGTCCTGATTTTGTCCGGGTTTCCAGTATCATGGTACTCGTGGGGAACTCCTGAACAATTGGCGGAGTTGCTTAGCCATCCCAAGAATTTTTTGGCTTCCGATAATTTATACAAGAAACGTTACGGAAGAGATTTGACTCCATTGGTAGGAAAACAGTTTTATTTGTTTGGAGATACGACGGAAACCTATACGCTGGGAGCATCGTTGGAGGTAGTCCGGTATTCAGATTATGAGCAGGCATGGAACAGCTACAGTATGGTGAAACTTTTGCCGGAGAATTGGTATGATGTGGGACTTGAATTGTGTGTACGGGTAAAAGAAGATCAGGATAAAGATTTTATAACCCGTTTGAAAGCTGATAGTGAGAAGCTATATCGGGTGGGGAATGTGTTTATAGCCGAAGTGCGTTCGTTTGATGATATCCGTCGTAACTATCAACAGTCACAAACCAATTCCATGCGCAGCTATATTTTGGGTATGGTTTTTTTATTGTTGAATATTTTTTTAGGATTGCTGGGCACGTTCTGGTTTCGTACTCAGCAACGACGTGGTGAGATTGCTTTGATGAAATCTTTGGGAGGAACAGACCACAGTGTCTTTGTACGCCAGTTGGTGGAAGGATTACTGCTATTGGTTATAGCCACTATTCCGGCTGTTTTTATCAATTGGAATCTGGCAAATAGTGAATTGAATGCTTGGATGAATGGTACTACTATTGAAGGTGGACGCTTCATAATAACAGTTCTTATCTCCTTTATTTTGATTGCATTGATGATTGTAGTAGCATTTGGATTCCTGCACGTAAGGCTATGAAAGTTCAGCCGGCGGAAGCATTGCATAATGAGTAATTTCTTTTTTTGTTAAAAGATTTTAGAGCATAGCACAAACATGATAAAACTATATTTCAAACAGGCTTTTTTCCAACTACGTGAGAATAGGCTCATCAGCTTGGTCTCTATTATAGGAACGGCATTGGCTATTTGTATGATCATGGTCATCGTTTTGGTGTTGGAAGTGCGCATTACGGATTGTGTGCCTGAGGTGAACCGTTCACGTTCTCTTTATATGAAAGCGATGTCTATTCATCAGAAAGGAGATACTAGTGATAATTCATCAAACGGCTGTATGTCACTTACGGTGGCTAAAGAGTGTTTTAAGGCGCTTACTGTTCCTGAAACGGTAACTATAGTGTCTACAGGAGGCAGGATGCGTATTTCTGTACCTGCGGGAAAAACGATGACAGTGGATAATCTTGAAACTGACGATACTTTTTGGAAAGTGTTCTCTTTTGATTTTATTGCCGGAAAGCCGTTTACGGCTGCCGATAGTGAAAGCGGACTTCCTAAGGTTGTAATTAGCGCTTCTGTGGCCCGGAATTTATTTGGTACGGTAGAAGCAGTGGGGCGTACAGTCCAACTTAACTTGGCCGATTATACGGTAGTGGGTGTTGTGAAAGATGTATCCAAACTGGCTGTTTCTTCGTATGCGCAGATTTGGATACCTTTCAATTCAACTGAAATAGCCAGGAAGTGTTGGTATGACAATGTGATGGGAACTTTTCGTGTGGTCATTCTGGCACATTCGGAGAAAGATTTTCCTGCTATCAGAGAAGAGGTGGAACGTCTGCGTCAGAAATTTAATGACGGATTGCAGGATTCTGAAATCTTTTATCGTGGACAACCCGATGATCGTTTCTCTTTTATCTTTCGTCACTGGGGAAGAGAGTTACAGGCGAAGGAAGCTTATTTGTACTACCTGCTGGTGATTGTCATTTTATTGTTGGTACCGGCTATAAATCTTAGTAGCATGACTTTGTCCCGTATGCGGAAGCGCATGTCGGAAATAGGAGTGAGGAAGGCATTTGGTGCTACTGCCAATGTCTTGTTGAGGCAAGTGTTTTATGAAAACTTATTATTGACGCTCATAGCCGGAGCAGTAGGAATGCTTTTCAGTTATGCATGTACTTTTTTATTGAATGATTTCTTATTTTCCAATAGCGAGAACCGTGCCCAAATAGGAGAAACCAGTCTTTCGGCAGATATGTTGTTCAGTCTCTGGATATTCTTGGCCGCATTCATTTTCTGCCTGCTCTTGAATTTGCTGTCAGCGTGCATTCCTGCCTGGAGGGCATCGCGCATGAATATTACGGACGCTTTAAACCAACGTTAGATCATGAACAGGAATTTATTGAAACAGATATGGAACGAGCGCCGCAGCAATGCGTTTCTGTGGATGGAACTTTTTGTGGTGTTTGTCATATTATGGTATATTGTGGATGTGGTATATGTCACATTGAGCATCTATAATTTGCCGATGGGCTTTGATATAGAAAATACGTATGTTCTTCGTTTTGAGCGGATGACTTCGAAGGCGGCTGCTTATCAGCCTGGCCGTACTATGAAAGAAGATGTTGCCGATTTGCATGAAATTGTAAACAGGCTTGCGCATCGTCCGGATGTGGAAGCAGTCAGCCTCTCGCAAAACTGTATACCTTATAATGACGGTGCAAACAGTTTTTCATTTTATCTGGATACAGTCCCGGTACGTAGTTTGAAACGATGGATAACTCCGGAGTATTTTAATGTATTCCGTTATCGCAATATAGACGGTTCGGATAGTGAAAGCCTTGCTGAGGCACTGACACCGTCCGGCATGGTCTTATCTGTGAATATTGCCGATGTTTATCAGGATGCACCTTGGCATGGTAAGGAACTTTTTAGGGCGTAGGGTGCCTGTTTGGCGGAATGAGCCGGAGGCGGAGCACCTTTCTATAGCTGCTCTTACCGAGCCGGTCCGTTATGATCATTTTACAGCTCCGGATGATTACGGCTCCCGTTATGCTGCTGTGTACCTGACAGATGAGGTAATGGAATCCTTGGGCGAAACGGTTTATATAGAAGTTTGCCTACGTGTTCGTGAGGGACAGAATGATGGATTCATAGACCGTTTGATAGTGGATGCCGACCGTCAATATCAGGTGGGCAATCTATATCTTTTGGATATAACTCCTTTGAGTGATGTACGCACTGCTTATGAAACGGATTCGGTGAATGAGTTGAATACGCAATTTGTATCATATTTTCTTATTGCTGAATATCTTTCTAGGCATTATCGGAACTTTCTGGTTCCGGACACAGCATCGGCGTGTCGAAATTGCGTTGCGTATAGCTTTAGGTTCTACCCGTTGGGGAATCTGCGGTCGTCTGATGGGGGGAAGGAGTCTTTTTATTGTTGGTATCTGCTATTCCTGCATTGGTCGTAGCGTGGAATTTGGGATATGCCGAACTGGTGGAAGTTACACGTATGCCTTTTACGGAAGGTCGTTTTGCGATTACAATTCTGGGCACTTTCATTCTGATTGCTGGAATGATTGTCATTGGAATAGGATACCCTGCCGTCGTGCCATGAGTATCGAACCGGCTGAGGCATTACATGAAGAATAAATAAAATGAAGAGATAAAACGAATGAAACAGCTATTATTACAAGCATTTAATCTGATACGGCAGAATCCTTTTTATGCTACAATCAGTATTATAGGAACAGCTGTCACTATCGCTTTTGTTATGGTGGTAGTGATGATTTATGACTTCCGTACAATGGATATGGCTCCGGAAAGTGATCGGAGCGATATGATGTATACAGGTTCGGGGAATGACCTATCGTAAGCAGGATCATACCAACCAGAACAGCGGTATGGGACGCAAGGCTTTTGAAGCATTGTTTTCAGAGCTCCCTGGTGTAAAAGAGGTTACTTGGTATCGTGGCGTTTCCAAGACCCCTTGTAACTTGTCCGCTTCGAATGAGATATTCAACTATTTTGTGCGGCCTGTGGCTGATAACTGGTTTAAGTTCTTTGATTATGAATTTATAGCGGGACGTCCTTTCACACAAGAGGAGTATGATGCCCGTCGGTGTGTCAGTGTGGTAACCGAGCGTATGGCCTTGCAGCTTTTCGGCACGACGGATGTGGTAGGAAAAGAATATCAAAGTAATTTTTTTCCGACTAAAGTGGTAGGCGTGGTGAAAGATGTCAATGCTATTTTCCAGACAGCATACGCTGATGCTTTTGTTCCTTTCTCATTGGAAAATGAAGACTATTATGCTACTTGGACAGGGGGCTTGGGAGGAATCCGTCTGGGATTGCTCAAACTGCTGCCGGACACTCGTCCTGCAGAGGTACGGACTGAAGTACAGCATCGGCAGGATCGTTTGAATAGTTCAACGGCAGAATATGCTTTCGAGATGAACGAACTCTATACTCATACGGAATATACCTTTTTTCGTGGAAAAGATATTAGTGCACCGTTGGTTTACAGTATGTTATTGATGGTCTTGCTGATTGTTCCTGCTATTAATATCTCAGGTATGACCAATGCCCGAATGCAGGAGCGTGTGACAGAGATTGCAGTTCGCAAGGCGTATGGTGCATCACGTATTTCCATTATGGTGAGGTTGTTTTTAGAGAATCTGTTTACGGTCTTTTTGGGTGGAATTTTAGGATATCTGTTTTCGTGTGTGTTGGTTTGGCTGGGACGTGTATGGTTGTTTGGTAGCGGCGAGGTAGAATTATCAGATATCAGATATCAGTCTGGATGGAGGTTTGTTGTTGCATCCTGCTTTATTTGTGTTTGGTTTTCGGCGTATGTGTTGTTTTTAATTTATTGTCGGTATTGATTCCGGTATGGATGGTCACACATCGTAATATTGCGACTACCATCAAAGGAGAATAGGAGGAAAGAAAAATGATAAAGAGTTTATTCAGACAAATGTGGAACCAGAGGCACGCCAATGTATGGGTGTGGGTTGAATTGATTGTTGTTCTTATCTTGCTATGGTACAGCATCGATCTGGTTTATAATTATGAGGCTGCTGCCCGTCAGACTAAAGGATATGACACGGAGAATGTTTTGATATTCAATTTGAATATTAAGCTGGCTTGCAAAATGATTCTGTATTAATGAGTCATTCTGCTGAATATTTGGAACAAATCTATCATTTAATCCAACAATATCAAGGGGTGGAGGAAGCTTGTTTTTATTATGGGACAATACCTTATACGGGAAATAATATGTATGAGGGATATGCTCCGCATTCGGATTCGACCCATGTGGTAGGCTGTTTCATCCGTTATGTCAGCCCTACTTATTTCAAGGTATTTCGTTTGCAGCCATTATCAGGCTCATTTGAGGCGGAGCGTTGGGACAAGAATGAATACCCCATGCCGGTGTTGATGAGTGAAACGTTAAGTGATTCCTTGTTTAGCGGACGCAATGGAGTAGGGGAGACTTGTTTCAATCCTTATTTTCTGAATAGTGTGCAACCGGAAACTAATTATAAGGTAATGGCGGTACTTCCTGCTCATAAGACCGATGAGTACGAGCGTTACGAACCTTTTTATTTATCTTCCAGTCCGCCCGCTGACTCATTGGCATCACATTGCGGTGCGTGTGGCTTCCAATTCCATACTGGGATTTACCGAACATTTTATGCAGGATATGCAAGGGAAATTATCTATCGGCCCTTATACTTATACGATATAAATTCGTATGGCGATATGAAGGAAGCTTTCGATATAGAGCAAGGAACGGTGAATTATCTGAATACTACCTATGCCGTTATCCTTTTCTTTGTTTTCAATATATTTTTAGGGATGCTGGGTACTTTCTGGTTTCGGACTCGTAAAAACCGAAGTGAGATAGCTTTGCGTATGGACTAGGTTGCAGTAGATGAATGTATTTGGTTATTATGTACTTGAGGGCATCCTTCTCTTGGTTTCGGCTGCCATTCCCGCTGTTTTTGTTTGTGCGAATATGCAGATGGCGGATCTTACTGTGCATACATTAATGGAACCTGCTTGGGGACGTTTTTTGCTTTGTTTTGTGTCGGCCATGCTGTTGTTGGGGATAATAATTTTGCTCGGCATTTATTTCCCGCCCGGAAAGCGATGGGGATTGAGCCGGCAGACGCGTTGCATAATGAATAATGTTATTTCATTGTCACATGATCAGCAGTGTTCGTATATGAATGGAGTGTCCGATTTCGGACACTCCATTTTTGTCGTAAGGTATTATAAAACAGTGAAATAGTTTTTTGGCATACCATTTGCCTTACCTTTGATAAAAAGAATAATAACGCAAATGAAAAACAAGTAATATCTCTATTTTTAGCCTTTGGCATATCGTTGGTTGCCGGAGCGCAGCCACAAGAAAAGCGACGTGCCATCACTTTGGAGGAAGCCATTACTATTGCCCGTGTGCAAAGTGTAGATGCGGCCGTAGCTTTAAACGAGCTGAAAACCGCTTATTGGGAATATCGTACTTTCCGTGCGGATTTGCTTCCGGAAATGAATTTTGAAGCCACTATTCCCAGCTATAATAAGAAGTATAATTCTTATCAGCAGGATAACGGTGCTTATACATTTGTACGTAATAATTATATGGAAATGAATGGTGAAGTTTCTATCGATCAGAATATTTGGTTGACCGGTGGTAAACTCTCATTGAATACCTCTCTTGATTTCTTGAAACAACTGGATGGAGATAAATCAAAACGATATATGTCTGTTCCTGTGGCATTGACTTTGGAACAACCTATTTTCGGAGTGAATACAATTAAATGGAACCGCCGCATCGAACCGGTGAGATACGCTGAAGCTAAAGCCGCATTTCTTACTGCAACCGAAGAGGTAACCATGACTACTATCAACTATTTTTTCAATTTGTTGTTGGCTAAGGAAAATGTAGCATCGCCCGACAGAATCTGAAGAATGCAGATAAACTGTATGAAGTGGCTAAGGCAAAGCGTAGTATGGGGCAGATCAGTGAAAATGATTTGTTGCAATTGGAACTGAATGTATTGAATGCCGTTCTACGTTGACTGAAAATGAAAGCAACTTGAAAAGTAATATGTTCAAACTCCGTTCATTTCTAGCATTAGGAGAAGATGAGGAATTGGAACCGGTTGTTCCCGAGACGATTCCGACTGTATTGCTGAACTATCCGGATGTTTTGGACAAAGCACTTGCCAATAATTCATTTGCGCACAATATTCGTCGCCGCCAGTTGGAAGCAGATTTTGAAGTGGCTAAGGCGAAAGGTAATTTACGTGAAATCAAGCTCTATGCACAGGTAGGTTTTACAGGAACAGACAATGAATTTAATAGTGCATACCGCCGTTTGAAAGATAACCAGATTGTAGAAGTTGGTTTTAAAATTCCTATTCTTGACTGGGGAAAACGTCGTGGTCAGGTAAAGATTGCTCAAAGTAACCGCGATGTGACTGAAAGCAAGCTACGTCAGGAGACCATGAATTTCAATCAGAATCTGTTTATCCTTGTAGAACAGTTCAATAACCAGCAGGCCCAGTTGCAGATAGCAGACGATGCGGACAAGATTGCCCAGAAACGTTACAGCACCAATGTGGAAACCTTCATGGTCGGTAAAATCTCGACATTGGATTTGAATGATTCCCAGTCAAAGAAAGATGAGGCTCGTCAGAAGCATATCAATGAGTTGTTCTATTATTGGTACTATTATTACCAGTTGCGCAGCTTGACATTGTGGGATTTCAATACCAATACTAATATTGATGCCGATTTCGAGAAGATTATCAAACAATAGGATTTTCACTATTCAATTCTGTTTGAATATAAAATGGGGTTGTCTTTGTACTTATTAAAATAATAATTTCTACATTTGCAGCATTATGATATTAATTATAGACGATGACAGTGCCATTCGTTCTTCTCTGAGCTTTATGCTGAAAAGGGCGAAATATGATGTGCAGGCCGTACCGGGTCCCAAAGAGGCTATTGAAATAGTCCGTTCGGTTGCGCCCCAGTTAATCTTGATGGATATGAACTTCACCCTGTCCACCAGTGGTGAAGAAGGATTGACTCTTTTGAAACAGGTCAAAGTGTTCCGGCCCGATGTTCCCGTTATATTGATGACAGCATGGGGAAGTATCCAGCTTGCCGTGCAAGGGATGCAGGCAGGTGCATTTGACTTATTACCAACCTTGGAACAACGTGGCGTTGATGCAACGGATAGAAACGGCTTTGGAACTGACTTCACAAGATAAGAAAGCAGAGGTTCCGGTGGAAGATAATGACGGCTTCGACCGTAGCCATATCATTGGAAAGAGTAAAGCACTGATGGATGTGCTGGCCACGATCAAGCGGATAGCGCGTACCAACGCATCGGTCTTGATTACCGGTGAAAGTGGTACAGGCAAGGAGTTGATAGCCGAAGCGGTACATTTGAACAGTCCCCGTAGCAAGAAACCTTTTGTGAAAGTGAACTTGGGAGGAATTTCTCATACTTTGTTCGAGAGTGAAATGTTCGGTCATAAGAAAGGTGCGTTTACGGATGCCACAGCCGACAGGGTAGGACGTTTTGAACTGGCTGATAAAGGTACGATTTTTTTGGATGAGATTGGCGATTTGGATTTAAGCTGTCAGGTGAAACTGCTTCGCGTGTTACAAGAACAGACTTTTGAAGTCTTGGGCGACAGCCGTCCCCGTAAGTCGATATCCGTGTGGTCAGTGCGACGAATGCCGATTTACGACAGATGGTGCAGGAACACACTTCCGCGAGGATTTGTTCTATCGTATTAATTTAATTACGGTGCATCTTCCGGCATTACGCGAACGCCGTGAGGATATTCCCTTATTGGTCCGTCATTTTGCCGACAAACAATGTGAATCGAACGGTCTTCCCAAAGTGGAATTTACTTCTGAAGCGATGGATTATTTAAGCCGTTTGCCTTATCCGGGTAATATCCGTGAATTAAAGAATTTGGTGGAACGTACCTTGCTGGTCAGTGGAAAGGAAATATTGACTGCGGATGATTTTAAATCACAATACCAGCATCCTATAGAACAGAAGGTGACAACGAATCTGCAAGGCATGACCTTGGAGGAGATAGAAAAGCAGACTATTCTACAAACGCTTGAGAAGTATAACAATAATATGTCACAGGTTGCCGTAGCCTTAGGAATCAGCCGGGCTGCTCTTTATCGCCGTTTGGAGAAATACAATATACAAGTGAATGATTAGCAAAAACGGAACCGGATAAAATATGAAACTGAAATTCTTGTTCTTTTTTTTTAGCATTACTGTTGACAGCAGTATGGACTATCCTGCTCGTTCTTACATTGAAGGAACGCGGTGCGTTGTTTTATATAGGAGAGGGAGTTATTACATTCAGTCTTGTGTTTCTGGTTTATTTCTATCGCAAAGTCGTGAAACCGCTTGATATCATCGGCAACGGTATGGAGCTTCTTCGTGAGCAGGATTTCAGCAGTAGGCTGACTCCTGTCGGACAAAAGGAAGCCGACCGCATTGTGTTGGTTTTCAACCGCATGATAGAGCAGTTGAAAGACGAGCGCCTTCGGTTGCGTGAGCAGAATCATTTTCTTGACCTGCTGGTCAGCGCTTCTCCCATGGGAGTTGTCATACTGACTTTGGACGGACATATTTCCATGCTAAATGCTGCAGCTCTTCGTTTTTTGGATTATTCTTCGGCAGAGGAAGTCAGAGGCCGATTGCTGTGCGAGTTGGCTTCCCCTTTGGCCGAAGAAATAGAACGTATTCCCAAAGATACTACTGAAACAATTCGTCTGAGCGACTCCATGATTTACCGCTGTTCCCGGCTTTCTTTTGTTGACAGAGGCTTCTCTCATCCGTTTATTCTGGTGGAAAGTCTGACTTCCGAGGTGGTGAAAGCAGAGAAAAAGGCATACGAAAAAGTGATCCGTATGATAGCACATGAGGTGAATAATACGACTGCGGGCATTACCTCTACTCTTGATACGGTGGATGGCGCTTTGGAATGTATGGAGGATACGGAAGACTTGCGCGAAGTGATGAAAGTCTGCATAGAGCGTTGCTACAGCATGAGCCGTTTTATCACAAATTTTGCCAATGTGGTGAAGATTCCCGAGCCTCAATTACAATCAGTGGACTTGAATGACCGCGTAGCCGCTTGCAAGACATTTATGGAAACGGTTTGCCGTAACCGTAAGATTACGCTGCATCTTGATTTATGTAAAGAGAATCCTGAAGTGATGATGGATACTTCTCTGTTTGAGCAAGTACTAGTCAACATTATCAAGAATGCGGCTGAAAGTATCGGGGAAACAGGAGATATCTTTATCCGTACTTCCGTATCACCTACGATGTTGGAAATTGCTGATACCGGTGCCGGTATCAGTAAAGAGGTGGAAACCAAACTGTTCAGTCCTTTCTTCTCCACCAAGCCTAACGGACAGGGTATCGGTCTTATTTTTATTCGTGAAGTTTTGATAAAACATGGGTGTACTTTCTCTCTTCGTACCTATCCGGATAAACTGACCCGTTTCCGTATCCGTTTCTGATGATTTTCTACCACTTTACCACGCTGATGCTTCCGCAAGGAAGTGAAAAGGGAGGGTTTATAGTAAATGTCTTTCGGGTGTTTCTTTTTGTGCTGTTGGTTCTTTCGAAATCTCAGTTCAAAATGAAAACTCTTTTTATTATGCTAAGTCGTCCGCGATGAAAAATGTTTAATCAGGATTGAATGAAATCGGTTTGTTTGGTTTATCTTCACAATATTATGTGCTAAATAATTAAAATTATGAAATACCCTATCGGCATACAGACTTTTAGTCAAATCCGTGAAAACGGATATGTTTATGTGGATAAGACCGACCTTATCTACCAGTCGGTGAGTAGAGGAAGTATTTATTTTTTCAGCCGTCCGCGCCGTTTCGGCAAAAGTATTATGAAGGGCGGAAAGAGGTGAGGTAATATCCGGACAAGCCTGAAAATATCCTGTAGTTTGGAATAAGTAAGTAACGTTATAAAATAGCTTGATACATTATTTTATTCATCGTTATCAGCCCAAATCCCACAAAAAAGTTGGGAGCGTTTATGCCCTCATGCTCTCACTGTATATGTAACATGTTGATCATGAATAATTTGTGTAGTTGTGGTAAAAATAGTTGCTCTTCCTTATGCCCTCACTAATCTCTCATGCCCTCACTACGTTTTGAAGCATATTTCTGTATAACATGCTTGTTGTCAGCTATATATTCTTTTTTTGTAGGATATTCCGGCTTGATATAAAGTAGGGCGTTTTCTGGCTTTTTATCGTAAAAAGTGTGTGTAAAGGGTTTGTACTTCTATGGAGTGTGATCGCAAAGTTCCCGGTATTTCCGGCAGCGGTAAAAAGATCAAGACGTTTTTAAAAAAGCTCTTGTTCTTTTTAAAAAAGGCCGTTATCTTTTTTTGAAAGTTCTTGATCTTTTTAAAAAACGTCCTTATCTTTTGAGATGAAATTCCGGATCTTACGCGAAAACCTCCACCACAGAGTTTTGCAAAACTGCTGCCACTGCTATCACTCTTTCCACTGAAAGCACCATGAGCAGGACGTTTCATAGGGTGGTGGCAGCACTTTTTTTTATATGGTAAAAAGGGCTGCTGCCACCACTTTTACCTCTTTTCTACCCCAAAAAGTCCGTAGGAGGGGGAAGAAACAGGAGGCGGAGGATGATCAAACGCTGGGAAAAGGCGGGAATACAGGCACACAGCACCCGGAAACCGGACCGGCAGAATATCGTCCACCAACGAACAAGATACTGACTACAGCCTGATGGGAATCTGATTGCGGATCGCCAGAACTATGGTTGCATCCCGACAAAGCCATAGTTACAATCTGGTGAAACCTTAGTTCCAGCCTGATGGAACTGAAGTTTCAACCCTACGGAACCGGTTGAAACTGAACCTTATGCTGAATATGACGCCCGTACAATTAATATAGGTGCTGAATACAGCTTTTGGAAAGATTATATCAATGCGGTGATAGAGTTCAACCGCTGCCGTTACTTTTCCGGCGGAGTGGTTTTTAAAGTCCACCTGAAATAATAAAAGGAGTGGCTGTCAGTCTTTGATTTTCTTTTTATACACTTCCCCTCTGCTCATTACTTCCTTAACGAAATTGTAAGTCTCTACCCCTCGGAAGTATCCATTCTTACAAACCGGATCATTGAAATATTCTTCATTACTTTTAAGCAGGATATAGTCATCTACGCTATTATCCCATACATATTTATTCTTGCCATATTTTTCAGCCAGTGCCATGGCATCCAGTACGTGTCCTATTCCGGCGTTATAAGCCGCCAAGACAAATTTCATCCGTTCGTTTTCATTTTTTATTGCGTTGAAAGAACGGGAAGTGGCAGCGATATATTTCACAGCGGCCTTTATACTCTCTTCCGGATTCTGTTCTTTACCGGGAGGAACTCCCATAGCACGCGCCGTCCGGGGCATGAGCTGCATTAATCCTTTCGCGCCTGCCCATGATACGGCTGTCGTATCAAAATTAGATTCTGTATAGGCTAGGGAAGCTAAAATACGCCAGTCCCAATCTATTTCTTTGGCATATTTTTTGAATAGAGTGTCGAAGTGTGAAATCTTTCCGTCTTTGACGGACAAGATGGAACCGTGAGGTGTCCGTTTGCTTATTTCAAAATAACGCTTGCTACTGGCTGATAGGCAGGAGAAGTTATATTTTCCTGATGCCATTTAGTAGCAGCTTCACCTAGTAGCGGTGAGGTCTTACGTACGGCCCATGAGGCACGTTGGTCAAAACTGACAGCCAGGTCAATATTCAGATTGGGGTAATAAGTCTTGTTTAATTTGGCAAGGTCGTTATCACAGATGGCATAATCTATCTCACCATTGGAACCTGCATGATTAAATCCTCGGTGGTGATGCTGTCATTATTGACTTCGTGTATCAATATACCGCCACCCAGTTCTTTATCCAGATTGATGAGACGTTCCAGATACTTTCCTGGTTTTACATAGACCTCTTTCCCTATTAATTCTGTCACATTATTCAGTGCTTTCTTCTTTTTTTGAGTATTGCGTTGTACCAATACCTGATGGGTGATAATATCTTCCCCGCAAAATTCTACACTATCTTTAAACTCTTTGGTGACAGGTAGATTATAGGCTATCAGGTCTCCTTCTCCTTGTAATAGTTTATGGACCAGATCACGGGCATTCTGTGCTACTTTTATTTTCAGCTTACGCCCAATGAGCGGGTAAACTGATCGGCCAGCTCATACTGGAATCCCATAGGCTCGCCCCGATAGTCGAAATAAGAGGTAGAACTGTTCAAGGTCAGGGCTACTAATTCTCCGCTGTCTTTTATTTGCGGCAAATCATAATTTGTCACTTCGGCAGATTGTTGCCGGTTGCGGCACGCTGTCATGCATATACAGGCAAGGACTAATAGCCAGACATTTTTCATCTTCCTAAAATCTTTTCAATATATAGTTTAAGGATTTCAATGGCCTTTTGGTTGTTGCCTCCATTGGGGATAATAATGTCGGCATATTGTTTGGTAGGCTCTATGAATTCGTCATGCATCGGTTTCAGAATGTTCCGGTATTTGTCTATCAGCATTTCCAAGGGATGGCCGCGTTCCACCATGTCGCGGGTAATCACACGCAGCAAACGTTCATCGGGTTCGGCATCCACGAAAATTTTTAAATCCATCAGATCGCGTAACTCTTTATCATAGAGGCTCATGATACCTTCTACGATGATGACTTCCTTAGGCTCTACATGGACGGTTTCGGGTAGGCGTGTACATATTATATAAGAATAGGTAGGTTGTTCAATGGGATGTCCTTTACGTAATTCGGCTATCTGTTGTTCAAAGAGCGGCCAGTCAAAAGCGTCGGGATGGTCGAAATTGGTTTGTTTACGTATTTCCAAGGGATGGATGACTGATCATTATAATATGAATCTTGTGGAATGACTGCAACGGAACCTAGGGGCAGGCTCTCTATGATTTTTCTAACTACAGTGGTCTTTCCTGAACCGGTTCCGCCGGCTATGCCAATAATTATCATAATAATAGAATGTATTTTAAAACAAAACTGTTACTTTTGCATCAGGCTAAATACTTTAAGCCCTGTGTCAATTACAAAAGTAGGATAATTAATTAAAATATCAAGTATGGTTAAGCACATTGTTTTATTTAAATTGAAAGAAACTCTTTCACAAGAAGAAAAATTGAAAGTGATGAATGATTTTAAAGCGGCTATTGAAGCTTTGCCGGTCAAGATAGGTTTTATCCGTCATATATTTGTGGGGCTGAATACCAATCTGCTGAAAAATGGGATATTTGTTTGGATAGTGAATTCGATACGCTGGCAGATGTCAATGCCTATGCCGTTCATCCGGATCATGTAGCTGCTGCCGGCCTCTTAAAAGAGGTTAAGGCTGATCGTGCTTGTGTGGATTACGAATTATAAAAGATAGCTTATGAAAAAGATAATCAATCCCTGGAAGGGGATGAAAGGATATAATTGCTTTGGCTGTGCTCCTAATAATGACGCCGGAGTGAAGATGGAATTTTATGAAGACGGGAATGAGGTAATCAGTATCTGGAAACCTCAGCCACAGTTTCAGGGGTGGATTGATACGTTGCATGGAGGTATTCAGGCGGTGCTGTTGGATGAGATTTGTGCATGGGTAGTTTTGCGTAAACTACAGACTACCGGTGTTACGTCCAAAATGGAAACTCGTTATATGAAGCCTGTTAATACTAACGATTCGTATATTGTATTGAAAGCCTCCATAAAGGAGAGGAAGCGCAATATCGTATTTGTAGAAGCGGCTATTTATAATAATAAAGAGGAACTTTGTACCAAGGCTCTATGCACTTATTTCACTTTTCCGCAAGAGAAGGCGAAGGAAGAAATGCATTTTTTGAGCTGCGAGGTGGAGCAAGATGAGATAATACCTTTAATTTGAAAGAAAAAATAAAGTTTTTGCGATAATTATTTGCTGATATCAAATATAAACTTTATTTTTGTCGCAAATAAAAAGAAAAGACTATGGTTAGAACAGCTACACATCATCATCATTTTCCTAACGAATAACTCGGTGGGCTAAGATGATATTGTAGTATGATGATATAGGGCTTGCCGAAAACGGTAAGCCCTTTTTATTGCCGGTTAATAATTAAAAAACAGATAGAATCATGCTTAGAATTGCAGTACAGTCAAAAGGCCGTTTGTTTGAAGAGACAATGGCATTATTACAAGAGGCGGATATTAAAATCTCCGCTTCTAAAAGAATTCTTTTAGTACAGTCATCTAATTTTCCTATCGAAGTTCTTTTTCTTCGCGATGATGATATTCCTCAGTCGGTGGCTGGTGGAGTGGCTGATTTAGGGATTGTAGGCGAGAATGAGTTTGTAGAGAGAAAAGAAGACGCTGAGGTGATTAAACGTTTGGGATTCAGCAAGTGCCGTTTGTCATTGGCTATACCTAAAGATGTGGACTATCCGGGTTTGTCTTGGTTTGAAGGACGCAAGATTGCGACTTCTTATCCCGGCATTTTGAAAGATTTCATGGAACGGAATGGTATTCATTCTGATATTCATGTCATTACCGGTTCGGTAGAGATTGCTCCGGGAATCAGTTTGGCAGATGCTATTTTTGATATTGTAAGTTCGGGATCGACTTTGGTAAGCAATAGCTTGAAGGAAGTGGAAGTGGTTATGAAAAGTGAGGCATTGCTGATAGGCAATAAGAATATGTCTGAGGAGAAGAAAGAGATTTTGAATGAACTCTTGTTCCGTATTGAAGCGGTGAAAGCTGCCGAAGACAAGAAATATGTCTTGATGAATGCTCCGACAGAGCGTTTGGAAGAAATTATCGAAGTGCTGCCGGGTATGAAGAGTCCTACTGTGATGCCATTGGCACAAGAAGGATGGAGTTCGGTACATACAGTGCTTGACGAGAAACGTTTTTGGGAGATCATCGGAAAACTGAAGGCATTGGGCGCGGAAGGTATTTTGGTATTGCCCATTGAGAAAATGATATTATAGCCGGTCCATACGTCAGGCGAGATTTGTAAACTTATAAAAGAATACATGTATGAAGAAAATAATATATCCTGAAAAGAAAGACTGGGTGGAAATTCTCCGTCGTCCGGCATTAAATACAGACACGCTGCGCGATACGGTTAAAGAAGTGCTGGATAAAGTGAAGACGGAAGGAGATAAAGCGGTGAGGGAATATGAAGAACGTTTTGATAAGGTGAAACTGGACTTACTGGGGGTTACTGAAACGGAAATTGCTGAAGCGGAAAAGGAGGTACCTATTGAATTGAAGGCAGCTATTATGCTGGCACAGAAAAATATTCATACTTTTCATAATTCTCAGCGATTTGAAGGGAAAAAGGTGCAGACTGTATCTGGTGTAACTTGTTG
>ENA-OQAN01000466-OQAN01000466.1-human-gut-metagenome-genome-assembly--contig:-NODE-466-length-21607-cov-1.378166_pt1 | contig 21607 bp, 29 predicted proteins | sample MGYA00242735_ERZ504527 | MGnify/ENA primary metagenome ERZ504527 (study PRJEB26092, sample SAMD00036230) | human gut metagenome | host: Homo sapiens | study: EMG produced TPA metagenomics assembly of... | reverse complement strand
GTGAAGCCAAAAGGTGCTCTGAGATTGGTGGTAAGACAACACTCCCCAAACGTAACCCAGGGAAAAGTGCCATGGAAATGATTTGATATAGATGGTCTGATTTGGGTATCGTAGTAGTGATTGGTAGATTTTTGGTATCACTAAAGTCACCATATAGTCGTCCTCGATAATATAAACATCGTACAGACTGGCCAGTTGTGCCAGCTTTTCTTTTTCTTTAGCGGTATAGCTAGTCCAAGAGGGTTTGAGTAACGACTAATTGTATAAAAGAACTTAATCTGTCCAGACTTAAAGTGCTCTTCCAGTTTATCAAAATCCAGACCATCAAAATTACGCGTAATGGTTTCATAAGGTAAATTTTGGCGGTTGATTAGTTGGTTCATGCGGTGATAGGTAGGTTGCTCGATGAGAATTTTATATCCACCATTACCAAAATCTATTTGCGACAGAATGTAGAGGGCTTGTTGGCTTCCTGATGTAATGACAATCTGATCTGAATTGACGTAAATATCGTCAGCTGCAAGTCGGTTCTGTAAGGCTTTTACCAATTCTTTAAGTCCAGCTTGTTCATGGTAATAGTTAAAGAGGTAGTCCTGATGACCTGCTAAACTTTCATCGAGACAAAGCTTAAAATCCTCGTAGGCCAATTGATTGTAGTCGTTAAGGTTGAGGAGGCTTTATCGTCTGTCTCGTTATACCCTTCGAGAACATAATAGCCACTTTTAGGAACGGCATAAATATAGTTCTGATATTTTAGGTCCAGGAGTGCTCTTTGTGCCGTATCCTTACTACAGACATAGGTCTGGCTAAGCTGTCGGATAGAAGGTAACTTACTTCCTTTTTTCTAAGCTCCCATTTTTAATATCCTTAATAATAGACGCGACAATATCTTGGTAAACACTCATAACTGACCCCTCACAGATTTTTTTATTATTGTACCTACTTATCTTCTCTGAGCAAGTGAGCTAGGGGGATTTGACAAGATTATTAGATTTTGACATAATAAAAAGGTTGTAAGGTAAAACTAAATTCCCCTTTCAAACAAGTTTAAGGAGATTATAAGAATGACTTTTAAGAAAATCTTAGGACTTCTGACTCTTGCATGCTTAACTGTTATTGGTTTGTCAGCTTGCACACCAGAGAAAGAGCCTACTTGGACCTACGATAAAAACAAAATGCTATTTACAGGACAAGATGCTAGTGTACAAGTTCTTTCTGCAACTAAAATCGAATCACCAGAAGGTCAAAAAGCTGTACGCGTTCACTATAAACTTACCAACTCAAGTAAAGAAACCATGAATGCCTACACTCTTTTGATGAAGGTAGTCCTTGATGTAAAACAAGAAAAGGAAGAAGTGAAGGTTGCTACATTGGTCTTTTCTAAAGATGATGACCGAGATAAGATTGCAAATAAGACCAAGATTGCTCCTAAGGAAGTTAAAGAAATCGTTGTTGACTATGCCGTTGCTGATTTTGATCATGATCTTAGCATTGATTTCTCTGATTACGGTACTGAGGCTAACGCGACTGCCAAGCTTTCACTACAAAATCTTGAAAAGGCACCTGTCAAATACTTTGATAAAAAAGCTCAATAAGTCTTATCACCACATGAATCTGTGGTGTTTTTTATTGCCTTAAATCTGTACCCATACAGTAACGAAAATACTATCTTGTTTAATCGTCAGAATTTTCATAAACTTATACTATATTTATTGACTAAGGAGTTTTAGGTATGTCACCAAAACGTTTAACCATTTCTGCATTTTTCATGGCACTTGTCATTATTTTGAGCTCGAGTCTCTTATCCATTCCTGTGCCAGGAGGTCATTTCTATTTTAACGGGATTATTATTTTCCTAGTTGGTTTAATTTTCCCACCTACAGAAGCAGTTATTATTGCCGGAGTAGGTTCCTTTATTGGAGATTTTCTTTTCTACCCCCTTCCTATGTTGGGTTAACTCTAGTAACACATAGCCTTCAAGTTCTCGCTATTGCACTCATTGTTGGAGGCCGCTTAGGAAAATTGAGTAAGTCTAGGGCAGCTTTAGGTCTCTTGATTGGGGCTATTATTGACTTAGTCGGTTATGGCATAGGAAGAGCCTTTATCTATGGTACGCCTGCCTATGCTATTATGAAGATTCCTTTTGACATTGTAGCTGCTATTCTTGGTTTAGGAGTGGCCTACTACATTTATTTCCACACAGGTTTTGTTAAACAGTTTAAAAAGACCTGGGAAGGAAAATAGATGACCAAAGTAATTGTTGCCAATGACCTGGTTGGTCTAGGTAAGGTTGCTTTGACTAGTAGCCTACCTATCATGTCAGCCTGTCAAACTGAAGTCCTTCCCCTACCAACCGTTCTTTTATCTTCGCACTACAGGGGAGTTTGAAAATATCTATGTACGGGATCTTACGGATGACCTAAAGGGATTTTGTAAGCAGTGGGAGCACTTGGATTTTATAGTAGATGGCCTTGTGAGTGGTTATTTTAAGTCAGAAGAAGCACTAAAATGTGTAGGTCAATTGGCTCGCGATAAACAGATAGCTCTATTTGTTGACCCTATTATGGGTGACAATGGTCGTCTCTATCAAGGATTTGATAGAAACTATGTAGAAGCCATGAAAGCTTTCTGTCAACAAGCAGATGTCATCATTCCTAATCTGACAGAAGCTGCCTTTTTGACGGATACTCCCTATCTTGAAGAAGGTTCCTATGATGAGGCCACTATTGAAAAGCTTCTGAGAGAGTTGAGCAAGCTTGGACCTCGAAAAGTTATTTTGACAGGTATCTCGTTTGAGAATGACAAAATTGGGCTGGCTTATTTTGATAAAAAGACTAATGAAACGGTTTATCGCATGCAAAAACGTTATGGTAATCATTTTTATGGAAGTGGCGATTTGCTAACGGCAATCTTATCAGCAGGTTACTTTTATAATCTTGATTTACTAAAGGTTTGTGATTTGGCCTTGGATGTTATGGATAGGGTTCTTTCGTCAACACTGTCCGATGGTCGTCCTTTAAAGTATGGTCTTTGCTATGAGCCCATATCGGTTATTTGTTCAGTGGTTTTAATGCCCTATTGGAGGAGAAAAATGAAAAGTGATAAAACACGTGAATTAGTTGAATTGAGTTTGTACGCAGCTCTAATTATTGTTAGTGTACAGTTCATTCGTATTCCTTTTGGACCTCAATTTGTCCATTTGGGAAATGCTCTGGTTGTGATTGCTGTGTTGATTTTCGGAGCTAGGAAAGGTGCGCTAGTCGCAACAGTGGGCCTAGGCTTATTTGATATTTTCAATGGTTATGCTGCTGAGGTTTGGATTACTATTTTAGAATCTTTGATTGTTTTGTTATGTTCTCTATCTTGTTTTTGAAAAGCTTCTAAAATCAAATGACAAAATGACTAACATCATAATTATTGGAGTCATAGCGGCAGTAACCAAAATTATTTTGAATTTTGTTAAGTATACGATTATTAATAGTGTCGTTGCGGCTTTACCACTAAATGCTGCCATGGCATTGGCACTTACTAAAATTGGTGGGACCTTTGGGACATCAGTAGTGACAATCATTGCAGTTCCGCTCCTGTATCCTGTCTTCAAACGTATTTTACAGAAACATTAAGGATTTAGCAGGTTTGTCCTGCTTTTTCTTTTTAATTTTCCAGAAGCAGAGGTCCAAATTTTCACTAAAAAATGGTAAAATAGTAAAGTTAATGTCAAGAAAGGAAAGGGCTGAAAGCAGGTTTAGCCCAGATATACTATGTCTATTTTAGAAGTCAAAAATCTTAGTCACGGATTTGGTGACCGTGCTATTTTTGAAAATGTCTCATTCCGTTTGCTCAAAGGTGAGCATATCGGTCTTGTCGGTGCTAACGGTGAAGGAAAGTCAACCTTCATGTCTATCGTTACTGGAAAATTGCAGCCAGATGAAGGTAAGGTAGAGTGGTCTAAATATGTTACAGCGGGTTACTTGGATCAGCATGCTGTTCTTGAAAAGGGGATGACTGTACGTGATGTCCTTCGTACGGCTTTTGACGAACTCTTTAAGACTGAAGAACGTATCAACGAGATTTACATGTCTATGGCTGACGAAGGAGCTGACATTGATGCTCTGATGGAAGAAGTGGGTGAGCTTCAGGATCGCTTGGAAACTCGTGATTTCTATACACTAGATGCTAAGATTGATGAGGTTGCCCGTGCACTAGGTGTCATGGATTTTGGCATGGATACAGATGTCACGGACCTTTCAGGTGGTCAACGTACCAAGATTCTCTTGGCTAAGTTATTGCTTGAAAAACCAGATATCTTGCTTCTCGATGAGCCAACCAACTATTTGGATGCTGAACACATTGCTTGGCTTAAACGCTATCTTCAAGAGTATGAAAATGCCTTTGTCCTCATTTCTCACGATATTCCATTCCTAAACGATGTGATTAACATTGTCTATCATGTTGAAAATCAAGACTTGGTTCGTTATGCAGGTGATTATGACAATTTCCAGTCTGTCTATGCTATGAAGAAAGCTCAATTAGAAGCTGCCTATGAACGTCAGCAAAAGGAAATTGCAGACCTTCAAGATTTCGTTAACCGAAACAAGGCACGTGTTGCTACTCGAAATATGGCCATGTCTCGTCAGAAGAAATTGGATAAGATGGAAATTATCGAATTGCAGGCTGAGAAGCCAAAACCTGAATTCCATTTCAAGGAAAGTCGTACGCCTGGACGCTTTATTTTCCAAACTAAAGACCTCGTTATTGGTTACGACCGCCCTTTGACCAAGGCTCCTTTGAATCTTACCTTCGAACGTAATCAAAAGTAGCTATCGTGGGTGCCAATGGTATCGGTAAGACTACTTTGCTTAAGAGCTTGCTTGGTATTATTCAACCACTCGAAGGAGAAGTTGAAACAGGTGACTTTATTGATCTAGGTTACTTTGAGCAAGAAGCAGAAGGTCACGTCAGACGCCTCTTGAAGCAGTTTGGGATGCCTTCCCAGCATTAAATCAGGCTGAAGTTCGTGCAGCTCTAGCCAAATGCGGATTAACCTCTAAGCATATTGAAAGCCAAATTCAGGTGCTTTCAGGTGGAGAACAGGCTAAGTTCGCTTCTGTCTCCTTATGAATCGTGAAAATAATGTCCTTGTTCTGGACGAACCGACCAACCACTTGGATGTTGACGCAAGGATGAATTGAAGCGTGCCCTTCAGGCTTCAAGGGTAGTATCCTTATGGTATGTCACGAACCAGAATTTTATGAAGGTTGGACAGACGTTTGGGATTTTAATTGAGTTAGTATAGAGATAAAAGAGTGTTGACATTCTCTAAAGAGAAAGTTACTCACTCTTTTTTTATATTTTAAAGCAAAGTAACTTTCTAGGATTTGGTAAGACAGTGATGGTGTTAAGAAAGGTAACCGTCATCATAAAGTGTTTTTCTACCTATTTTGACATGATCTACTTGGGTTTTGAGCATAGAAACTTAATTTGTTCAAAAAGTAACAAAGTCTGAGCATAAAAGGTGTAACCGTTTTCTGATTATGGTAAACTATTATAGTAAAACTATTATCAAAAGAAAGTTGGATAAACTTATGTCAAAAATCGTAGTTGTTGGTGCTAACCACGCTGGTACTTTTAGTATTAATACTATTCTCGATAATTACGGAGACCAAAATGAAGTAGTTGTTTTCGACCAAAACTCTAACATTTCATTCTTGGGTTGTGGGATGGCTCTTTGGATCGGTAATCAAATCTCTGGTTCTGATGGTCTTTTCTATGCCAACAAAGAAGGACTTGAAAGCAAGGGTGCTAAAGTTTATATGAACTCACCAGTTGAGTCTATTGACTTTGATGGTAAAACTGTTACAGCCCTTGTAGATGGTAAAGAGCACGTTGAATCATATGACAAATTGATTTTGGCTACTGGATCTCAACCAATCTTGCTCCAATCGAAGGTGCTGAAATTAAAGAAGGTAGCCGTACTTTCGAGGCTACACTTGAAAACCTTCAATTCGTTAAACTTTTCCAAAACGCCCAAGAGGTTATTGATAAGTTGAACGACAAATCTCAAGATATCAAACGTGTAGCGGTTGTAGGTGCTGGTTACATTGGTGTTGAATTGGCTGAAGCTTTCCAACGTCATGGAAAAGAAGTTATCCTTATCGACGTTGTTGATACATGTTTGGCTGGTTATTATGACCATGATTTGACTGAACTTATGGCTAAAAATATGGAAAGCCACGGTATTAAATTGGCATTTGGTGAAACTGTTAAGGCAGTTGAAGGTGATACTAAAGTTGAACGTATCGTCACTGATAAAAATGCTTACGATGTCGACATGGTTGTCCTTGCAGTAGGTTTCCGTCCTAACACAGCTCTTGGTGCTGGTAAATTGGAAACATTCCGTAATGGGGCTTACCTTGTTAATAAGAAACAAGAAACATCAATCAAAGATGTTTATGCAGTTGGTGACTGTGCTACCGTTTATGACAATGCCCTTGAAGATGTGAACTACATTGCCTTGGCTTCAAACGCTGTTCGCTCAGGTATTGTCGGTGGTCATAATGCCGGTGGTGGCGATGTTGAATCAAACGGTGTTCAAGGATCAAATGGTATCTCAATCTATGGTTTGAACATGGTATCTACTGGTTTGACAGAAGAAAAAGCAAAACGCTTTGGCTTCAATCCAGCAGTAGTAGAATCAACAGATCTTCAAAAAGCTGCCTTCATGGAAGATGAAAATGAAGACGTTACAATCAAGATCGTTTATGACAAAGATACACGCAAAGTTCTTGGTGCTCAAATGGTATCACGTATGGACATCTCTATGGGTATCCACATGTTCTCATTGGCTATCCAAGAAGGTGTAACGATCGACCGTCTTCAATTGCTTGATTTGTTCTTCTTGCCACACTTTAACCAACCGCTTAGCTATATTGCTAAAGCAGCTATCTCAGCTAAATAATATTAAACAGCTAATTCAATTGAATTAGCTGTTTTTTCTTTTTTGAAATACGAAAAAAGCCTCCTAGTGGAGACTTTTATTTAACTAATGTCAAATTAGTTTTTTGAAGCTTCTTGGAATTCAGGGTTTTTCCATGCTTCATCAATGATAGCTTGCAATTCATCAGCAGAAGCTTTCATTTTTTGTTGTTCAGCATCGTTCAATGGGATGTTCACTGGACGTACGATACCGTGTGCACCTACGATAGCAGGTTGACCGATAAAGACGTTGCTTACACCATATTGACCTTCTTGGAATACAGACAATGGAAGTACTGCATTTTCATCGTCAAGAATAGCTTTAGTGATACGTGCAAGAGCTACGGCGATACCATAGTAAGTAGCACCTTTTTTGTTGATGATTGTGTAAGCGGCATCACGAACACCTTCGAACAATTCAACCAATTCAGCTTCTTGAACGTTTTGAGTATCTTTAAGGAATTCTTCAAGTTTACACCGGCGATGTTAGCGTGTGACCAAACGGCAAATTCTGAGTCACCGTGTTCACCCATGATGTAGGCGTGAACTGAACGAGCGTCAACATCAAGTTTTTCAGCAAGTGCTTGACGGAAACGAGCTGAGTCAAGTGAAGTACCTGAACCGATAACGCGTTCTTTAGGGAATCCTGAGAATTTCCATGTTGAGTAAGTCAATACGTCAACTGGGTTAGCTGCTACAAGGAAGATTCCTTTGAAGCCTGATTCAACAACTTGAGTAACGATAGATTTGTTGATTGCAAGGTTTTTACCAACAAGATCAAGACGAGTTTCACCTGGTTTTTGTGGAGCACCAGCAGTGATAACTACAAGGTCAGCATCCGCACAGTCTTCGTATTTAGCTGCGTAGATTTTTTTAGGTGAAGTGAAAGCAAGCGCGTGGCTAAGGTCAAGCGCATCACCAACAGCTTTTTCGAACAATTGTGGAATTTCGATGATACCAAGTTCTTGAGCGATACCTTGGTTTACAAGTGCGAAAGCGTAAGATGAACCTACGGCACCGTCACCAACGAGGATGACTTTTTTGTGTTGTTTAGTTGCAGTCATGGGTCTAAACATCTCCTTTTTTTTAATTGGGTTACCCCCGTACACTGCTTATTCTACCACTTTAAGTGATGGATGTCACGAAATATTAAGTAAATAATGGATGAAAGCGTTTTACACAACTGAAAAATAAAGCGTTTTATGGTATAATATTATAGAAATCTTCTATACTCTTTTATTAGAGTTTGGAATGATTTGAATGAAAGAAAAGAGGCATTTTTAGAGTGCAAGATAATAATTTAATTGACGTTAATTTGACGTCTGAGATGAAGACGAGCTTTATCGATTATGCCATGAGTGTTATCGTGTCTCGTGCTCTTCCAGATGTTCGTGACGGTTTAAAACCTGTACAACGTCGTATTCTTTATGGAATGAATGAGCTTGGGGTGACACTGATAAGCCGCATAAAAAATCTGCCCGTATTACCGGGGATATCATGGGTAAATATCACCCACACGGGGATTCATCTATCTATGAAGCCATGGTCCGTATGGCACAATGGTGGAGCTACCGTTACATGTTGGTTGATGGTCACGGGAACTTTGGTTCTATGGACGGAGATGGGGCTGCTGCTCAGCGTTATACTGAGGCGCGTATGTCTAAAATCGCCTTGGAAATGCTACGTGATCTTAACAAGAATACTGTAGATTTTCAAGATAACTATGATGGATCAGAACGTGAGCCAATTGTTCTTCCGTCACGTATTCCCAACCTTCTTGTCAATGGTGCGACAGGGATTGCCGTTGGTATGGCAACTAACATTCCACCACACAATTTGGCTGAAACGATTGATGCTGTCAAATTGATGATGGATAATCCTGAAGTCACAACGCGTGAACTGATGGAAGTTCTTCCTGGACCAGACTTTCCAACTGGAGGCTTGGTCATGGGGAAATCTGGTATTCACCGTGCTTATGAGACTGGTAAGGGTTCTATTGTCCTTCGTTCACGTACCGAAATTGAAACAACTAAATCAGGTCGTGAGCGTATTGTTGTCACTGAGTTTCCTTACATGGTCAATAAGACCAAGGTCCATGAACATATCGTTCGTTTAGCACAGGAAAAACGTATTGAGGGGATTACAGCAGTCCGTGACGAGTCTTCTCGTGAAGGGGTGCGCTTTGTCATCGAAGTGCGTCGAGATGCTTCGGCTAATGTTATCTTGAACAATTTGTTCAAATTAACGCAACTTCAGACTAACTTTAGCTTCAACATGTTGGCCATTGAAAAGGGTGTTCCAAAGATTCTTTCTCTTCGTCAAATTTTGGCTGACTATATTGCGCACCAACAAGAAGTTGTGGTTCGTCGTACACAGTTTGACAAGGATAAGGCTGAAGCACGTGCGCACATTTTAGAAGGGTTGCTGATTGCTCTTGATCATTTGGATGAAGTGATTACGATTATCCGTAACAGTCAAACTGATGCAGAGGCTCAAGCTGAGTTGATGGCTCGCTTCGAACTCACGGAACGTCAAAGTCAAGCCATTCTTGATATGCGTTTGCGTCGTTTGACAGGTTTGGAACGTGATAAGATTCAAAATGAGTACAATGATCTTTTGGCTCTGATTGCTGATTTAGCTGATATTTTGGCAAAACCAGAACGTGTCATTGCTATCATCAAGGAAGAATTGGACGAAAGCAAGCGTAAATTCGCAGATGCTCGTCGTACAGAGCTTATGGTCGGAGAAGTCGTTTCTCTTGAGGATGAAGATCTCATCGAAGAAGAAGATGTTGTTATCACTCTTTCAAATAAGGGGTATATTAAACGTTTAGCCCAGGACGAGTTCCGTTCACAAAAACGTGGAGGACGTGGTGTTCAAGGTACTGGTGTTAACGATGATGACTTTGTTCGAGATATTGTCTCAACAAGCACTCATGATCACCTTTACTTCATGACTAATAAGGGGCGTGTATACCGTCTTAAAGGATACGAAATCCCTGAGTATGGTCGTACAGCCAAAGGCTTACCTATTGTCAATCTCTTGAAGTTGGACGAAGGTGAGACTATTCAAACAGTCATTAATGCTAAGAGTGATGAAGCTTCTGAAAATAATCACCTTGTCTTTGTAACTCGCCAAGGTCTGGTTAAACGTACCAAAGAAGCAGAATTTAAGAACATCCGTCAAAATGGCTTGATTGCCTTGAAACTTAGAGAAGGTGACGAGCTAATCAATGTCTTCTTGACTACTGGTAATGAAGAAATTGTCATTGGTACTAAATTTGGTTACAGTGTACGCTTCAAAGAGGACACTATTCGAAGCATGAGTCGTATGCTGCCGGTGTTAAAGGGGTAACTCTTCGTGATGGTGACCAAGTTGTTGGTGCAGCTGCCATTACAGAAGACCAAGAAGTCTTGATTATCACTGAAAAAGGTTACGGTAAGCGTACCTCGCGACTGAATACCCAACGAAGGGACGTGGTGGTAAAGGTATCAAGACTGCTAATATCACAGAGAAGAATGGTAACCTGGCAGGTATTGTCACAGTGTCTGGTGATGAGGATATCATGGTCATCACAGATACAGGTGTTATCATCCGTACTGCCGTTGCTAATATCTCTCAAACTGGTCGTGCCACTCAAGGTGTTAAGGTCATGCGTTTGGATGACTCTGCTCGTATTGTAACCTTTGCTTTAGTTGAGCCAGAAGAAGTTGAACAAGCTTCCGAAGACCAAGAAAGTGGTGACAACTAATGAGCAAAGATAAGAAAAATAAAGCAACAAAAAAAACGCCGTAAGTGGCTGGATATTCTTCGCTGGGTGTTGATTGTTGTTCTCTTGGTTGTTGGTTTAGCTTGATTTTCAATAAGTCTATTCGAAACACAGTAATTGCTTGGAATACCAATAAGTATCAAGTGAGCAAGGTTTCTAAAAAGACTATTGAGAAAAACAAGGAAGCTAAGACGAGCTTTGACTTTGATACCGTTAAATCAATTAGTACAGAGTCTGTCTTGCAAGCACAGATGGATGCTCAAGAACTTCCAGTCGTTGGTGGCATTGCCATTCCAGAGGTGGGTATCAATCTTCCTATTTTCAAAGGACTTGGCAATACTGAGTTGACCTACGGTGCAGGAACTATGAAAGAAGACCAAGTCATGGGTGGTGAAAACAACTATTCACTAGCTAGTCACCACGTCTTTGGTATTGCTGGTGCATCTGACATGCTATTTTCACCACTAGATAAGGCTAAGGAAGGCATGAAGATTTATCTTACTGATAAGAATAAGGTCTATACTTATGTCATTAGTGAGGTCAAGGTTGTTCAACCAACCGAAGTAGCAGTGGTTGATGATACACCAGGCAAATCTGAAGTAACTTTGGTAACTTGTACGGATGCTGAAGCAACCCAACGTACAATAGTCAAAGGTGAATTGAAATCGCAGGTAGATTTTGACAAGGCAAGTTCAGACATCATTGAAGCCTTTAATAAATCATATAATCAATTTCAAAGTTAAGAAAGGGGCCTCGGGCCTTTTTCTATGGAGGAAAATATGTTTTTAAATACAGTGCACCATGTTGCTATTATTGTTTCTGATTATGAGTTGTCTCGAGATTTTTATGTCAATAAACTTGGTTTTGAGATTATTCGGGAAAATCACCGTCCAGAACGTCATGATTATAAGTTAGACCTACGTTGTGGGGATATAGAACTTGAAATCTTTGGCAATAAGACCAGTGATTCGAACTATGTGGAGCCACCTAAACGTCCATCTTATCCTGAGGCCTGTGGCTTACGTCATTTAGCTTTCAGAGTGACTAATATTGAAGAGGTTGTCAAGAGTTTAGAAGAAAAGGGTATTTGCTGCCAACCCATTCGCAAGGACACTTTTACCGGTGAAAAGATGATTTTCTTTGCTGATCCAGATGGTCTTCCCTTGGAGTTACACGAGTAGTTTTTTTGACCTTAATTTTTTAAGTCATGGTATAATAAATTCACGATTGGACTCATAGCCAGTCGTCCTTTAGGAGATTATGGAATAATATTCTATTTTCGAAAGGAAACACACATGAAATTGAAAAAACTACTTGTTACTGGGATGGCTTTATTGGCTTCAGTAACAGCCTTCACTTCGGTTGCGCAAGCAGCAACATCATCGCAAGTCCAAAAGGTCATTGATGAATCTTATGTTCAACCAGACTATGTGATGGGGTATTCATTGTCGGAAGAGCAACGTAATGAAACCTTGAATTTGTTAGGGTATGACAGTAGTAAGGATACTAATGTCAAGACCTTGACGACATCTGCATATGCGAATATTATGAACGTTGCAGATGATTCTAGTCTTCAGCTATATTCTTCGGTTAAGATTGCTAAGCTTGGTGCTAAGGAAACCTTGAGTGTAGAGATTGTGACACCGCAAAATATCACGAAAATCACTCCAGATATGTACCGTAATGCTGCAACGACACTTGGTATCGAACATGCTAAGATTACCGTAGCAGCACCAATCGCAGTTACTGGAGAAAGTGCCTTGGCTGGTATTTACTATTCCCTTGAGCAAAATGGGGCTAAGGTTTCAGATGAAAGCAAAGAGCTTGCGCAGGAGGAACTTAAAACCCTTTCTCAAATTAATGAGGAAAATTCAGGCAAGAGTGACTATGATGCGGACAAGCTTAATGTAGCTATGACTGATATTAAGTCAGCAGTTGCTGATAAAGGGGATAAGTTGACTGAAGACCAAGCTAAAACGATTGTTCAGCAGACTATCAATAATTACAACTTGGATCTTTCTGATACGCAAATTAACCTTCTGGTGAATTTTGCTATGAATTTATCTAAGTCTTCAATCATTGACAGTGCTAGCTTTAAGTCAACCTTGAGTTCACTTAAAGATTCTATCGTTTCGAAAGCTGGTAATACCTTCTCTGGAATCAACCTAAACTTTAATGCCAACAAAGCGGTTGAGAACAGCAAAAATATCTTTGCACAAATTTGGCAAGCTATCGTAGATTTCTTTACGGGACTTTCTAAATAGTAAAAGAGCTATCCGTTTGGATGGCTTTTTTCTATTTTTCAGAAAATATGCGAAATACTATTGAAATTATTCCAACAATTGTGTAAAATGGTAAACATCAATTCAGATTATTCTGAAAATTTGTTTTAGGAGATTCTCTTATGTCACAAACAAGTGTATCTAGTCAGTCTACCTGGCGTAGTAAAATAAAAGCAATGGGACCAGGTATCCTAATGGCTTCAGCGGCCGTAGGTGGTTCCCACATCGTTTCACTCAACCCAAGCGGGTTGGTTCTTATGGATGGGCCTTGTTAGGCTTGGTTATTCTTGCCAACCTCTTTAAATACCCGTTCTTCCGTTTTGGTGCCGAGTATACCGCAGATACGGGTAAAACCCTTGTTGAAGGTTATGCTGAGAAAGGTAAATTCTATCTTTGGGTATTCTTCATTTTGAATGTCTTCTCAGCTTTGGTTAATACTGCGGGAGTTTCTATTCTTTGTTCAGCCATCATTGCTAGTGCCTTTCCAATGCTTGGTTTGAGTATTACCACATGGTCAATCATTTTGGTTGCCATTATCTGGGGCATGTTACTCTTTGGTGGTTACAAACTTCTTGATGGTATGGCCAAATGGATCATGTCAGCTTTGACTATTGCAACAGTAGCAGCAGTTATTATTGCGGCAATCAAACACCCAGAGTACAGTGCTGACTTCGTTGAAAAAACACCATGCAGCTCGCAGCCCTTCCATTTATCGTTTCACTTCTTGGATGGATGCCAGCTCCAATTGAAATTTCAGCCATTAACTCACTTTGGTCAGCTGAGAAAAAGAAAACGGTTGATTTTAACACTGACGATGCCTCTTTGACTTTAACGTTGGTTTCATCGGAACAGCTATTCTTGCAGTATTCTTTGTAGCACTCGGTGCGCTTATCCAGTATCCAACTGGTAAACCAGTAGAAGCAGCATCAGCTAAGTATATTGTACAGTTTGTTGGTATGTACGCATCAGTGCTTGGTGAGTGGTCACGCTATTTGATTACCTTTATCGCTTTCTTGTGTATCTTTGGTACTGTAATTACTGTAATCGATGGTTACTCACGTGTTAACGAAATTTCTCTTCGTCTTTTGTTTAACCAAAAAGAAAAAAATCAAACACCATTGAATGTTTGGATGACCTTGACAGCTATTCTTGGTCTCATCATTATTTTCTTCTTCCAAGGTCAAGTAGCAACCATGCTTCGTTTCGCCATGATTGGTTCATTCCTTACAACACCTTTCTTTGCGCTTTTGAATTACGTACTTGTTACTAAAGAGAAGAAAGACCTTCCAACTTGGTTGAAAGGACTTGCCATTGCAGGGTTGATCTTCTTGTTTGGATTTGCCCTCTTCTTTATCTGGGCTTTGGCTATTGGTAAAGCAGGTTAATAGGATTAAACGGTTTCCATATGGAAGCTGTTTTTTTATTTTATAAATATGGGAGTAGGAGAGCTTACACCCAAGAGCACACAAAAAAACATTCCAATCGGAATGGCTTAACAACAAGATGTTGCTTATTTGAGACCGTATTTTTTGTTGAAACGATCCACGCGTCCGTCTGCTTGAGTGAATTTTTGACGGCCAGTGTAGAATGGGTGTGAATCTGATGAAATTTCTACACGGATAAGTGGGTAAGTTTCACCTTCGAATTCAACTGTTTCGTTTGAGTGTTTAGTTGAACCGCTAAGGAATTGGTAACCAGTAGTTGTGTCCATGAATACTACTTGACGGTAATCTGGATGGATATCTTTTTTCATGTTAAAATATTTCCTTTCTGCCATGGTACTTTCCGCACCATAGTTTTTTTTTAACTATTTTAGTTTATCAAAAGGTGGTCTACTTGACAAGTCTTTTTTACTATTTTTAGGAAATTCGCATTTTGTAAATACCACCTGTCTGAAAGCAGTGATTGTCTTTATCAACGATGATTGCTTCAAGCTCAGCTTGTGAACTAACTTCTTGGAATATGTGTTCGAGACTAGAACCAAATAAGCGGGTTGTCCAAATTTCACCATCACTGAGAGGGATGAAATAATGGTAAGGCTGGCTAGGTCACTGGAGACTGGATAACCAGTCTGGCTATTAAAAATATGATGGTAGGTTTTGCCATCTATCTCAAAAGTGCGTTCATAGATTCCCGAAGTGACAACAGACTGGTCTCTAATAGCAAGCACCATAAGATTTGTATTTCTAGTTTCCTTAGGATTTTGAATACCAATGCGCCATTTTTGGTCAGGATTATGGAGAGCTGGTCCAAAGGTTAGGACATTGCCTCCGAGATTGATTAGGGCGCTGGTTACTTTTTCAGCTTTAAGAAAATCTGCAATACGATCTGCAATATATCCTTTTGCTAGGGCACCAAGATCAATTTTCATCCCTTTTTCTTTGAGAAAAACGCTTTGAGTTTCCTCGGATAGAAGAATGGCGTTGGGATTGATGATATCTAGGAGCGGACGAATTTCTTCAGGAAGAGGCAGCTTAGCATCAGAAAAACCAATGCGCCAAGTCTGAATGAGAGGCCCGATAGCAATATTAAGGTGACTTCCAGGTTGCAGCTATGCCATTTTCCAAGAGAAATAAGTTCAAAAAGCTCTGGGTGAACTGTCACTGGATGTAAGCCTGCTGCCTTGTTAATTTTCATGAGTTCGGAACTGTCGTCATTGGCTGAGAAGCGCTTATTGTAGGTATGTAGAAGTGCTTCAACTTGGTCTAGCAGGGGTTCTGGTTCTTTATGATAGATAGAGACGTCAATCACAGTTCCCATGAGACGTACACGACGATTAGTGAGTTGCATGGGCAACTGTATCCTTGATTTCTTGATAGATTTGTTCGTTTTCTTCTAAGCTGTAGGAATTGGCCCCACTAGCTAGTGGGTGGCCGCCACCATCATGGCGTTTGGCAATCTCGTTGATGACAATGCTTTTACTACGTAGACGGACACGGTAATGTCCTTCAGGCTGCTCTACGAAAATAGCCCAAGATTCGACACAATCAATACGGCCTGGAGTTCCAACAATGGCAGAACTTTCAGCATCAGTGACATTGAATTCATCCAAAATCTTTCGTGTCAAGACAACTCGAGCTGCACCATTTTCATCGACTTCTAGATTATCGAAAACATAACCTTGTAGTTTAGCAATTTTGAAAGGAAAACTGTCCATACGACGAGCCATTGCTGCAAAATCAAAGTCGTATTCACGAAGTTTAGCCGCGATTTGAAGTGTTTTAGGAGTAGTAGATGGAAAGAGGAAGCGACCTGTATCGCCAACAATACCATTGTAGAGAACACGAGCAGCAGCATCTGACAAGGAAAGACCAATGAGGCCAGCTCTGTCACAATTTCGCTAGCACTTGAAGCAGTCGTATCAACAAGTAGAAGGTTACCGTAGGCATCATCGTTAGGATGATGGTCAATTTTGATAAGGAAGTCACCTTTATCATAACGATCGTCGTCGATACGAGGGGTGTTGGCAGTATCGGTAACAATAACAAGTGCCCCTTCATAGTCTTGATCAGCTACCTCTCCATCTCAGCAATCCAAGATAAGGTAGGTTCATTGACACCTGTCGCAAGAACCTTTTTATCTGGAAAGTTTGTTTTTAAAATTTCCTTCAGTCCTACCTGACTACCAATGGCATCAGGGTCAGGTCTTTGGTGGCGGTGAATAATAATAGTGTCATGGGCTTTAATTTTTTCTAAAATAGCTTGAAATACAGTCATGAATGTCTCCTTGTGATTTTGTTTCTATTATATCATGAAACAATAGAAAAACGGTTAGCCTAGGCAAACCGTTATAAAATTAGATATCTTTATAGTCGACTTCAAGTCCACGTTTAAACCGCTGGACGGTTGGCAATTTTTCAGTCCATGCTTGAAGGTGCTTGTATTCTTTAACATCAAGGAAAATACCAGCCTTGTCCCAAATCTTATCTTGAGCAAGACGGCCATACCAAGACCAGATTGCGATATCAGCGATAGTGTATTCATCACCAGCAATATAAGGTTTGGTTGCTAATTCTTTATCGAGCAAGTCGAGTTGGCGTTTGGCTTCCATGGCAAAACGGTTGATGGTATATTCGATTTTTTCAGGTGCATAGTGGAAGAAGTGCCCAAAGCCACCACCTAGAAAAGGAGCAGCACCTGTTTGCCAAAATAGCCAGTTGAGACTTCTGTACGTTTTGCGTGATCAGTTGGAATGAGTTTGCCAAATTTTTCAGCCAAGTAAAGGAGGATGTTAGCTGATTCGAAGACACGAACTGGTTGGTCTTCAGAGTAATCCATCATGGCTGGAATCTTTGAGTTTGGATTGATTGAAACAAAGTCTGAGCCGAATTGGTCACCATCACCAATCTTAATACGATAAGCGTCATAACCTGCTTGAGTCACACCAAGTTCTTTCAATTCTTCCAGCATGATAGTTGCCTTGATACCATTTGGTGTCGGAAGAGTATAGAGTTGGAAAGGTTGGTCACCTTTAGGTAAAGTTTGTTCAAAACGTGCACCAGCTGTAGGTTGATTGAGGCCACCCCAGGCACCTCCCATAGAGGTTGGGTTTTTCCAAACTTCTGATAAAATATAGTCAGACATAAAGTTTCTCCTTGTATTCTTGATAGTTACATCCTAACAAAATGCTAATGGCATTTCAAGAATCGACTACGTCCTATTAGGCGCGACACCTTGACTTTTTCCATAAGAATGATAAGATAGTAAAAATTATTTTTTATCTGATAAAAAAACATATTGTTTAGAGAGGAAGAAAAGAATGACTGCTATTGATTTTCATAAGTTGGCTAAAACAGAACTACACTGCCATTTGGATGGTTCTCTATCATTGGAAACCATTCGTCACCTAGCTGACTTGGCACAGATTGAGTTACCTGAGGATGATGCAGAGCTCAAACACCATGTGACAGCACCAGCTACCTGTGAGAGTCTCCTAGATTATCTTGAGGCTTTTGATTATATTCGTCCTTTGCTTCAAACAAAGGAAGCTTTGACCATTGCGGCTTATGATGTCGCTAAACAGGCTGCTCTTGAAAATGTTATCTATATTGAAGTGCGTTTTGCTCCAGAATTGTCAATGGATAAGGGATTGACTGTCGCTGAAACCATTGATGCTGTTTGTCAAGGCTTACGTCAAGCTCAAGAAGAATTTGGTATTGTAGCTAAGGCCCTAGTTTGTGGCATGCGCCAATCAGATCAAGAATTAACGGCCCGTATTCTTGATGAAGCAAATGAAGTTGAAAATAGTGACTTTGTTGGTTTTGATTTTGCTGGAGATGAGCATCATTATGGACCTAAAGCGATTAAACCTCTGATTGAACAAGTCCAAAGTTACAACCGTCCGATGACTTTCCATGCTGGTGAGTGTGGTTGCCCAGCCTTTTTGGCTGAGTCAATTGCCATGGGAATTAAGCGTAATGGTCATGCAACGATCCTGCTCAAGAGCCTGAGCTTCTGGAAGAGTTTGTCAAAAATGGTGTCACAGGAGAGTTATGTTTAACAAGTAATCTCCAGACCAAGGCAGCCGTTACAGTTTCTGATTTTCCTTATCTAAAAATGAAGCGGCAGGGGCTAATATTACTATTAATACGGACAATCGTACCGTTTCTGATACAAACCTGACCAAAGAGTACGAACTCTATCACAAGCATTTTGATAGCTCAGTTCAAGACTTCTATGCTCATAATAAGACAGCAATCGAAGCTTCATTTGCTAGCGATGAGGAGAAAGAAGAACTTCTTGAAAAATTGGCTAAAGCTATTCATAAGAAACTATTAGACTGGTAAAACTTTATCAGGAAGATAAGATTGAGCCGTTTGAAACACAAGTTAAACCTATCATAAAAATAAGGGAGTGAGGCGAACTTTTTTTCAAAATTTGTTCAGTCTCCCTCCTTTTACGCTTGGAATTATGATAAAATAAGTACAATACATATTTTAGAGGAGACTGGTTTGGCACAACTTTATTTTCGCTACGGCACCATGAATTCTGGGAAATCCATTGAGATTCTTAAGGTTGCCTATAATTACGAAGAACAAGGAAAACCAGTGGTACTATTGACCAGTCGTTTGGATAATCGAGATGGGGTCGGCTATATCTCTAGTCGTATTGGCATGAAACGGAAGGCCTTTCCTATTGGTGATGATACAGATATTTTTGGTTACGTTGCTCATATGGATCCACGACCTTACTGTGTTTTAGTTGATGAGGCTCAGTTTTTAACCCGTGCAAATGTCTATGATTTGGCACGAATTGTTGATGAGTTAGATATCCCAGTGATGGCTTTTGGTCTCAAAAATGATTTTCAGAACAATCTCTTTGAAGGATCTAAGTATCTTTTGCTTTTGTCTGATAAGATTGATGAGATTAAGACTATTTGTCATTATTGCTCGAGAAAGGCAACCATGGTTCTTCGTATGGAAGATGGTAAGCCAGTTTATGAGGGAGCACAAGTTCAAATTGGAGGACACGAGAGTTATAATCTCTGTTTGTCGAAAGCACTGGTTTAAATCCCCCTCAAGAAAACATAATCCCTTTGAATAAGGCCTAAAAACGACTATTAGTTATATAAGGAGTAAAGATAACAAATGAATATTTATGATCAGTTACAAGCGGTTGAAGACCGTTATGAGGAATTGGGTGAATTGCTTAGTGACCCTGAAGTCGTTTCAGACACTAAACGCTTCATGGAGTTGTCACGTGAAGAGGCAAATACTCGTGAAACTGTGACAGCTTACCGTGAGTACAAGCAAGTCATCCAAAGTATCTCAGACGCTGAAGAGATGATTAAGGAAGCAAGCGGTGATCCTGACTTGGAAGAAATGGCTAAGGAAGAACTCAAAGAATCCAAAGCCGCTAAAGAAGAGTATGAAGAACGCTTGAAAATTCTTCTCTTGCCAAAAGACCCTAATGATGACAAGAATATCATCCTCGAAATCCGTGGAGCCGCAGGTGGTGATGAAGCTGCCTTGTTTGCAGGTGACCTTTTAGCTATGTACCAAAAATACGCAGAAACACAAGGTTGGCGCTTTGAGGTCATGGAAGCTTCTTATAATGGTGTCGGTGGTATCAAAGAAGTGGTTGCCATGGTTTCAGGACAATCAGTCTACTCTAAACTCAAATATGAATCAGGAGCACACCGTGTGCAACGTGTACCTGTGACTGAGAGTCAAGGTCGTGTTCATACCTCTACAGCAACTGTTTTGGTTATGCCAGAAGTTGAAGAAGTAGAGTACGAAATTGATCCTAAGGACCTTCGTGTCGATATCTATCACGCTTCTGGTGCCGGTGGTCAGAACGTCAATAAGGTTGCGACTGCGGTTCGTATGGTTCACATTCCTACTGGAATCAAAGTAGAGATGCAAGAAGAACGTACACAACAGAAGAACCGTGATAAAGCCATGAAGATTATCCGTGCACGTGTTGCGGACCACTTTGCACAAATCGCTCAAGATGAACAAGATGCTGAGCGTAAATCTACTGTTGGTACAGGGGACCGTTCAGAGCGTATCCGTACTTACAACTTCCCACAAAACCGTGTAACGGATCACCGTATTGGTTTGACCCTTCAAAAACTAGATACAATTTTGGCTGGGAAAATGGATGAAGTCATTGATGCTCTTGTTCTTTACGACCAAACTCAAAAATTGGAAGAGCTTAACAAATGATTCTAGCGGATGTTCTAGCTGACTATGAAAAGCAGCTTGAGGCTGTTGGAGAAGAGCCAGAGGCCCTTTCCTTTGTTTATCGTGGTTTGAAGCAGTGGGACCTGACTCATTTTGTTCTTCAATTGCGTCAGGAAGTTTCAGAGGAAGATGCTGAGCAATTGGCTCATATTTTTAGCCAACTAAAGAATCACAAGCCTGCCCAGTATATTTTGGGCTATGAAGATTTTCATGGTTTACGTTTTCAGGTTGATGAGCGTGTCTTGATTCCACGTCCTGAAACAGAAGAACTAGTGGACTTGATTTTAGCGGAAAACCCAAGCACAGAGCTTAAGGTTCTTGATATTGGAACTGGGAGTGGTGCAATTTCGGTATCCCTGAAAAAGAGTTGCCCTCTTTGGCAAGTAACAGCTAGTGACTTATCAGTGGATGCGCTAGAGCTTGCCCAGGAGAATGCTAAGCTAAATCAGGTAGCCATCAGCTTTGTTCAATCAGATATTTTCGAAAATATTTCTGGTAGTTTTGATATCATCGTGTCAAACCCTCCCTATATTTCTGAAAACGATAAGGACGAAGTTGGGGTCAATGTCTTGGCTAGCGAGCCAAAGATGGCCTTGTTTGCTGATGAAGAGGGACTTGCCATTTATAGACAGATTATTGAGGAGGCAGATAAGTATTTGACTCCTAGAGGAAAGCTCTACTTTGAAATTGGCTATAAGCAGGGAATGGATTTGAAAAAGCTCTTGTCTCTACATTTTCCAGATAAGCGAGTGCGTGTCCTTAAGGACCAATTTGGACAAGATAGAATGGTCGTGATGGATGATGAAAAGTAAGAAAGTATTAAGAGAAATCTTGGATGACGGTGGTGCAGTCGTTCTTCCTACAGAGACTGTCTATGGTCTATTTGCTAAGGCTATG
>ENA-OQAN01000465-OQAN01000465.1-human-gut-metagenome-genome-assembly--contig:-NODE-465-length-21624-cov-3.110294_pt1 | contig 21624 bp, 28 predicted proteins | sample MGYA00242735_ERZ504527 | MGnify/ENA primary metagenome ERZ504527 (study PRJEB26092, sample SAMD00036230) | human gut metagenome | host: Homo sapiens | study: EMG produced TPA metagenomics assembly of... | reverse complement strand
CGCATCCATGCCGAGTCAGCCCGATGCGACTATTCTGCACCTTGCGTATTCCGAGGCCACGACCTGCTCACACCAGTCTTCTAAGATTGCCGCCAAGGTCGCGACTACGTCTACTCCATGGACACGCGTTTTGTCTCGGTGGGCCAGTCGCTTGTTGCCGTCGAGACGCCAAATACATCGAGGCTCACCCCGATGCCACCGTCGACGAAATCTTTGCATTTACGAATTCCGTCATGGACCGTGTGCTGCTGGGCTTTGTTCCTACCGACCTAGCCTTCCTTAAGGCGGGCGGTCGTCTATCCAACGTGGCATTCCTCGGTGCCCATCTGCTCAAGATTAAGCCCTGCATTGAGGTAACGGGCGGCAAGTTCGTGGCAACCAAGAAGTTCCGCGGCTCTATGCTCAAGTGCGCCCGCGCCTTTATTGACCACATGGTTGCGAAGGGCGAGATTGACTACTCGCATATTGGCCTGGCGTATTCGGTAGGCCTTTCCCAGGAGCTGCGCGACGACATGGAAGTCTATGCGCACGACCTGGGCTTTAAGGACGTTACCTGGACTCAGGTCGGCGGTGTCATCTCGAGCCATTGCGGCCCGACCGCCTTCGGTGCGGTGCTCACGCTTAAGGCGTAAGGTCTGGCGTCTATCGATTTCTATTGCCTCAGCGGCGGGCGGGTTGCGATAACCTTCCCGCCGCTCTTGCGTAGGGCCAAATAGGACAACCCAATTGACCGCTAAACCGTTTCGCCATCATGCGTATGGGCTAGAATGATTCTGGCATTTATGTAGCTAAAACCAATGAGAGGCAAGGTAGCGGGAATGGCTGAGATGACGCTCGAGGGTGTGGACGCTCGTCCCGAGGACTCTGCGTTTGCCCTGGGCCGCGTACATTCGATTGAGACGATGGGAACGGTCGATGGACCCGGCATCCGCTTTGTGGTGTTTGTTCAGGGCTGCCCCATGCGCTGTGCGTATTGCCACAACCCCGATACCTGGTCGGTTAGCGGCGGCACCATGGTGACCGTCGAGCACCTGATGGACGAGTTCCAGAGCAACCATGAGTTTTACCGCAGCGGCGGTATTACGGTGTCCGGCGGCGAGCCGCTCTTGCAGCCCGCGTTTTTAGCCGACCTGTTCCGTGCAATGCACAACAACCCCGATGGCCGCATGCATACCTGCCTCGACAGCTGCGGCTATGCGTTTGACCCCAACCATCCCGAGAAGTTCGATACTGTTCTCAACGAGACCGACATGGTGCTGCTCGACATCAAGCATGCCGATCCCGTTGAGCATAAAAAGCTGACCGGTTGCGATCCCGCACGCATTCTGGCGTTTGGTGATGAGCTTGCCCGTCGCAAGATTAAGGTCGTTATCCGCCACGTGGTGGTGCCCGGCATTACCGATACGGTTGAGGAGTGCGAGGCGCTCGGCCGCCTCATCGCTCCATGGCACAACGTGGTGGGCCTGGAAATGCTGCCGTATCACACGATGGGTGTCGTCAAGTACGAGCAATTGGGCATTCCCTATAAGCTCGAGGGCGTTCCACAGATGGATACCGCGCGCATGCCCGAGCTGCGCAACGCCGTCATGACGGGCATGAAAAAGCGTCGCGCGGAACTCAAAAACGCTATCGGCTAGCGAGCCATTTTCGCTCCCCAAAGGCACTCATTGGGACAGACTTAAATGAGTGCCCCTGGCACCAAGTTGATTGCCAAAGAGCTCCGTCAAGTTGCGGTGGAATAGTTCTTGTTTTTCGGCTTATGCCGCCCAAATAGGAACTATTCCACCGCAACTGCGTTTTGGGCGGAGATGCGCAACAGAATCGCGCCATTTGGATAAATACGCTTGTGGTTTCTTTAAAGACGCCTTAAACGCCGCTGAATATCTTTGGAAAGAAATGCCTGCTCGGTATTATGCTGCTCGTATATGAACGGTAGCAGTCAGGAGACCACGTGCGAAATAACGCATCGCGGGACGAGTATATGCCGCAGCATAGCAGCAGATATGAGACGAAGGGCACATCTTCGCGTGGCCTTGCCGACGCTCGCGTCCGCGTGACGAAGATTGCCGCCATTGGGATGCTAACGTTGGCGATTATTATCCTCGGAATTACCGCCAAAACCTACGCGTCGGAGCGAATGGCACACTCAGATGCGTCAACGGTACAGACGCAAAACGAGAAGGTTTCAAAGTCCAAAGCGTCGGCAGATCTCAAGACGAGACTTTCGAAGGCGGACTTCAACGATATCCCTTCGGGTGATACCGTTCAGGCCTTCTCGTTGGTGGATAACAAGACTCCTACCTTGGAGGATGAGAGCCTTGCCTTGCTCCAGGATGCCCTGAGTCGGGCGCAGGAGCTAGGCGATGTGGCGTGGTGTTCTACGACCTGTCAAGCGGCAAGGGCGTGACGTATAACCCCGATGTCGAGGTTTACGGCGCGAGTAGCTACAAGGCGCTCTATGCGTTTTACATCTGCGAATCTCTGGTCGAGACGGGTCAGGTTTCACTCGATGATTCCCTTGGCACCTATGGTGGCTACAACATGGGTTGCAGACGGTGCGCGACCTGATCGATGCCGCGGTCGTTAATTCGGACAACGATTCGTTTATTGCGTTACGCGCGGCGTTTAACCGTGTCGGTTACGAGGATTGGATTGCCAGTCTTGGCATCGATTACGATACCGCACTCGATCCGATGAGTGATTTTCCCACCTATTGCCCGCGCACCTCGGCCAAATTGTGGCGCGAGATGAGCGAGTATTTGAGCCGTGATACCGAGACGTCGCAATGGCTATCGGATCTTCTGGCCTCTACGGCTCGATCGTTTATTCGTAATGGCATTGCGGACGACCAAGCCTTGGTACGCAACAAGGCAGGCTGGATTAGCGAGGATGGTTGCTATTCGACATGCGATGCGTGCCTCATCGATGTCGATGGCGACACCTACATTATGAGTATCATGACATCGATGCCATGGAGCGATCGCTCGAGCGAGCTGGTGGCTGCGATTGCTAAGACATTCTTTGATACCCGAGCTGCGCTGGCCTAACGTGTTCGTTTGACGAGGTCAAACAAAATGCTGGTACCATACCGTGGTTGAGAATTTCGTATAGGTTTGGGGAATGGCATGGCTACCATCGCGATTATCGGTGCGCTCGAAAAAGAGATCATGCAGATTAAGGAAGAGTTGAGCAACGTTTGCATGGTACAGGAGGCGGGCTTGAACGTTGTGACCGGCGGGCTCGACGGCCTGTCGATTGTCGCCACGACGGCGGGTATGGGCACGGTAAACGCTGCCGCCGCAACACAGCACCTCATTAGCAAGTATGCTCCACAGGCAGTTGTGTTTTCTGGTATCGCAGGTGGCCTGAATCCCAAGCTCCATATCGACGATGTCGTCATTGGCAAATGCCTGCGCTATCTAGATACCGATACCACGCTTATCGCCGAGTCTGCACCGGGGCTCGAGGAGTTTGTCTCGACGCCTGCGCTGGTCGATATTGCCGCCGATGTGCTTGCTGAGCGTGGGTTTGTTGATGCTTCGACAAATGAGACCGCTTCGAACGAGGGTGCAAAGCAGTTCCTGGTCGGCACGATTGCCACGGGTAACCGCTTTGTGACGGGCGCCGCTATGCGCAATGATGCCATCGAGGCGACGCATGCCGATTGTGTCGGCATGGAGGGCGCGGCAATTGCCCATGTCGCAACCAAAAATGGTGTCGATTGCCTGGTGCTGCGTGCTATCAGCGATAATTGTGACGAGGCGTATGATGCGATTTGCGACCGCGAGTTCGATTTGTTCGAGTATGCGCGTGCCGCAAGCGATATCACGCTCGATATCGTTCGACGCATTGCCGCTGCGCAATAGCGCGTTTTTTGCAAGATCCTACGACCAAGGAGTGTCCATGGCCGATTCCATTAACTACCAGCTTGCCAAGTTCGTCGCCAGCTACGGCAAGGTTTCGCAGATCCCCGAGTCCACCTGTCCCGAGGTGAGCTTCGTTGGCCGCTCAAATGTGGGCAAGTCGTCCATCATGAACAAGCTCTTTGGCCGCAAGAACCTGGTGAAGGTTTCGAGCACGCCGGGCAAGACGAGCAACATCAATTTCTTCGAGGCCGACGACGTGCACTTTGTGGACCTGCCGGGCTACGGTTTCGCTCGCCGTTCCAAGGCCGAGCGCGACCGTTGGGCCGAGCTCATCGGCGACTTCTTCGACTCCGAGCGCAGCTTTAACCTGGTTGTGTCGCTGGTGGACATTCGCCACGACCCCAGCAAGCTTGACCATGACATGATCGACTACCTGCAGGGCAACGAGTTCAACTTCATCGTCTGCCTCACCAAGGCCGACAAGCTCAGCCGCACTCAGCAGGCCCGCCAAGCGGCAGCCATCAAAAAGCAGCTCAACGTCCCGGCCGAAAACGTAATCATCACAAGCTCCCAAACCGGTGCGGCATCGACGAACTCAAAAAGCGCATCGCCGAGGCTTGCCTCTAATCGGGCCGCAACCCTTCAAAAGCTCCCACCTATATCACCCCAGTGATAGTTATTGGTAAACTATCACTGGGTGATATTTTTGTTTGGAGGTCGATATGGAGCTTTGGCACGGGTCGGAGGTTGTTGTCGAGCATCCGTCGTTGGATAAATGCAGACAATTCAATGACTATGGGTGTGGGTTTTATTGCACGCCGCATGAGGAAATGGCAATGGAGTGGGCATGTCGGACCGAGTCCGATGGTATCGCGAATCGATATGAGCTCGATATGGATGGTCTTGCGGTCTTGGACTTGGAGTCCGGGGAGTTTTCAATTCTCAATTGGCTTGCGATTTTGGCTAACAATAGGGAGTTCAATGTTTCGACACCGCTGGCGCGCGAAGGACTTCGCTATCTGCTGGATAACTGCCTAATTGATATTTCTCCCTATGACGTAATTCGAGGTTATCGCGCCGACGATTCTTACTTTTCGTTTGCAAGACAGTTCGTTAACGGCATGATCTCGCTTAGGCAACTGCAACTCATTATGCGTTTGGGCGATTTGGGCATCCAATACGCTCTTATGAGTGAGCGTGCGTTTTCAGTAATCAGATTCCGCGAATGGAGGCAGGCGTTGGGATCTGAGTATTATCCCAAGCGCTTTAAGCGAGAACAGAACGCGCGGCGCAAGTACCTGGATACTGTGAATGGATTCGACTCTGAGGGTGTCTACATTAGGGATTTAATGACAGGGAGGGTTGATTTAGATGATCCAAGAGTTGACGAATTGTGGACCGAGTAGAACATATCCCATCTATTACCTCGAGGATGCAATGAACAACCTCGGCGACTGCTTTGATTATGCCGTTAACGATTATGGAGCCGAAGGATCGGAAGTTGCTGAACTCTTTTGCCTGAGCGGCGTAGCTCGCGAGTTCGAACGCGGCAACGCATGGGTCGTATCGGGAAAATCGGGCGTTGAGCTGTTCGCGCTTATCGCTGAAAGGTCCGGCTATCAGAGCGGGTTTATACCGGATCGCACCTATCGTTTTGAGAAGACGCCAGAGTATTGGACAGGCTGGATACTGGCATATCTGCAGTGGCGTTTAGGGGAGTCTTTCGAAGACCTGCTGCATGTCGTTCCGTTTGACGCACTGCGCAGTCTGTACTATCCCTGGCACGAAGCTCGGAGGAACGCGTGGCTCGCCTCGTCTGCGATATGGCGAAAAAAGCGTCCAGGCAAACCAAACTTGCGTTAGCAAGAAAGAAGCTTAAGAAAACCCAACAAGATCTAGCATACGAATCGGGTGTGTCACTCCGCTCAATCCAAATGTACGAGCAGCGCCAGAGAAACATCAATGAAGCTTCGGTAACAAGCGTAAGAGCCATAGCAAAAGCCCTCCACTGCAACATCGAAGATCTCCTAGAGCCAGTCTTCGAATACAAAGAAACCAGCGCCGCCTAAACCAATATATTGCCAAGGTTTGTATCTAGTAAGCGCTCCTTACCAGCAAGAGTCCCTACCAATAGATAGCGGCTTAAAGGGCCGAAATCGTATGAATGGCATTGCGACTTCCAAATGGGTGACTGCTGCTTGAAAAGCTATAGAAATAGGGCCGATTTAACGGCCCCAAGCATCGCATAAATGGCATATACGTTTTATCAACTATTTCTTGTTTTTAACCCATTTGCAGATACGCCAAATAAGCACTCCGACGAGAATCCAAACGAGAGCGATCATAATGTCTGAGCGTGCAGGAATTGGGATCATTGAACTTCCTCAATTGATGTGAGTCTAGTTTGCATAGGTGTGGAGCGTGCTGCCTTCCATGGTCGCTTGCAACACGGCGATACCGGACGTCATCCCCATCGATTCATAGTTGAGTCGATATGTCGCCTGTTTCGAGTTCCATATAAAGGACTCGTTAGTTACCGTACAGCGATAGTCGTATAGTTTTGTCCCCAAGCGCTGGTAATGAGCGAGTTCGCTATCTTGATCTTGAATTCGCGATAAATAAAAGGACTGTTGTAATAGATAGTCCAAGTTCCAGATGCGTTGTTGTAGTAACTGTCCCATATCAGGCTGGGTTCATTGGTTTTTTTAATTCCTATTACTGCAACGGTCCCATCCTTAAGCTTGATTTGATGAGACTGCTCGGGACCTTTCGTTAAATCAAAATCTTGGGTTGCGCCAGAAATTGCGACAGCATCGCTTTCTGCAGCATAAGCAGTCGAAGGGCTAAACGAGAAACATATCGGTAATATCAAAAGTATCGAGAGGAAAAACGAAGCTTTGAGTGTGCGTAACACTTTGACCACCTCCATACTGCGATGCCTAGTTAAATAGTAGCATAGATAAACAGTTTATTATGTAACCTAAAAAGCCCCTATCTGCCCGGCGCCCCTTCAAAGCGTGGGTCCCTGTAGACATCCTCAGCAAGGTAAACGCAGGGATGGTCGGGGTGTTCCCCTCAAAATTATTCCGCAGCGCGAAGGCCTCTCGTCTGTGGCTCCGTTGGAGCACAAGATTAAATCAGCGAATGCGATTATCCTGTCGAGGCTGCGCAGGTCCCCTTGGGGCTTCCCCTGAAAACAATCCGCAGATCGAATTGCCCCGTCGCGCGAAGCGCACGACGGGGGCAATTATGATCGAGGACGTTTCAGGGAGCCCAAGGGGACCGGTGAGAGCAATGAGGCAGGGCGCTACAGGTACTCGATTTGAGCGCCTCGGTGTCGCACGTCAGAATATGCGTGTCACACTTGGGGAACTGCTCACGCAGCTTGACCTGCAGGAACTTTGCCACGATGGTGTCGTCAGTCACGGCCATGAGGGTCGAGCCCGAACCACTATCCAGATGGTCTTGGCGCCGCCGTTAAGGCAGGTGTCGCGCACAGCGTTGTAATCGGGAATCAGGCGGCGGCGATAGGGCTCCTGGATGCGGTCGTCGTTGGCGGCGGCAATCAGTTCAAGGTCGCCGGTCTCCAGGCCGCGCGTCATGCCGGCGATGCGGCCCATTTGCCATACGGCGGTGGAGAGTGGAATCTCCTGCGGCACGACCTTGCGCGCCTCACTTGTATGCACCTCGTAGGGCGGAATCACGGTAATAAAACGCAAGCGATCGCTCACCTCGTAGCGCAGGCACTGGGGGAGCGAATCAGTCGGCGTAAAGGAGCAAACGGCACCGCCCAGGATGGCAGGGGCGACGTTATCGGGATGGCCTTCAACCTCGGTGGCGATGCGGACGAGCTCGGCGCGGTCGACGGTGTGGCCTGTTAGCGCGGCGGCAGCCATGATGCCGGCGACGACGCAGGTGGAGCTGGAGCCCAGGCCGCGGCGACGGGCACGTCGGTCTGAATGTCGATAGCAACGGGGAAGGCAGGCTCGCCCCATGCGGCAAGCGCATCGACAAAGCTCACGTAGACCAGGTTGTTCTCGTTTTGGAACTCTTCGGGGCAGCCCGTGATGGTGAGCTTGTCGGCGCGCTCGAAGGTGAAGTGCGAGTAGAGGCTGACGGCCATGCCGAGGGTGTCGTAGCCAATACCCAAGTTGGCGCTCGTTGCTGGGACGGTGATTTTGATCATGTGGGTCCTCCTGGCGTGCCTGGTTGTTTAGTTCGCTGCTCGGGCAGTCCTGCGCAAGACGGAAAGCACATTAAGTGCTTTCCTTTGCGTGCGGAACTCGCGACGAACTAAACAGCCAGCGCGCTGCGCGCGTTCGTCATCATCCCGGGGGTTATCTGATAAAAGAAAGTGCGCCGGCTTTCGCCGCGCTTAATAAGGGGTTTTAGTTGCTAGCCATCTTTTTTGCAGCCTGCTCTACGTAGTTGGCCATGTCGGCTACGTCGCAGACGTCTTCGAAGCGGACGGGCTTGGACTCGAGCTCGGCGAGCTGTGCTGGGGCGACCGTGTTGGTTGCCTGCTCGAGCACGCGCATGGCTTCAAAGTCGTCCTCGGGAACGTCGAGGCCCAGGGCGTCGCAGCAGGCGCGCGGGAACTTGTAGGGGCTGGCGGTCGAAAGCAGCACACGGGCCTTGGCGCCCTCGTCGGGAGCGACCTTTTCAAAGACGTGATAGCCGCAAGCGGTGTGCGGGTCGATCACGTAGCCGTTCGCATCCCAGCAGCTCTTGATGGCAGCGCAGACCTCGTCCTCGCTGGCCCAACCGCAGCCAAAGACGCTCTGAATCTTTGCCAGCAGGTCGGCGGGAACTTCGTAGCGACCAGTCTGCGCCAGCTGCTCCATAAGGCCGGCAACGAGCTCACAGTCGCCATCGGATAGGAAGTACAGCATGCGTTCCAGGTTAGAGCTGATGAGGATGTCCATCGACGGCGAGATGGTCGTGAAGAACGGACGGTTGCGGTCGTAGACGCCGGTGGTCAGAAAGTCAGCCAGCACGTTGTTCTTGTCGCTCGCGACGATGAGCTTGGCGACGGGTAGACCCATGCGCTTGGCATAGTAGCCGGCCAGGATATCGCCAAAGTTGCCGGTCGGTACGCAGAACTCCACGGCGTCGCCAGCCTCTAGGCGTCCGGCGCGCAGCAGTTGCGCATAGGCGGCAAAGTAGTAGACGACCTGCGGCACCAGGCGGCCGACGTTGATGGAGTTGGCACTCGAAAGCACCGTGCCGGCGGCCTCCAGACGCTCGGCAAGCTCCTTGTCGGCAAAGATGCGCTTGACGGCACTCTGGCGTCGTCGAAGTTGCCGCGGATGCCGCAGACGGCGACGTTATCGCCTCCTGAGTGGACATCTGCAGATTCTGTACGCGGCTGACTTTGCCTCGGGATAAAAGACGGTGATGCCCGTGCCCGGAGCGTCGGCAAAACCGGCGAGCGCGGCCTTGCCGGTGTCGCCCGACGTGGCGGTGACGATCATGATGCGCTCGGCGCCGCCGTCCTTGGCGGAAGTGCGGGCCATGAGGCGGGGGAGCATCTGCAGGGCGACGTCCTTAAAGGCGCTCGTGGGGCCGCCAAAGAGCTCCATCACATAGGTCTGAGGGGCGTCAGCGCCCGGTGCGGCGTCGAGTTTGACGAGCGGCGTGACCTCTTCGCTCGCAAACGTGCCGCGGTATGCTTCGTTGACACACGCCGAAATTTCTTCGGCCGTGTAATCATTCAGTAACATTCCCAACACATCTTGAGCGATTTCAAAGTACGATTTATCTGCAAGCGAGCTGATATCGACCTGCTGGGTGCCAAGCTCGTCCGAGACAAACAAACCCCCGTCGGGAGCGATGCCGGTGCGGATTGCCACCTTACTTGAGCACGATAAAGTGCGTCCTCGTGTACTATGATAAGTTCCCATATAACAGTGCTCCTCGGATGCCGTGGTCCCAATCGGTGAACCCATGGTATCAGAGCACGCAAAACAGGTTTGCAGAGGCTTTTAGAAAGGTAACCTCCACGCCATGATAAAAATTGCCAAGTTTGGCGGCTCGTCGGTCGCCGACGCCGTACACTTCAAGAAGATCAAGGCCATCGTCGATGCCGACCCTGCCCGCCGTTTTGTGGTGGTTTCTGCCTGCGGTCGCCGCTTTAAGGGCGACACCAAGGTGACCGACCTGCTCTACCTGGTTAACGCGCACGTTAAGTATCACGTGTCGTGCGAGGAGCTGCTCGAGGACATTGGCCAGCGCTATTTTGATATCGCTGACGAGCTGGAGCTCACCTATCCCATCCGCGAAGAGTTTGCGGCCTTTGCCGAGCGCGCCCGCTCGGGCGGCTACTCCACCGAGGAGCTCGTGAGCCGTGGCGAGTACTTCACCGCTCGCCTGATGGCCGAGTACCTGGGTCTGCCGTTCCTGGACGCCGCGACGGTTGTGGCGTTCCATCACGACGGTACGCTCAGCATGAACCGTACCTCCGAGCTGGTGCAGGAGTACGGCCAGCAGGGCGGCTTTGTTATGCCCGGTTTCTACGGCGCGACGCGTGAGGGTCAGATCAAGCTGCTCGATCGTGGCGGCGGCGATATCTCGGGCTCGATCCTGGCCAAGTGCCTGGGTGCCGACCTGTACGAGAACTGGACCGACGTCTCGGGTTTCTATTCTGCCGATCCGCGTATTGTTCCCGAGGCTCAGCCCATTGCGCGCGTTACCTACGAGGAGCTGCGCGAGCTTTCGTACATGGGCGCAAGTGTCCTGCACGAGGAGGCCGTGTTCCCCGTGCGCGAGGCGGGTATTCCGCTGGTCATCAAGAACACCAATGCGCCGCAGGATCCTGGCACCATCATTAGCGAGACGGCTGACGAGGGTGAGGCCGAGCCCATCATTACCGGCGTGACCGGCAAGCGCGGCTTTGTTGCCATCAACGTTGCCCGCGACCGCACCAAGCCCCGCGTTGGCTTTATGCGCCGTGCACTTTCGGTGTTCGAACGCTATGACGTTTCCGTCGAGCACATGCCCACCGGTGTCGACCGCTTTGGCGCTGTGGTGCAGGAGCAGGATGTGCACGACTCGCTGTACTCGCTTGTGGGCGACATTCAGCAGGAGGTCGAGCCGCTCGAGATCGAGGTTGTCGAGGGCTTGGCGCTCATCGCGACCGTCGGTCGTAACCTGCGCGGCCGTGCGGGTATCTCGGGGCATCTGTTTGGCATGCTCGGCCAGGCCGGCGTGAGCGTGCGCATGATTTCGCAGAGCTGCGACGAGATCAACATCATTATCGGTGTCGAGGAGAAGGACTTCGACCTGGCGATTCGGACCATTTACCGTGCCTTCTCCGACGAGAACGGCATTGTGAAGGTCTCCGATTTGGAGGCTCCCGCGCCGGTCGATCCCACCTGGCCGCGCTCAAAAAGTAGCGGCTGCTCGGTGGATTTTTGGGCCATGTCTCAAAAATCTACGGCGGGGCGTTTCGTTTCGGTTTCGTTTCGACGGGGCGGGTTTCGTGCCCGCCCCGTTCTTGTATACACTGGCAACAATAATCGGCCTGCTCGGCGTGCGGGCAAAAGCCAAAACCTTTAAAGGGGGAAGCATGAAACAGTACACGGTTGCTATTTTGGGCGCGACGGGAGCCGTGGGCACCCAGATGCTCGAGTGCCTCAACGAGCAGGAGTTTCCGGTCGGTAAGCTCAAGCTGCTGGCGAGCGCGCGCTCTGCGGGCAAGACCGTCGAGTTCCGTGGCGAGCAGATCGTGATTGAGGAGGCTTGCCCCGAGGCCTTTGAGGGCTGCGACATCGTACTCGGTGCTGCCGGCGACGATATCGCCAAGGAGCTACTGCCCGAGGCCGTCAAGCGCGACGCCGTCGTGGTCGACAACAGCCATGCCTTCCGCATGGATCCCGAGGTGCCGCTGGTCGTGCCCGAGATCAATGCCGACGATATCAAGTGGCATCACGGCCTTATCGCCAATCCCAACTGCGCGACTATCATCGGCCTGGTTCCACGTGGCCGCTGCATCAGCTCGCCGGCGTGAAGCGCATGATCGTCTCGACGTATCAGCGGCTTCGGGTGCCGGCGCTCCCGGTATGGCCGAGCTCGAGGCTCAGCTGGCCGCCCTGGGTCGCGGCGAGGAGATTCCCGAGCCGCGTGCATTTGCCGCCCAGCTGGCGAGCAACCTGATTCCGCAGATTGGCGGCGTCAAGGAGGAGGGCTTTACCTCCGAGGAGATGAAGCTGCAAAACGAGGGCCGCAAGATCATGCACCTGCCCGAGCTGCGCGTGAACTGCACCTGCGTGCGCGTGCCCGTGCTGCGCTCGCACTCCGAGAGCATTACGCTTGAGTTTGAGCGCGACATTACGGTTGACGAGGCCCGTGCTGCGCTGGCTGCCGCTCCGGGCGTGAAGCTGGTTGACGACATGAGCGCCGAGGATGCGCACGATCGCTTCCCCATGCCGATGGATACGTCCGACCAGGATTTGATTTGGGTCGGTCGCGTGCGCCGCGACATCTCGAACCCCGAGGCCGCGCGTGGCATCACCTTCTGGTGCTGCGGCGACCAAATCCGTAAGGGCGCGGCAACCAACGCCGTCCAGATCGCTAAGCTGCTCTGCGAGTAGTGTGACCTGTCCGGCGGGGGCCGGGCTTAGTTTTCAGAACGTCCTCGACCATGTGTGGCGCTTGTCCTGCTCCTTCGGAGCTGCGGACAAGGCGCCACACTGGTCTGCGGAGTGTTCTGAAAACTAAGCCCAGCCCCCGCCTGCGGCGACGCTGCTGCAAGCGATCTGCGATGGGGTCGTTGTCGGTTGGGGCCGCTGGGCTGATGTGGGGGCACGTGGCTGTTGCGGGCCCTAGTCCCGGCGGCGACCCCGGCGCTTCGCGCCTGCCGCCTTTTGGGACTGTGGAGCGCCGCCGGCAGCTGCGGCGCTGTTGCGCCTGCTGCCTGCGGGAACTTTGGGGTTGAGGCGGTAACTTTGGCGCGCCTGTGTTTGTTGCTTGTGAGGCTTAGGGGTTGATGCGAATCGAAGGTGAATGGTTTTCCGGGAAGTGAACGACCTATTTTGGACCCTTGAAGCATCGGCATATTTTGGCCGCCATTTCCTGCGGTTTTATCGCATGAATCCTGCTGTTTTGCAATTAAAAAATGCGGATGCTTCGGGGCCCTAGTTTTACTCGTCCACTTCTCGGAAAACCATTCACCTTCGTTTTTGCCGGACATCGTTTTGGGCGTTGCGACTCGGTATCGGCCGATATTGAGAGGGAAAACGCCCTCTCTTGGACAATCGAGTCTGTCCGGACGCATCTGCGGGAGTTGTCTGCACAATTCGCGGTATTATGGAGCGGAGTTTTGAAAGGAGCCGCTGGTGGTCACGACGACGTTTGCTTCGCCTTTGGGCGAAATCTTGCTTGCCGCTGATGGCCGCGGTCTGACGGGGCTTTGGTTTGAGGGGCAGGAGCACTTTGGCTCCACGCTTCTCAAAGAAGATGCGGAGTACGTTGAAGGTGCCGATGCGGTTTCTGGTGCTGGCGGCATGTCGTCGGTGAGTCCCGCAAATGGTGTAGCCTCTTCGGTGCTTGAACGTTCCTGGGCTTGGCTGAATGCTTATTTTGCAGGGCAGGAACCTCGGTTTACGCCGCCGTTACATATGATCGGCACGGCGTTTCAGCGCGAGGTTTGGTTTGAGCTGCTTTCCATTCCGCGTGGCGAGGTTGCCACGTATGGCGAGATCGCCCGGCGTGTTGCGGCTCGACATCGTGTACCGGGAAACGAGGCGCCCGTTGTGTCTCCTCGTGCGGTGGGGGCTGCGGTCGCACGTAATCCCATTTCGATTATCGTGCCGTGCCATCGCGTGGTGGCGGCCGACGGATCGCTCAACGGATATGCCGGCGGCCTTGACCGCAAGGAGTGGCTGCTGCGGCTCGAGGGTGCGTACGAGGAGTAACGTCAGGACACTTTGCATAGCCAAGACGCCGTGAAAGAACGAGTCGCCGTCTTTTCGCGACCGGCATGCGTCCAAGCGCTCGGCATCTGAGCCTTAAGTTTGGTTAAGCCATATCCTGCGTATTTGAAAACGTGCAGGTTGAGCAGCTAAGGCTGCGCTAAGACGGCTGGCGGTGCGCTATCATCGGCGGTATCGAAACCTGTATAGCCGTGCGCCAAAGGAACAACTATGAAGCTGATGCTTGCCGAGGACGAACCCGGCCTCTCCCGTGCCCTTACCGCGATTCTTCAACATAGCGACTACGAGGTCGATGCCGCCCTCGACGGTCTGACGGCGCTCGAATATCTGCTCGCCAACGACTATGACGCCGCAATCCTGGACATCATGGTGCCCGGCATGGATGGCATTGAGGTGCTCAAGCGCACACGCGCCGCCGGTAAGCGACTGCCCATCATCATGCTCACGGCCAAAAGCGAGGTGTCCGATAAGGTTGAGGGCCTGGACGCCGGCGCCAATGACTATCTGACCAAGCCGTTTGCCGCCAAGGAGCTGCTCGCGCGCATTCGCGCCATGACGCGCGCCGCGACTGCGATCGATGCCACGACGCTCAGTGTGGGCAACGTGCGCCTCGATACGGCGGCTTGCACGCTTGTGGGTCCCTTGGGCGAGGAACACCTAGCCAATCGCGAGTTTCAGCTTATGGAACTCTTTATGCGCAACGCTGGCACGCGCATGCCCACCGAGCGTCTGATGCTCGAGGTTTGGGGTGAGGACGCGCCCGAAGGCGCCAACGTGGTGTGGGTCTACATCTCGTACCTGCGCAAAAAGCTGGCGGCGCTGGGTGCCAATGTGGCCATCCGCGCGTCGCGCAACCAGGGATATTCGCTTGAGGTTGTCGAGGAAGGCGAGCAGGCGTGAGCGTGCGCACGTGGTGTAAACGCATGACGGAGCGGTTTCACGCCGCCTCGAGTAGTACGGGGCGGGCAAATTCTGCTGACGCATTGGGCCGCCGCCTGCGTCGCAAGTTCATCCTGGTTGCCATGGGCGCCGTGACCGTGGTGCTCACGCTCATCATCGCCGGCATCAACATCGTCAATTATTCGCATGTCTGCAAGATGGCCGACGCTCGCCTGGACTATATCCTGGCGGGCAAGGACGGTATCGATTGGGGGAACGAGCCTAAAGCCGATCCCGGCCAGGATGCGGTTGCCGGCAAGGTTGCTACTGGTAACCGGGCGGCTGTTCGCGACGGGCGTTTTGAAGGCATGACGGCGGAAGCTCCCTTTGACACGCGCTACTTTACGGTGACGATTGCCGCCGGACAGGTTGCCGATGTCAACACGGCCCGCATTGCCGCGGTGGGTGCCAAGCGCGCCGCCAGTATTGCCGCAAAGTTGCATTCCAAGGGTTGGGTCTCGGGTTTTTCTGGCAATTATCGCTATACGACTGACGTTCAAGACGGTGAGACCACCTATGTGTTCGTGGACTGCTCGCGTGAGCTTGCAAGCTTTCATTCGTTTTTGAGCGCGAGCGTGGCAATCAGTTGCATTGGCTGGTTGGCAGTGCTGGCAATTGTGGCGGGCGCCTCGGGTGCGGTGATTCGGCCGATGGTCGAGAGCTACAGCAAGCAAAAGCGCTTTATTACCGATGCAAGCCACGAGATCAAGACGCCGCTAGCTGTGATCGACGCCGCCAACGAGGTGCAGGAAATCGAGAGCGGCGAGAGCGAATGGACGCAGAGCATTCACGAGCAGGTCGCGCGGCTGACGGCGCTGACGGAGCGTCTGGTGTTCCTGGCGCGTATGGACGAGGGTTCGGCCGGCTTTACCATGACATCGATCGATCTTTCGGAGGCCGTGGACAAGGCGGCGGCGCCGTTTGAGTCGGTGGCGGTTTCGCGCGGCAAGCGTCTGTCGACGTCGATTGCGAGTGGCGTGCGGCCCATGCGATGCTGCGGCGGTAGCGCAGGTGTTGAGTTGCTGCTGGACAACGCCACACGCTACGCAAGCGAGGGCAGCGTGATTGAGCTAAGCCTGCGCGCAGACTCGCGCGGTGCGGGCAAAGGCTCGGCCGAGCTTGTCGTATCGAATGCTGTTGATGAGCTGCCCGAGGGTGACCTGGACCGGCTGTTTGACCGCTTCTACCGCGCAGATGTCTCGCGTAACTCCAAGACGGGCGGCTCGGGCGTGGGCCTATCTGTGGTGCGAGCCATCGCCGAGGCCCATGGCGGGAGTGCTTCTGTCTGCGGCCACAGCAACCAGATTACCTTCATCGTCCGCTTCTAAAACCTGCCAAAATAAACCTGTCCCTTTTTGGTCGGTGCGAAATGGGTAATACTAAAGAGTTATCCGACCAGATGGGAGCCGATTGATGGCCTATATCGAATTCAAAGACGTCGTCAAAGCATACGGCGAGGGCGATGCCCGCATTCATGCGCTCGACGGCGCGAGCTTTACGGTCGAGCGCGGCGAGCTCGCCATCATTCTGGGTGCTTCGGGTGCCGGCAAGACCACGGCGCTCAACATTCTGGGCGGCATGGATACGGCGACCTCCGGCACCGTGACGGTGGACGGGCGCGACGTGAGCTCTGCCAACGAGGCGCAGCTCGTGGAATACCGCCGCGCCGACGTCGGCTTTGTCTTCCAGTTCTACAATTTGGTCCCCAACTTGACGGCGCTTGAAAACGTTGAGCTCGCGGCACAGATTTGCCCCGATTCGCTCGATGCCGAGCAAACGCTTCGCCAGGTTGGCCTGGGCGACCGCCTCGCTAACTTTCCGGCGCAGCTTTCGGGCGGCGAGCAGCAGCGCGTATCCATCGCCCGCGCGCTGGCTAAGAACCCCAAGCTGCTTTTGTGCGACGAGCCTACGGGTGCACTCGACTACAAACCGGCAAGCAGATCTTGCAGTTGCTACAGGACACCTGCCGCAAGCAGGACATCACGGTCATTATCATCACCCACAACTCCGCGCTGGCGCCCATGGCCGATCGCCTGATCCGCTTTAAGAGCGGCCGCGTGGAGAGCGAGACGGTCCAGCAAAATCCCGTGCCTATCGAGACGATCGAGTGGTAGCGCCCATGGACCAAGATTGCCAAAACAGCCAAAACCACGATACGGAGCACGCGGGCCGCGATCGGGAGTTCGCGACCTACCGTACCGCTCAAAGCTCAAACGATATGGTGCCGACGGTTTTTCGCCGAGGCATCTACCGCACGATTCGGGGCAGTCTTAAGCGCTTCCTATCTATCGTGGTCATCACTGCGCTTGGCGTGAGCGTGATGTGCGGCCTTAAGGCGGGCTGCGAGGATTTGTGCGATTCGGTCGACGCCTATTTTGACCAGCAGAATGTCTATGACATTAACGTGCAGTCGACCTATGGCCTTACGCGCGACGATCTCGCGGCTATCCAAGAGGTCGACGGCGTCGAGACGGTCGAGGGCATCTACACCGAGACCGCCTACACCGCCGTGGGCACAACGCGCGAGCGCGTGGTCGTGCAAAGTCTCTCCAAGGAGAACATCGATCAGCCGGTGCTGGTGAGCGGCGATTTGCCCGAGAGCGCCGATGAAGTCGCGGTGACTTCGAAGTTCCTGAAGGCTTCGGGCAAAAAGCTCGGCGATACGGTGAGTTTTGCCGCCAATGACGCGAGCTCGTCCAACCAAAGTGCCAAGGATCAGTTTGCCGCGGGCGATTACACCATTACGGCCGAGGTCCTCGACCCCACTGATGTGAGCTCCGACTCGACAGTCAACGCCTTCCGTGCCGCTTCGGCTGCGGACTATAAGTTCTATGTGAGCGAGGATGCCGCGACATCATCGTCCTACTCCGCGGTCCACGTGATCGTCGAGGGAGCCAAGAGCCTCAACTCCTACTCGGATGCCTACACGGCAAAGATCAATGAGGTCAAGGGCAATATCGAGAAGATCCGCGAGGAGCGTGAAAAGGCGCGCGTCCAGGAGCTGACGGTTGACACGCCGGCAAGCTTGGATGCGGCTGAGCGCCAGGCCGCCATGCTCTTTGGGATTGAGCAGGATAGCATCAACCGCATGGCCGAGGGCAGCGAGGAGCGCGTCCAAGCTCAGGCCGAGTTGGACCAGCGCCGCGCCGCCGCCGATCAGCAATTCGCCGATGCCCGCGCCGAGCTTTCCAATCTGGGTGAATGCACTTGGTACATTCAGGACCGCGGTAACATCGCAAGCTACTCGAGCGTCGAGAGCGACAGTTCTTCGATCGAGCCATCGCCACGGTGTTCCCGTTTATCTTCTTTATCGTCGCCGTGCTCATCAGCCTCACCACCGCCACGCGCATGGTCGAGGAGGAGCGCACGCTTATTGGCCTGTACAAGGCGCTTGGCTATTCACGCGAGCGCATCCTGTCCAAATACGTGGACTATGCGCTGTGGGCATGTCTGATCGGCGGCGTGCTCGGCAACATCATCGGCTTTGTGGGCCTGCCACTGTTCTTGTTTACGGTGTTCGACGACATGTACTCGCTGCCCCAGATGCTGCTTTCGTACGATATCGTGTCTTCACTCGTGTCGGTGGCGCTGTTTGCCGTGGGCGTGGTGGGCGCTACGATTATCGCCTGCCGCCACGAGATGGCCGAGACCCCAGCCTCGCTCATGCGTCCCAAGGCCCCGCGCGCCGGCTCTCGCATCTTGCTTGAGCGCATCGGCTTTATCTGGCGCCGCATGGGCTTTTTGAACAAGGTGGCAGCACGTAACCTGTTCCGCTACAAAAAGCGCGCTTTTATGACCATCTTCGGTATCGCCGGCTGCACGGCGCTCGTGATCTGCGGTATGGGCATTCGCGACACGTCGGTGGCGCTTTCGCCCAAACAGTACGGCATATCACGCGCTACGACCTGCTGGCGGTCGCCAATCCCGACGATTTTTCGCAGACGTGCGCGGCATTGGATGAGCGCAGCGCGGCCAATGATTTCAACGTGACCGTGACCTCGACCCTGCCGATTATGACCGACAACGTCACCTTTACGTTTGGCGGCAAGAGCGAGACCGTGCAGCTGATCGTGGTGCCCGATGACCGCACGGGTGACTTGGGCGATTACGTGCGTCTGGAGGATGAGTCCAATGAACCGCTGCCTTTGCGTGACGGAGACGTGTATCTGAGCAAGAGTTCACAGCTGGTGCTGGGGATTCAGCCGGGCGATACGGCTCACGTCCAGGATTCGTCGCTCAATGTTGCCAAGGTCAAAGTCAGCGACATTTCGCTTAACTATCTGGGCAACACGCTTTACATGACGCAGGGCACCTATGAGCGCGCGTTCGGTCGAAGCGCACGTCTTAACGGCGTCTTTGTGCTGCTTAAGGGTTCGTCGGCCGACCAGATTGCGTTTAGCAAGAATCTTAAGAGTGACGGTTGGCTTACGATTTCGAGTACGGCCGAGCATTGGGAAAACTATGAGGCGAACTTTACGATTATCAATTCGGTCGTTGTGCTCGTGACCTTTATGGCGGCGTGCCTATCGTTTGTGGTGGTGTTTACGCTGTCCAACACGAATATCTCCGAGCGCGAGCGCGAGCTGGCGACCATTAAGGTGTTGGGCTTCCGTCGCGGTGAGGTGCACCATTACGTCAACAAGGAGACGTTGATCCTCACGGCGATCGGCGCTGCGCTGGGCGTGCCGCTGGGCGGCTTGCTGGCCGAGAGTTTTACGTACATTTTGCAGATGCCGTCGCTGTACTTTGACGTCGAGGTCGAGCCGCTGAGCTACGTGCTCGCCGTGGTGCTTTCCTTTGGCTTTACGTTTATCGTCAACCTCGCCACCAATCGTACCCTCAACAAGATCGACATGGTCGGCGCCCTCAAGAGTGCCGAGTAACCTGCCAAAAAGGGACAGGTTTATTTTGGCAGGTTTTATCTGGGCAAACGCGGACACCTACGGGCGATCCGGCGTTTGCCCCGTTTTGCTGGGGATGTCTGTCGTTCAGTGCTCTTACTGGCCAATCCAGTGTTGCGCATAGCTCTTAATGTCCTCGGTAAAACCGTCAAGGTCGTCAAGGGTGATCACGCTGTCGATAAGCAAATTGGCTATCTCGCGGTGCATTGTGCTGCGGCGAATGTCGTTTGCAATTACGCCTGAGGACAGCTTGTCTCTATTGAGGTGCTCTTCTAGTGCCCAAAATCTACTGGACGCTTCGCTGTCGCCGTTCAGCATCTCAACGTACTGGCCGATGAGCTTTTCCATATAACGTTCTTGCCATTGAGGAAGCATTTTCTTAAACAGCTTCCAGTCGCTTTCGGCTACGTCGCGCATATGTCCTCCGCTCGTCAAACGGGCTTTCCATTTGCCTTTCATTCTATTTGGTTTTCGCTCGCAGGCGTGGATGAGAGGCTCTCTTTAGCCTTCGAGATTGGGCTTGAATGGGTCGTATGCCACAAAACGGGCCTATCTACTACGTTTAATTGGATACTCTCAATCATGCCGGGGAAACGAAAAATAAAACCGCAGGTAGAAGGCCTGTCGATTTTCAAAAAAGGCAGGTATGGTCGGCTCTCTCGAGTTAAACGTAGTAAATAGGCCTTTTCTTGGCGCGTGGTCAGCTCAATGCTAATCTCCGTGCCGGAACTGGCCCAGTTGTTTGTAAGTTGCGGTGATATAGGGACTGTTTGACGCTTTGGAGCCTCAAAACAGTCCTATATCACCGCAACTTGGAAGGGGCGGGCGGTGTCGGATGAGTGGCGCTGGCTGGTTGGGGCGGTTTAGGCCTGTTTGCGGCACTTCCATTGTTTGCGACACCAGCGCATGAGCGCCTTTACGATGGGAATCGTGATGAGGATGATCCATGCAGGATGGGGCTGTCCCAAACAGAGCCACATGTAGAGGAACCAAGCGATGGCGGCTGCTGGATAGACGCATTCAGTGAGCTTTGACAAATGGCGCCGATCGATAAAGTCACCAATCGCGTAGTAGACGGGAACCAGAAAGACGAGGAAAAGCCCCATGCCCCATGTGCCGTAGACAATGCCGAGCACCAGATAGGCGAGAGTGACAAGTGCGGGGAAGGGGAATTTGTTCCATGCACGTCCGACCTTGATGTGGAAATGCTTGCCATGATGGTCGAGCTTGTCGTGTGCTTCCTTCCAGCTGGAAAACGTCTCGCCGTCGATGGTGACGGTGCCGTCGTCATTGGTGCGTACGCTATGTCCATCGTCCTCAAGCGTATCGATATGCACGCCGTCCGGCCCCACATGCACCTCTTCGCCCTTGCGCTCGTTGGTCACATGGATGCCGCTCCAACCAACATGGACTTCCTCGCCTTTATTGGGATCAATGACGTGGATACCGCGCGCGAGGGAAATATCGACAAGTGGCTTATCGCTGCAATCAGCGTGCTCAGTAGAAGCCTCAGCCTCTTCAGCCTTATCTGAAGCTTTGGTGCCGGCGTTGCTGTTCTGCGCCTCATCATCAGCCTGTGAGTCATCAGCGCTAGCCACCGCCTCCCCATACAGCAGCTCATCCAGCGACACGCCATACAGCGCGGCGAGCGCAATAAGGTTATCGGTATCGGGCGAGGATTCGCTGCGCTCCCATTTACTGACAGCCTGACGACTCACACCCAGCTGGGCGGCAAGCGCCTCCTGAGAAAGCCCGGCAGCCTTGCGGCGATCAACGAGCCGCTGCGCCATCGCAAGATCCATGGTGGTTCCTTTCGTTTGATGGTCGAATCGAATGAGCGAGTATGCCGAGAACAACCGGTAGCGACCACCATTCTAGTTAGAATCTGCCCAACCCTACCGCAACTACCGGTAGCAATCCCTAACGACCAGCATTTTAGGACAAATGTCAGTGCTACTCTCAGCTAAGAGCCTGCAACATCCCAAA
>ENA-OQAN01000464-OQAN01000464.1-human-gut-metagenome-genome-assembly--contig:-NODE-464-length-21684-cov-1.972306_pt1 | contig 21684 bp, 33 predicted proteins | sample MGYA00242735_ERZ504527 | MGnify/ENA primary metagenome ERZ504527 (study PRJEB26092, sample SAMD00036230) | human gut metagenome | host: Homo sapiens | study: EMG produced TPA metagenomics assembly of... | reverse complement strand
CGTTCAGATGCTGCTGCATGATCAGATGAACCTGCTCCGTCATCGATGCTTCTACCGTTTTTTTACGTCTTTCCTGTACCTCTGTCATTTCTCATTCCCCGCATTTTATCATACTTTTACTTTTTCAGTTGAAACCAGCCGATCAATAAAGATTTTTTACTTTAAAGTCTCGCTCCGCTTCTCTTCTCTGATCCTTCTTTGCAATATCCTGGCGCTTGTCATAAAGCTTTTTACCACTGCCATGCCAATCTCTATTTTTACCAGGCTGTCCTTGAAATAAACCTTCAGTGGTACCAAAGTCAATCCTTTTTCCTTTAATTTAGCTTCGATCTTATTGATCTCGTAGCGATGCAGCAAAAGCTTACGCACACGAAGAGGATCTTTGTTAAAAATGTTTCCTTTCTCATAAGGAGTGATATGCATTCCATATACATAAACTTCTCCGTTTTCCACACGGACAAAGGCCTCCTTGATGCTGCATTTACCGGAACGTAAGGATTTCACCTCGGTTCCTGCAAGTGCGATCCCGGCCTCATAAGTATCCTCGATAAATAATCATGAAAAGCCTTTTTATTATTTGCGATCAGTTTCATTCCTGTTTTTTTTGCCATTTCGCGCTCCCTCAGTCTTCCTCAGCCAGGACAAAATCCACGGTTTTCAGCATTTTATCCGCATCTGCCACACGGACACGGACCTTCTGCCAAGACGGAAGATCTTCCTGTCATGTCTCCCCGCAGTTCATATGCATCCTGGTCAAATACATAATAGTCATCTCGTAATGTATTGATATGGATCAGTCCTTCCACGGTATTCGGAAGCTCCACATAAAGTCCCCATCCTGTAACGCCGGAGATGATCCCCTCATACTCCTCTCCGAGATGATAGGACATATACTCTGCTTTCTTCAGCTTATCGGATTCTCTTTCTGCTTCGTCTGCACGCCGTTCGCACACACTGGACTGGCGTGCTACTTCATCCAGGATCTCCTTGTAATGCTCGGTACGTCCTTCCCTTACCAGTCTGCCTCTCAGACGGTCATGATGATCCTGTGGATCTGAAGATCCGGATATCTTCGGATCGGAGAAGTAAAGTGGCAGTAATACTTCGCTGCAAGTCCGAAATGTCCGCTGCATTCCGTAGTATATTTTGCCTGTTTCATGGTACGCAAGGTCAGGCGGCTGATCTGTGCCTCATTGGGCATTCCCTCAATACTTTCCAGGATCTCCTGGATCTCACCAGGCGTGATCTCCTGTCCGGATTTCTGTATGTTGACTCCTTCATTATGAAGAAGCATCAGAAGACTTTCAATCTTTTCCGGATCCGGATTTTCATGCGTTCTGTATACAAAGGGATAATCTCCGGTGCAGTATTCCTGTGCCACAGTTTCATTGGCAAGAAGCATAAAATCCTCAATGATCCTGGTTGCCACATTGGCCTCATAGGGCTGCACATCAATAGCTCTTCCTGCCGCATTCAGGATGATCTTACTCTCCGGAAAATCAAAATCAATGGAACCTCTTGTATGCCGACGGCTACGCAGGATCCCGGAAAGCTCTTTCATCAAGAAAAACATGGGGATCAGAGCTTCATAGCGTTTCTTCGCCACCTCATCAGTATTCTTCCAGAATATTTTTCACATCTGTGTAACACATACGCTCATCTACACGGATCACGGTTTCTGCGATCTTATGGGAAATCACCTTTCCTTTTTCATTAACATCCATCAGACAGCTTAAGGTCAGACGGTCCTGTCCCTGGTTCAGAGAACAGATACCGTTGGAAAGCCGCTCCGGGAGCATGGGAATGACACGGTCTGCAAGATAGACGGAGGTTCCGCGCTTCAGTGCCTCTCTGTCAAGGGCACTGCCGCCCTGAACATAGTTGCTCACGTCTGCGATGTGCACACCCAGATGGTAGATTCCATCATCTTTGTCAGGGAAATGGCATCATCCAAATCCTTTGCATCCTCACCGTCAATGGTGACTGTAACAAGATTTCTGAGATCCAGTCTTCCATCCAGATCCGCTTCCTGTACATGATCCGGCACACGGTCAGCCTGACGAAGTACTTTGTCAGGAAATACACTTGGTATGTTAAAGCTCTTCACAATAGCAAGGATATCTGTTCCAGGTGAACGTAAGTTTCCCAGCACCTCCGTGATCTTTCCTTCCGGCTTCCGGTTTCTGGAGCCGTAATCTGTGATCTCTGCAACTACCTTGTCTCCGTCCTTTGCTCCCATGGAGTTTTTTCTGGAAATAAAGATATCTTTGGAAAATTTGGGGTTATCACTGATCACAAAGCCATAATCACGGCTGCTCTGGTATGTTCCCACGATCGAAGGCATTCCCCTTTCCAGAACCTTCAGCACAACGCCTTCCTGACGTTTTCCCTCTTTATGTCCGTTCCGTACAAGAATCTGCACCTTATCCTGATGCATGGCGCTTCCCGTGTCATTTTCCGGAATAAAAATATCCTGTTCCTGACCCTCCACTTCCACAAAGCCAAAACCTTTGTAATGGCCAATAAAAGTTCCTTCCATGAGGGTTCCGTCCTTCTCAGAGAATGATGTTCCTCATGATCCTTCTCTCTGCGTTCTCTTCCCTTACGGCCACGCTCCGACTTTTCTGCCTTCAGAGCTTCTTTATTCTTTCGTCTGTCTCTGCGCTTGCCGGAAACCTTGCTGTATCTTCCTTTATTATCTACTTCAGCTTTGCCCTGGGCGCAAAGCTCGTCCAGCACGTCAAAAAGCTCTTTTTTTCTCACTCTTATCCAGCTGAAGAAGAGATGCGATCTCACGCAGGCGCATGGGCTTATACAGCGGATCTCCCAGAAGCTCCATTATAAACTTTTTTTCTTTTTTCAAAATTTTTCGATCTTTTCACATTTTCTCCTGTTTCATATTTTATATTTCATTTTTACCTGTTATTCATTCCGGAGGAAGGCTCACCCGTGCCCCTGTCATCAACGCAAAAACACTCCTGCTGATTAACAAAAGAAGTCCCCATCCGAGTTTCTTCTGCATGCTAACGCAGCAAGAGTGTTACCAACTTCTGTTCTGCCCCTGGCAGATCAGATAATGTTCAGTACGATTGACAGTACAAAGAAAATAACTCCCATGATAATGGTACCTCTTACAAGACCACCTTCCATGGAACGGCCCTTATTCTTACCCCAGTAAGTATCAGCTACTCCGGCGATAGAGCCAAGACCCTGCTGCTTGCCCTCCTGCATCAGTACGACAACAGTCAGAGCAATACAATCTATTGCATAAATTACAGTCAGAATAATTTTTAAAATGTTCACGCGGTTACACCTCCTAATCAACTAGAGGTTATTTTACCATAGCTAAACCGGGATTTCAACCATTTTCCGTTTATTTTATGCAGGGCTTTTTCTGAGATTTTTTTGCAAAAGGATCTTTATATCTTCCAAGAGCTCCGAGCTGTTCGTGGATCCGCAGAAGCTGGTTATACTTGGCGTTCCGGTCCGAACGGCAGGGTGCGCCTGTTTTGATCTGTCCCGCCCCACAGGCAACTGCCAGATCTGCGATAAAGGAATCCTCTGTTTCCCCGGATCTGTGAGAGATCACTGCACGATACCCGGCATGCTGAGCCATCTCCACCGCATCCAGAGTTTCCGTGAGAGTTCCGATCTGGTTTACTTTAATAAGGATAGCATTGGCAACATCAAGTTCGATGCCACAGTGCAGCCGTTTGATATTGGTGACAAACAGATCGTCGCCTACCAGCTGGATCTTTTTTCCCAGGTGTTCCGTCAGATATTTCCAGCCTTCCCAGTCATCCTCCCAGAGACCGTCTTCAATGGAAACAATGGGAAATTTTTCCACCAGTTTTTCATAATACTCTGTCATCTCACCGGCATCCCGGTAGATCTTTTCTCCTTTCATGCGACTCTCCCCAGGGAAAAAGATACACGCCCTTTTCCTCATCATAAAGCTCGCTGGAGGCTGCATCAATGGCAATGGTGATCTCTTCTCCTGGTTTATATCCTGCTTTTTCTATGGCATGAACGATCAGGGTAAGCACTTCCTCCGAATCTGAAAGATCCGGAGCAAAGCCGCCTTCATCTCCAACCGCTGTGGAGAGTCCTTTTTCCCGGAGAAGAAGCTTTAAGTGCTGGTAGACTTCCGCACACATGCGGATACCCTTTTCCAGACAGCAAGCTCCTGTTGGCATGATCATAAACTCCTGAAGATCTACCGTATTGTCCGCATGCTTTCCCCCGTTTAAAATATTCATCATCGGCACAGGGAGCTGCAGGGTATGACAGCCGCCCAGATACTGATAAAGAGGAAGCCGAAGGGCCCCGGCTGCTGCACGGGCTGCTGCCAGAGATACTGCCAGCGTGGCATTGGCTCCTGCGCTGCTTTTGTTCTCCGTTCCGTCGGTTTCGATTAGAAGATGATCGATCCATGCCTGGTTCAGGGCATTCTCTCCGATAATGGCATCTGCCAGACGTGTATTGATATTTTCCACTGCTTTTTTCACACTCTGTCCCAGATATTCCTCCGGTTTCCGTCCCGCAGCTCCACAGCCTCAAATTTACCTGTGGATGCTCCGGACGGCACCATGGCTCTTCCTGTGTATCCATTAATCCCCACAATTCCTTCACCTACCGTCACTTCCGCTTCCACTGTAGGATTCCCCCTGGAATCAAGGACCTGTCTTGCATGAACTTTTTCGAACAGGCAGATAACGTAGCATAAGTTTTTCCCTCCTTGAAAATAATAATACTGTTTATGATCTCCTGCGCTTTGTGATTCTCTTCTTATGTTCATAAAGGTATCTTGTCCGAAAAGGTTTTGGTCTATACCTTTTATCTGGTTTCGATATTATCTGATTTTTTTGTTGTTTTATTTTTATTGTTTTTCTTTTTAAATATATTTTTATTATTTTTAAAATTTAGTGTTGACATTTCCATTTTTATCTGTTATAGTTTAATCATCAAATAAAACAAACGGAAAACAAAAAAACTAAATCAAAAAGGAGCGTGAACCCACCGAAAACATAACTTACTTCCCATAATCTAAGAAAGAGAGGTACAGTCCACCAGAAGATTTAAAGATTTTCCATCATAATTAAAACAAGGAGGTACGGACCACCGAGAACGTAAATTTTAATTCCGTATAAGTTTTAAATCTAAGAAATGAGAGGTATATTCCATTGGATAATGAAAATTAAAAGAGTCATCGGCAGAAGAAATCAATCGCTGATGGCTCTTATTTTTTGCTTATTTTTATCCCTTTCTTACAAACATAGTCTTATGATCTTCTGCTTTCATATCTTCTTCTCTGTGTTCATAAACATATTAATAACTCCATTTTCTCTGAGGTTCCCATGAAACAAAAACACATCTACCGTCTTATTTTTTTCTTTGTCATGGCTTTTGCTCTTGGCAGTCTTGTAGGAAAGATCTATTCTCATTTTACTTCCGACCCACGATCCGATCCGAATTCTGCCGAAAACAGCCAGACCTCTTCTGCTTCTATGACATTCCAAAATGAAAACTGGGGCTCGGTTTTCAGGAAGAAGCAAACGGCCCACAGGAAATGCTTCTATGGAAGAATTAAAAAAATACAATGCCTGGTATGCAGCCGATACCGATGAGAAAAAAATCTATCTTACCTTTGACGCAGGCTATGACAATGGAAATATGCCTGCCATTCTGAATGCCTTACATAAGCATCAGGTACATGCCACATTTTTTTGTTGTGGGAACACTGATCCGTGAAAAACCGGAACTGATCCGTGAGATCGTAGATGCAGGCCATACCATAGGCAACCACACCATGACACACCCGGATATGTCCGGCATCTCCACAAAGGAAGCCTTTCAGAAGCAGCTTGAAGATGTGAAGGTTCTTTATAAGGAAGCCACCGGAAAAGAAATGACAAAATTTTATCGCCCGCCCCAGGGCATTTACAGCGTGGAAAATTTAGAGATGGCAAAAGAGATGGGATACCACACCTTTTTCTGGAGTCTGGCTTATGTGGACTGGTATCAGGATAAGCAGCCTTCGAAAAAAGAAGCTTTTGAAAAGCTTCTGGGACGGATCCATCCGGGTGCCATCGTGCTGCTGCATAGCACCTCTTCCACCAATGCTTCCATTCTGGATGAGCTACTGACAAAATGGGAAGAGATGGGATATACCTTCGGAACATTAGAAGAACTTGTGGCATCGGAATCCGCCTGAAAAAAATCGCACATGATCCATGCATCCTCAGTGCCATCGACACGGATCTTCCCACTTTTGAATTCTCCAGATAAGCACACAAAAAATCTGCCCCGGGACTATGTTCTCATATGTTCCGGAGCAGATTTTTCTGTGCTATTGATTTCAGAAAGTGTTCTTCTTATTTAATTGTCTTATTTACTGGACAGCCTTGAATGCCTCATCAAGATCCTGGATGATATCATCGATATTCTCAGTTCCGATGGAAAGACGGATCGTATTTGGCTTGATTCCCTGATCAAGAAGCTCTTCCTCTGTGCACTGGCTGTGTGTTGTAGTAGCCGGATGGATAACAAGGGATTTCACATCTGCAACGTTTGCAAGAAGTGAGAACAGCTCAAGGTTATCAATGAAATCTTTTGCCTTCTGTGCATCTCCCTTGATCTCGAATGTAAAGATGGAACCGCCGCCGTTAGGGAAATATTTCTTATAAAGCTCCTGCTGGCTTGGATCTGTGGATACAGACGGATGATGAACCTTCTCTACCTGCGGATGATCATTCAGATACTGTACAACCTTCAGTGCGTTCTCAACATGACGCTCTACACGGAGAGACAGTGTCTCAAGTCCCTGAAGGAAAATAAAGGAGCTCACCGGAGAAATTGTTGCTCCTGTGTCACGAAGAAGGATCGCACGGATCTTTGTAACAAATGCAGCCGGTCCGCATGCTTTTGTGAAGCTTACGCCATGATAGCTTGGGTTTGGCTCTGTAAGAGATGCAAATTTGCCGGATGCCTCCCAGTCGAACTTACCACTCTCTACGATCACACCACCGATAGTAGTTCCGTGGCCACCGATGAATTTTGTTGCGGAATGAACAACGATATCTGCGCCGTACTCAATTGGTCTTACGAGGTATGGTGTTGCAAATGTATTATCTACAACAAGCGGAATTTTATGTTTGTGAGCGATTTTTGCAAGAGCCTCAATATCTACAACATCAGAATTTGGATTTCCAAGAGTCTCAATATAAACAGCTTTTGTGTTCTCCCGGATCGCATTCTCCACTTCCTCGAGATTGAATACATCAACAAATGTTGTTGTGATTCCGTATGCCGGAAGCGTATGCTCCAGAAGGTTTGTTGTACCGCCGTAAATATTTTTGGCTGCTACAATGTGATCTCCCTGCTGTGCAAGGTTCTCGATCGTGTATGTGATAGCTGCTGCACCGGATGCTACTGCAAGTGCTGCGGAGCCACCCTCAAGTGCTGCGATCCTCTTCTCAAATACGTCCTCTGTCGGGTTTGTAAGACGTCCGTAAATGTTACCTGCATCTGCAAGTCCGAAACGTGCTGCTGCATGATCGCAGTTGCGGAATACATAGGAAGATGTCTGGTAGATTGGTACTGCTCTTGCATCTGTAACCGGATCCGGCTGTTCCTGTCCTACGTGAAGCTGTAATGTCTCAAATTTGAATTTTCTCTGATCTCTTGTAATTTTGCTCATGTGTTTGTCCTCTTTTCTTTTATTCTTATATTCGGTAAAATAGTAATTGCTTATCTTATAATCATCTGCTTATCAGCGACAACAACACATTCGCTTTTCTTCGATAAACACCCTTGTTGACTTCTGTAAAACCTTCATGATTTCCTCCTAATCATCACGTTGCTCACCTTGTTTTGTGTGCTCCGTTTTTTGATGATGCAATCATATCACCCTTTTCCTAGTATGTCAATGGGGTTTATCTATTTAGGTTCTCACCTTTATTTATGACTGGCTATAGATTTTATTTATAACGCCACCGCCTACAACCTCATCTCCGTCATACATCACCACAGCCTGACCTTTTGTGATAGCTCTCTGCGGTTCATCAAATTTCACATGAAGATGCCATCCGGTGTCTGCCATGCAGTGGCAGGCTGCTCTTTGTGACGGTAACGGATCTTGCAGTCACTCTTTTCGGCTCAGCTAAGCAGTCCACAGAGATCAGATTTACACTGTCTGCCTCCAGTTCACTACTGAAAAGATCTGCGTTGTCCCCGAGAACTACCGTATTGGTCTTCGGAGAGATCTCACAGACATAAAGACGGCTGGCCGCCGGAATGCCAAGCCGCGGCGCTGGCCGATCGTGTAATGGATGATCCCCTTATGGCGTCCGATATAGTTTCCCTCTTTATCTACAAAATCACCCTCCGGTGTTTTTTTGCCTGTGTACTTCTCAATAAATTTCGCATAGTCGCCGTCCGGCACAAAGCAGATATCCTGACTGTCATGCTTTCTGGCATTGATAAAGCCATGTTTTTCGGCAATGACACGAACCTGGTCCTTCCGGAGACCTCCAAGCGGAAGCTTTACATGTGCCAGCTGTTCCTGGGTCAGCATATAGAGAACGTATGACTGATCCTTTGTATCGTCCGCTGCTTTTTTCAGAAGGTAGCGGTCCCGTTTCTCATCGTACTCCACTCTTGCATAATGTCCGGTTACAATATAATCGTAGCCGATCTCCTGCATGCGGTGAAACATTTTATCAAATTTCAGATATCGGTTACAGTCGATACATGGATTAGGGGTGCAGCCGTTTTCGTAGGCATCTACAAACCTGTCCATAACCTCTGTATGGAAATCTGCGGTAAAATTAAACACGTAGTAAGGCATATCCATCTGATAGGCTACGCTTCTGGCATCCTCAACATCGTCCAGGGAACAGCAGGTCTTTTCCCTGTGGACACCGATATCTTCGTTGTTGTAAAGTTTCATGGTAGCGCCGATGCACTCGTCACCGGATTCCTTTGTCAAAAGAGCTGCCACGGAGCTGTCTACACCGCCGCTCATTGCTATTGATCGCTTTTTTCATTTATATCTTAACCTTTCCTGATGATTGATGATTTCTCAGCTTTGCAGCCTGTATTCTCTTACGGTTACTGCAATTTCGCATTTATTATAATATGGCAGTTATTCTTTGTCCACGATTTTTCACCCGGAACCTTTGCTTTGCTTCTTTCCTGCAGGCTCTCTTTGGTATATAATAGAAAATATTTTTTCAGAAAAGGATGTGACTATATGAAGCTTTCCCTGTTTTCCACGCTGCGAGGATATCGGAAGGAATACCTTCCCAAAGATATTTTCTCCGGCATCATCATAGCAGCTGTTTCCATCCCTATCTCCATGGGATATGCCCAGATTTCCGGGATCCGGCGGTATACGGACTGTACGGTTCTGTTCTGCCGATCCTTTTGTTTGCTCTATTTTCCACTTCAAGACAGTTTATCTTTGGAGTTGATGCGGCACCTGCTGCCATTGTAGGTGGTGCACTGTCTACTCTTGGCATTGCTGCAGAGTCAGAAGCTGCCATGGATTATGTTCCTGCCATCGCACTTTTTGCAGGTCTGTGGCTGTTTATCTTCTTTCTGCTTCACGCAGATAAGATCGTGGACTTTATCTCCACACCTGTTATGGGCGGTTTTATCAGCGGTATCGCAGTTACCATCATCCTGATGCAGATCCCGAAACTTATGGGAAGTCCTGCAGGATCCGGAGAGCTCCTGGAACTGGCAGAGCATATCTTTGCTGCTGCCAAAAATATCAGCTGGCTTTCCCTCTTCATGGGGCTTGGTGCTCTGGTGCTGATCCGCACATTTAAAAAGCTGGCGCCGAAATTCCCCATGGCTATCGTTATTATGGCTCTGGGTGTTCTTTCCACCGTTGTTTTCATGTGGACGAAAAAGGCGTAGTCCTCCTGCAGTCTGTAGAACGTGGACTTCCCTCCCTGGTGATCCCGGATTTCGGAAATGTTGATCTGACCCAGGCGGCAGGCCGCGGTCTTATGGTTGCTGTTGTCATTATGGCAGAAACTCTTCTTGCAGAGAATACCTTTGCGTTCCGCAATGATTATAAGCTGAACGACCGTCAGGAAATCCTGGCCTGTGCCGCCGGAAATATTGCTGCCGCCGCAGTAGGCTGCTGCCCGGTAAACGGCAGTATCTCCCGCACCTCCCTCAATGAACAGTACGGTGGAAAATCTCAGGCGGTTTCCATCACTGCCGGGATCACCATGGCTCTGATCCTTCTTTTCGGCACCGGTTTTATCGGATATCTTCCGGTTCCTGTACTGACAGCCATTGTGATCTCTGCTCTGATGGATGTGGTGGAAACCCATCTGGCTGTACGTCTTTTCAAAGTAAGCCGTACAGAATTCTACATCTTCATGGCTGCCGGTTTCAGTGTGCTCTGTCTTGGAACCATTTATGGGGTTATCATTGGTATCCTGCTCTCTTTCGTAGCTGTGATCCTGAAGCCACCAACCCGCCGCGCTCCTTCCGTGGTATGATCCTGGAAGAGATGCTTATTTTGATCTGTCCAAAAACCGTTTCGCCTACTATTAAGGGCGTTGTGATCTACCGTTTCAGTGAAAACCTGTTTTTTGCAAATATAAAGATTTTTCAGGAAGATATTGAGAACAGCATCCGAAAAGACACCAGGGTAGTGATCGTAGATGCCAGTGCTATCAACAGCATTGATGTCACAGCAGCAGACCGTCTGGATGCCATCTCCGCAAGCCTGAAAAAACGTGGGATCCGTTTTTACCTCACAGAGCATTCCACCCAGATCAATGACCAGCTGCGTCAGTTCGGCATCGGTCATATGATCAAGGACGGTATGGTCCGCCGTACCATTCTTGCTGCTCTGCATGACGCAGGGATCGAAGCCCCTTATGAACTGGATGTTCCAAAGGAAGACGAGACAAAGCTTCTGCGCCGCAGTATCGCTTTTCTTCCGGCAGAGGAAGAAAATACCCTGGAAGAGTTCGCCTGGCTTTTGGTGATGATGCAGTAAAAGAGATCGAAGAATCTGTCCATCACATTATTGAACAGCTGCATCAGATCCCGGATATCCAACGTCTCTCCGAAGAAGGTCTGGAAGAGCTTCTGGATAACTGGCATGGGCTGGGTGTTCTGGATGAGGATGAACTGCTTCGAAGAATTGAATTACATATGGATGAGCTGCCTGAGGAATTAACTTCCGACCGGAAACTGATCCTTCATCTTCTGGAAAAGCGCCGTGGCAAGCTGAAAGAAAAAATCCTTGCCGAGCATCCGGAAGTCCTAGAACGGCTGGAACAGCGCCGGAAAAAGCTGGAAGAACGGCTGGAAAAGCAGAATCCGGAAGCTGTTCAGAAATGGAAGCACTGGAAGGAAGAGCATCTCAAAGACTGATTTCTGCGTACATCCCCTTTCCAGGTCCATGATCAGATTGCAGGGTTTCCTGCATATTTCTCACAGATATTGATAAAATCCTGCATCACGGCAGAAGGCCTGCGATCCTTTTTCCAGGCAAGAAGGATCCTGGTCTTCAGCTTCTCTTCTTCAATGATCCGGATCGAAGATCTGTACAGAGATCTTCCATGGATCTTGGAAAAACGGCGGTTGCAAGACCTTCCTGCACCCAGAGCATGGCGTCTCTGGGATCATCGCAGACACAGAAAATATCCGGCTGAAGATTTTTTTCTCCAAAAGCTTTCATCAGAAATTCTTCGTACCGCCGGTAAATAATGAGAGGGCGTCCGGTCAGCTCTTTAAGGCTGATGCCCTCTTTTTTTGTCTCATTTTCCGGGATCTCCGGAGGAAGGACCGCGATCATGGGTTCCTCATCCAGTTCCAGATAATTTAAACCTTCCAGCTTGATAGGTGTACGCACTACCGAAACATCAATGATCCCATCCATCAGATAATTCAGAAGTGTAAAGGTGATCGCATCCCTTACCTCAAAGTTTACATCACAATTTTCCCTGGAAAATCTGGAAATATAAGGCATAATGGTGGTCACTGTGGTTGGCGTGATCCCGATACGTAAAACCTGTTTTTTCCCTGCTTTGGATACTTCCAGTTCTGTGGAACGAACGTAGCTCAAAATGTTCTCTGTCCTGTCATAAAGAAGCTTTCCGGCTTCTGTCAGTGTCACGCCTGCCCTGGTCCGCTCAAAAAGCTTCACCTTCAGCTCTGCTTCCAGCTGCTTGATCTGATAGCTCAGCGGCGGCTGGGACATGTTCAGTCTCCTTGCGGCTTCATTGATGCTTCCTGTTGCTGCGATCTCATGAAAATATTCCAGCTGTCTGATTTCCATAGTATAAATCCTTCTTTCTTTATCTGATATATAACACAGGCAAAACCCATCTACTGCTTATTGCTTTTCGCTGTCCCACAGAGTACTTTCTTAATTCGGTTAAGAAATACTATATCTGCAATACTTTGTAAATACTATGAATATCTTTCCCACGCAATTATCCGAAAAACCATACTTCTATCATCCACAGATTTCCGTCCCAGGCAATAGCAAAATTATATTATCATACATTAAAAACAATATTATACGTATTATCTCCATAGGAGTATAATAACAGAGGTTTATTATAGAAAAATAAGGAAACGGAGGAAGAAAAAGAAATGCGAACACTTGCAAAATATCTTCAAAACTACAAAAAAGAAAGCGTTCTGGCTCCCTTTTTCAAGTTTCTGGAAGTTGTATTTGATCTGCTGGTGCCTGTCGTCATCGCCCAGATCATCGATGTGGGAATTGCAAATAATGACCACGGCTATATCGTTCAGAAGTTTTTTATCCTGATACTGATGGCTGCTGCAGGACTTGCAGTCAGCATTACTGCACAGTTTTTTGCTGCAAAAGCCAGCGTAGCTTTGCCACAGAAGTGCGTCAGGCTGTATTTGACCATATCCAGAAGCTTTCCTATACGGAGCTGGACACCCTTGGCACTGACACGCTGATCACCCGTCTTACAGACGATGTCAATCAGGTACAGAACGGAGTAAACATGGGACTCCGTCTTCTTCTTCGAAGCCCGTTTATTGTTCTAGGCTCTATGGTAATGGCTTTTACCATCAATGTGCGCTGTGCACTGATCTTCGCAGTTGCCATTCCGGTACTGTTCCTGGTTGTCTTTGTGATCATGTTTTTAAGTATCCCGCTTTTCAAAAAAGTACAGGGACGTCTGGATTCCGTCACCCGTCTTACCAGAGAAAACCTGACCGGTGTCCGTGTGATCCGTGCATTTTGCCGTGAAGCTGATGCCGTTGCGGAGTTTGACGAAAGCAATCTTGCACTTACCAGACTGAACGAATTTGTCGGAAAAATCTCTGCACTTTTAAATCCTGCAACTTATGTACTGATCAATATCGCAACAGTAATCCTGATCCGGACTGCAGGTGTACAGGTAAACCTCGGAAACATGCAGCAGGGTGAAATAGTTGCTCTTTACAACTATATGGCACAGATGATCGTAGAACTGATCAAGCTTGCGTCCCTGATCATCACCCTGAACAAATCCATGGCCTGTGCGGATCGCGTTGCCGGAATCCTGAAAGTCGATTCCACCATGACTTACCCGGACAAAGCTTCCTTACCGACTGCGGAAAACAGTGACTATGCAGTTGCCTTTGACCATGTGAGTTTCTCCTATGCAGGAACTGGCGCACCTAGCCTTTCTGATATCACTTTTTCCGCAAAAAAAAGGCTCTACGATCGGAATCATCGGCGGTACCGGAAGCGGTAAATCCACTCTTGTGGATCTGATCGCCCGTTTCTACGACGCAACCTCCGGAGTCATTACCCTCGATGGTCAGAATGTACAGACCTATTCCAGGCAGGAACTCAGGGAAAAAATCGGCGTAGTTCCTCAAAAAGCAGCACTTTTCCAGGGAACCATCCGCGATAACTTAAGCTGGGGACGGGAAGATGCCACGGACGAAGAAATGTGGGAAGCACTTACCACCGCTCAGGCTCGTGAAATCGTAGAGAAAAAGGACGGTCAGCTGGATTTCCGTCTGGAACAGAACGGCCGGAATCTTTCCGGTGGCCAGCGTCAGAGACTTACCATTGCCCGCGCCCTTGTGAAAAAACCAGAGATCCTGATCCTGGATGACAGTGCCAGTGCTCTTGACTTTGCCACAGATGCGGCACTTCGGAAATCCCTTCACCAGCTTGGTGGAAACACCACCACCTTCCTGGTATCCCAGAGAGCCGCCAGCATCCGCCAGGCCGATCTGATCCTGGTACTGGATGACGGTCAGCTTGCCGGAAAAGGAACCCATCAGGAGCTGATCTCTACTTGTAAAACCTACCGTGAGATCTTTTTCTCACAGTTCCCGGAAGAGCGTACCAAATATGAAAAAGCGACTGGAAAGGAGGTCCTGTCATGAGTAAAACAGATACAAACCGCCAAAAACAAAAACAGCATGGCAACCTTTTTCAAGGTACTACGTTTCATTGGAAAATACCGTTTTCTTCTCGTATTAAGTGTGATCCTGGCAGCAGTCACTGTAATTTTGCAGCTGTATGTCCCCGTACTTTTTGGTTATGCCATTGATGAGGTCGTTGCTGCCCACGAAGTTAATTTTACAAGAATGGGATTCTATCTTTCCCGTATTCTTGTCATGATCGTATTTTCCGGCATTGCACCTGGATCATGAGTGTCATCAACAACCGTATGACCTACCGCACAGTACAGGATATCCGTGCAAGATCCATCCGCCATATCCAGAAGCTTCCTCTGTCCTACCTGGACGGACACAGCACCGGTGATATCATCAGCCGTGTCATCGCAGATACGGATATTCTTTCCGATGGTATGCTCCTTGGATTTACACAGCTGTTTTCCGGTGTCATCACCATCATCGGAACCCTGCTCTTCATGTTCTCCAAAAATGTGTGGATCACTCTGATGATCATTGTCCTGACACCTGTAAGCTTTTTTGTGGCGAAATTCATCTCCTCCCATTCCTTCCAGATGTTCCGTGCGCAGAGTGATGCCCGTGGACGTCAGACTGCACTGATCGAGGAAATGATCGGAAATCAGAAAGTGGTTCAGGCCTTTGGTTACGAAAATCGTTCTTCCGAACGTTTTGCTGCGATCAATGAAGAACTCCGTGATGCCAGCCAGAAGGCTGTTTTTTACAGCAGCCTCACCAACCCGTCCACACGATGTGTCAACAACATCATTTACGCAGGTGTAGCTCTTGCAGGTGCCTTTCTGATCCCGGGCGGTCATCTGACTGTCGGTGGACTTTCCGTACTGCTGGCTTATGCAAACCAGTATATGAAGCCCTTCAACGATATCAGCTCCGTGATCACAGAGCTTCAGAACGCTCTGGCATGCGCTACCAGGATCTTTGATCTTCTGGAGGAAGAGCCAGAAAGCCCGGATCCGTCCGGAACTCTTGTCGATGTAAAAGGTGCAGTGGATATCCAGAATGTTTCCTTCCGCTACGAAGCGGACAAACCTCTCATTAAAAACTTTAATCTTCATACAGAACCAGGCAGACGTATTGCATCGTAGGCCCTACCGGTTGTGGCAAGACAACTTTTATCAACTTGCTGATGCGGTTCTATGACGTCACCGGTGGAAGTATTTCCGTGGACGGAACCCCCATCACCGATGTTTCCAGACATGCCCTCCGCGGAAGCTATGGCATGGTTCTCCAGGATACCTGGATCAAGCATGGAACTGTCCGTGACAACATCTGTATCGGAAAGCCGGATTCTTCTGATGAGGACGTGATCCAGGCAGCTAAAATGTCCCACAGCTGGGAATTTATCCGCCGTCTTCCAAATGGCCTGGATACCATTCTTTATGAAGACAGCTTAAGTCAAGGACAAAAGCAGCTTCTCTGCATCACCCGTGTCATGCTGTGTCTGCCGCCAATGCTGATCCTTGACGAGGCAACCTCCAGTATTGATACCCGAACAGAAATGCTGATCCAGGAGGCATTTGACCGATGATGCAGGGGCGAACAAGCTTTATCGTTGCACACCGTCTTTCTACCATCCGCAATGCAGATGAGATTCTTGTCATGAAAGACGGAAGCATCATCGAGCAGGGAGGCCATGAAGAGCTTATGGCAAAAGGCGGATTCTATCAGAAGCTTTATAACAGCCAGTTTGTGAAGGTTTCTGAGTAATATAAGCTGATTTTAACCGAATCAGGCAACTGGCTAAATGCGGATCGCAAATATCCGCCTGACTTAAAATTCTCCGGAACACAGATTTTCTGTACCGGAGAATTTTTATACTGTATCAATGATATAAAAAAAATAAACATCTCCATATGATATCTATTTTGATATCCAGGATGATGTCTATTTTTATAAAACTATATTCAGCTCTTTTTATATTTTGTCCGAAGAAGCCATTTCTGATCGATCACTTTCAGTTCTTCTCCAAAACGGATGTGAAGCCTTACAGAACCCGGAAGCTGCTCTACATGCTCAATATTTCCGGTTCCGAATTTCGGATGACTGACATCCTCTCCGATCTCATAGCGTACAATACTGTTCTGAGTATTCCTGTGCTGCTGCTCTCTTCTGTAAGTATCCCGCACCGTTACAGTACGGTCATGGATCGGGCTTCGGAGTTTTTTCTCATAGTTGTGTTTCATCAGAGCTTCCCCTGCCTTATAATATGGCGTTGGTGCCGCACCAGTCAGGGAACAGCAGTATTTCCAGGCGCTTCCGTGGGTTCCGTGCTGCCACTGATACTCTGAGGGAATGTGAAAATTATACTGCATATAGTGGGCATATTCATGTTTGTAAAGATCCAGTCGGTCTTCTTTTTTCAGAGGATTTTTTACCGCATAGCCAATAAACAGCAGAGAAAAATGGAAATGCTCTTTTTCGTGGCAGCTGCCTCTTGTATAAGATCCCAGCAGATCCGGCTCCATGCCAAAAGTTATAGGGATCTTTGCTCCGTTAAGATGAAATTTTTTATCGAATTCTGCATAGAGACTTCGGATCTGAGCTGTAAGTATTGGAATTTCTTTCTGCAGGGCCTGTGAAAGTGTCTGATCGATCATTGTATCTGCAACTCCTTATCGTCACCTTTTGCAAATTTATAAAATGAACAATCGCTACTATATCATTTTTCGGAAAAAAATGTAAACACCTGAAAAAAATTACTGTTCCAGTTCTTTCCTCACATCCGGGAACATTTCCACACAACGTTTCAGGATTCCCTGCATGTAGGCAATGGCAATTCCGTAATTGGTGATAGGAATCTCCTGATCCAATGCACATTTCTGACGGTAACGCATTTCTCTCTCATTAAGCATACATCCGCCACAATGCACGATCAGACTGTACTTCGTCACATCCTCCGGGAAATCTCTTCCGGAGGAATACTCAAATTCCAGCTCTTTCCCCGTATAATTACGGATCCAGCGTGGAAGCTTGACTGTTCCGATATCATCACACTGCCTGTGGTGGTACATCCCTCTGAGATCAGGATCTTGTCACCGTCTTTCAGCCGGTCCAGTGCTGCTGCCCCAGCTGCCGCTGTCTTTAGATTTCCTTTAAATCTGGCAAACAGAATAGAGAATGAAGTAAGCCAGATGTCTTCTGGAGTTTCTTCACTGACTCTGGCAAAGACCTGGCTGTCTGTGATCTACCAAGCTTTTGGTTTTTTCCCAGGGTTCCAGTGTATTGGAAAGCTCATCCTCTTTGATCACGATGCTGCTGCTCCGGCTTCCAGCACATCACGGATCGTCTGCTGCTGCGGAAGGATCAGACGCCCTTTTGGTGCAGCTTTATCTATGGGAACTACAAGAATCGCAAAATCTGATGGTTCAAGGAGATCCCCTACCAGACGCAATTTCAGTTCATCCGTTACTGCCAGAGAAGCGATCTTTTCTTTCAATTCGTAGATATTCTGACCGGTGGCGGCGCTGGCATAAATAGATTGCTCTGTGTTCTGGTTTTCATGATCCTGTTTCTGGCTGACATTGCTCTCTTTGACCGCACCATGGGTATTCCGGTTTAAGTTATTATCTGAAGAAAGCCGGTTCCCATCTTTTGTTTTCAGCAGATCTGCCTTGTTATAAACAACCAGATATGGAATCTCCTTCTCTTTAAAAATATGGATCAATTCTTCATCCACACTGGTTTTTCCCACAGTGGCATCTACTACAAGAACTGCTACATCCACTCTGTTCAGCACCTGTTTCGCCTTGCGGACGCGAAGTTCTCCAAGATGTCCTTCATCATCAATACCTGGTGTATCTATGATCACCACCGGGCCCATAGGGAGTAGTTCCATGGCCTTACTTACCGGATCTGTAGTAGTTCCCTTTACATCGGATACCACAGCCAGCTCCTGGCCTGTCACCTTATTTACGATACTGGATTTTCCTGCATTTCTTCTGCCAAAAAAAACCGATATGTACACGGTCTGCTGACGGTGTTTCATTCATTCCCATAATTTATCCTCTTTTCTTTCAGCATCAGACAGGTCCTCATCCTTTCCTGTTCCTATCAACCTGCTTCTTTTTGATTTTTCAAAAAGCCGGACATTCCTTCCACTCTTATATCATAGTGTAGTATCTCTTTCAGCATTTCTTTTCTTTTATCCAACTGTGTGGGACGTGTCATATTGAAATCATAAAGTCGATCCAGCTTTTTGATCTGATCCTGGATGATCTCATCATCATTAGGAAGATATAGCTCTCCTGTATGCATTTTTTCTCATTGAGCGCATGTCAGCACCTCTTTTTTGCGTTTTTACAAAAATAATATTTTTTATGTTATCATATCCTATATTCACCTACAAGCATGAATTTTCTGAATAATCCGAGGTTTTTTCGTGAATCTGTTATATTTATATATAATCTGCAGATTTATCTTCTGTCAACAGATTTCTGTATTTTTGCTATTCACAAAATCTTCCACCCTGTCGGATCACTTTATTTTTCTGCTCCGTTTCCAATTCTTCGTCGGTAAAGATCAACTGGTACTCACTGACATCATTATATTTTATGAGATTTTTTTTGCCAAACTTGGTATGGTCCGCCAGAAGATAGCTTTCCTCTGCATTGGCATACACGCAGCGTTTCACAGCTGCTTCGATCTCTCTAGTGGCCGATGCTCCAAAAGAGGCATCTACTGCACTGGCTCCAAAAAAAGCTTTGTCATAATGAAATCTGGATATATTTTTATTTTGTTATTTATGTGCTATTTTATATACAGAAACACCTATACTCATCTTTTACAGAAAGGATCTCGAATATGAAACCATTATCTTCATTTAAGCCACAGGCTGTTTTCAGCGATATTGACGGCACTTTACTAACCTCAGAACATGTGGTATCTCCGCTGACTAGTTCCGCCATTCATACTTTGACAGATCAGGGCGTTCTATTTACTATTTCTTCAGCACGAAGCCCTTCCGGCATCCGTCCTATTATTAAAAAAAATGATTTCCATTGTTGTACCATTGCATTCAGTGGTGCACTAATCCTGGATGAAGATCAAAATATCCTTTACGAAAAAGGAATAAGCATTTCTGACGCTTCCAAAAATCATTGATGTGATCGAAAAAAAAATGTCCTCACGTGACCTGGAATGTTTTTACCTCAGAAGACTGGATCGTAAAAAACCGGACAGACCCTCATGTGATCCATGAAGAAACGGTTGTGGAAACTACCTCTATAGAGGGATCCCTTCAGTCTCTCTCAGATACGCTTATGGTAGATAAAATCCTGTGTATGTGCGATTCTGAATATATGTCACCGTCAGAAACACTTCTTCGCAAATATTTTCCGGAATTATCTATTGCAAGATCTTCCGATTCTCTTCTGGAGATCATGGCTGGCGGCATAAACAAAGCGGAAGCTGTAAAATATCTTTGTGATCTTCGAAAAATCCCTCTTACCAGTACTATTGCATTCGGAGATAATTATAATGATCTGGAAATGCTGGAGGCAGTAGGATGTGGAGTTTTGATGGGAAATGCACCTTCTGAGCTGCAAAAACATTTCTCTTTTGTAACAAAGAGTAATGATCAGGACGGGATTTTTCAGGCCTTTAAAGAATTGGGAGTTCTGAATTAAAGAATATTTATAACAAATAGAAAGTCTCTTCCAGAAGATAATTTTTTATCTGTACCTGTGAAAGAGACTTTCTGTATTTCAGTAGATATTATTTATTTCAGTGCCGTTCCGGCTTTAAAAGCATCGCCGACTTTTTCGCCAAGACGGATATATGCATTGTTGAACGGATCAAAAGTGATCGGTGCTGCTTTTGCAACATCTACGTTTCCATTTTCATCCAGAACGCTCTCATCCACGCTGACATTTACGATCTCACCGATCAGCCGGCAGGTGTCTTTGTCATAGCTTTTCAGCTACATTCTATACAGATTGGAAGCTCTTTGATAATAGGTGCATCTACTTTTTCAGATTTTTCTGCTGTAAATCCGGCTTTTACAAATTTATCCGGCTCTTTGTTTCCGGAAACAATTCCTACATAGTCGCAGGCTGTCATATGCTCCACATCTGCCATACTTACTGTAAAAGCGCCTTTTTTTTCAGGATGTTTTCAGTTGTTTTATGATTTTCACTGACACAGATGGAAATTTCCTTATCATCGCTGATTCCTCCCCAGGCTGCATTCATAACATCCGGTTTTCCATCCTCACCATATGTAGCGATCATTAATACCGGCTGTGGATAAGTGTAAGGCTTTGCTCCGAAATCTTTTCTCATGATCTTTCACTCCTTTATTGTATTGCCGTTACTTTTTATAAATTGACGTACAAGCTGCAGACCTCCCAGCGGAACACAGAATTTATCTCTGTGCTGACTGCATTGCTGATACGTTTCTTCCAGATCAAACCACTGTACCTCTTCTACTTCTTCCTTTTGAAGTGTAAGATGATTGATCTCTACCGGGTGATCGTAGATATAAACAAAAGCGATTTCTTCATCCCGGAATATTTTTCCATGAAATTCTCTGGCAAAAGATATGGGGAATTTTCCTGCAAACTGCAGATCAGCTGATTCCGCATGGATTCCCAGTTCTTCTTTCAGTTCCCGTAATGCCGATTCCATTGGTTCATCTCCGCCTGTATGTGACCTGCAGATGAAGTATCAAATTTTCCAGGAAAGGAGTCCTTGTTTCTGGATCTTTTCTGAAGAAGGATCTCTGTTTTTTCATTCCTCCGACGGATGATCCAGATATGAGCAGTACGATGAGGGATTCCTTCTGCGTGAGCAATACTCCGTTCTACGATCTTTCCAGTGGGATTTCCGTTTTCATCTATGATATCAAATAATTCCATTTTTCTGCTTCTTTCTCATAAATTATTCTTTCTTAACCAAACCAATTTCATTCTAGCATGATTTCGAAATAGTTTCCAGTCTGTTATCAGAAAACATTCTATAGGGGATTACTTGATTCGGTCAAATATTACGATATATATAACGGATATTTATACAAACATATAAAAGTGCCTGTAAACAATTCCTTGTTTACAGGCATAAAAAAACTCCCCCTGTTGGACTCGAACCCAACGACACTGCGGTTAACAGCCGCATGCTCTACCGACTGAGCTAAGGAGGATTACTTAAATAATTTTAATTAAGGTTTAGTTAACCTTAAAAACTAACATTAACAATGTTTTCGTTTAGTAATTCGATTTAATCAAAACCATTCTTTTGA
>ENA-OQAN01000463-OQAN01000463.1-human-gut-metagenome-genome-assembly--contig:-NODE-463-length-21799-cov-1.613741_pt1 | contig 21799 bp, 24 predicted proteins | sample MGYA00242735_ERZ504527 | MGnify/ENA primary metagenome ERZ504527 (study PRJEB26092, sample SAMD00036230) | human gut metagenome | host: Homo sapiens | study: EMG produced TPA metagenomics assembly of... | reverse complement strand
GCAAATTGTTCGCTTCCTTCTTTCAGTATTTGGTTTTGTTCGGTAGCTTCTGCCGTAAACATCTCTAATTGCTGTTTGGGAATATCCTTTAAAGCAAGACAGAAAGAATATTTATCCGAATTGCAGAACATGGTTGATTCCATAAGCAGATTTATAAGCGATTTGCCTTCTGTGACTTGTGATTGGTGAATAGTTTCACAATGTCAGGATGCTGGCGGTCGAATGGATAAAACCAGTGTGCTGCCTGACGGAAAAACGGATACGATTTCAGTTGGGCAAAGGCACTCAGGTAGGGTATCTGCTCCTTCCAGCTGTAACTCTCCCAGTTCGCGTATACTTTCTTCGACACGTTTCATCTCTTTCTCCCATTCAGGATTCTTGTCTTCCAAATCCTCCAGATCAATGATTTTCTGATTTTGGTTCAGCATTTCCGGAGAAATCTTCATGTTGGGTATAATTTCTTCACGCAGTTTCTTTTCTATCTTTCCGTTTCACGGGAAAGGAGCAGGAGGGTCTGAAGTTGTTCAGTTCCTTAATGATCGGGGTAGAGTCGCTTAGTAATGATAAGGCTGCTTGCAGATCCGGATATAGCTTTAACCTTTTTTCTTGATAATAGGCTGTCAGAGCAATTCCAATCAAAGCACGTTGGACAACTATTGTTTCGCTGTGTGTCTGATATGCCTTAATAAGGAATTGGAACTTCCGGCTGTCGAATACTTGTATCAGGCTTAAAGTGACTGCACTTATCATTACAGCTACATCGTTGGCAGGAACGAGCAGTGATTCCAATATGGAATTTGCACCCGACAAGTCTTCATCTGTCCAATGTGTAGAAATCCATATTATATCGAATAACTCAGTAACATACTTTTCATGCTCGATATATAGCTTGTTAACTGTTTCACTACGCCGTTCTTCGTCCATGACTGTTATCTGAGCCATTCCCAGATTTTCGCTGAAAGCTTCAAGACTGAGACAGATTTCCTGATAAGAATGTGGTGGAATTTGCTGAAAACTGTAATATTTTCCATGCATATATCCTGTTCCAGTACGATATTTACGTGTGGCTTCGGTGCGGTCGGCAAGTTCGTATGCTGTACGGAGTAACTGATGGTATAATTTGTTGCGTTCCGGATCTTCCATACCCTGTGCCGCATATTGCAGCATATAACTGTAAGTAGTCTGCAAACTTTCTATTTCAGAACTTAATTGCCAGTTGTCTGCTTCATGCGCCAAAGCTGTAAGTTGTACAAGAGCTTCTTTAAGCCGTTTTGTTATCAAGAAATTCAATGATGTCGTTGTACATATAGTTGATAGGTCGAATAATATTAAAGTATTATTTATTATTGGCTGATGCCGTAAGGTAAGACTCTATGTTGGCCAAAGCTTTTTGTGAAAGTCTTTCGACACTTTGTATGGACTTTCCTGAAATATAGGCGTATATAAAAGATTACTGCATGATTTCAGTTCTTCGTATACGTTGCCCATTCCTGTCGCGTCACAAAGATAATAATTGTCGGGTGACTCATTCAGCCAATCTTTCATGGCAGCAACATCGAATGTCGGTCCTACTGAAGTATTCACTACAATTTTGTTATTGCCTAAAATGGAAAATTCTCTTTTTTCCAGCAGATAATTGTTACGAGGAATACATGTGCAGATTATTTCATTTTTATCCAACAGTTCATCGAGTGGCATGTACACAAATCCGGCGTTGTCTGCATCTGCTTTTCTGTGGCGGCTGAAGTAGCTGACTTCTGCTCCGAAAAACTTCAGCGCATCGGCAACCATTCGTCCGGTTTTACCCATTCCGATGATTCCTATCTTCCGTCTGGTCAGTTCAGTACTTTCCTTACGCCAGCGTATGCCTCCAAATCCGTGTAATAATCGTACCAGTTCGCTTATTACATACTCTAGAACTCCTTCGTCGCCATAATCTTTTACTCCGAGCACGGTAATTCCTCTTCGTTGGGCTTCTATAACATCCACGTTACAGCTTTCCGGGTTATAGAGTGTGCAGCACATGCCTATGTATTGTATATTGCGGCAGGCATCGAGTACACTTTTTCTGATAGGTGTACGGAATGATACTAACAGGCAGTCGGCATCACCGATACGCTCGGTTACGATATGTTCGTCTTGTGGAAAATCATGATATACCACTACTTCTTCTCCCAGCTTTTGCAGCTGTTGTAGGGCTTCTTCATTAAGCAGCGTTTCGTCTACCGCTACTATTTTCTTAAACCTTGTCATTTCCTTTATTTATCTTTTTGTTGTTAAGATATTGGTTTTTCTGCAAAGTTATTCATTCTTTCCGTTTTTATGGATAAAATTTCTTTATTTTGAAAATCTAAAAAGCTTTTGTTTTTCTTCAAGCTCGGGTTTATATTCTTCTGTACTGAAATTATTTTATAATTTTGCATTGTTTATTATATGAGTAATCTTCTGCCGGCGAGGTCAGGAAGATGTGACTATACTATTGATGATAACAATGGGAATAACAGAACTTCAATCGCGTTATACTCGTCATCCGGCCTTGGAAGGATTGGCGAATACTTTAAAAAATAATGATATCCGTACTGTATTTTTAGAGGGAACACATGCTTCGTGCGCATCGTTGTTTGCTTCCTGCTTTATCAAGTCGGTATCGGGCGTATATCTTTTTGTCTTGAATGATCAGGAGGAAGCCGGATATTTTTATCATGATATGGTGCAGGTGAACGGTGATGAACAGATTTTATTTTTCCCTTCATCTTATCGCAGGGCTATTAAATACGGTCAAAAAAGATGCAGCCAATGAAATACTCCGTACTGAAGTGTTGAGCAGGCTGGAAAAGAATGAACCAGTAACAGTTGTAACTTATCCCGATGCGCTTGCCGAGAAGGTCGTTTCACCGAAGATACTGAGTGACAGAACACTGAAGCTGACTGTCGGACAGCACATTGATACGGATGAAATTACCAAAACACTTTCGGATTATGGCTTCGAGCATGTTGACTATGTATATGAACCGGGACAGTTGCTACACGCGGTAGTATCATCGACGTCTATTCTTTCGCTTCTGAATATCCTTACCGAGTAGACTTTTTCGGTGATGAGATAGATAGTATACGTACCTTTGAGGTAGAAAGCCAGTTGTCGCGTGAGAAAAAAGATTCGGTAAGTATTGTTCCGGAACTGGCACAGGCTATGGATGGCGATATCAGTTTCCTGAGCTTTATTCCACGTGAAACTGTTTTATGGGTAAAAGATTTATTGTGGGTACGCGAACGTATCCAGATAATTCATGATGAGGCTCTCTCGCCTCAGGCACTGACCGCATATGAGGGAGAGCAGACTGAGTTGATGAACCTGGAGCGGAAGCTGATAGACGGTGCTGAGTTTACGGTAGAATCACTGGAGTTCCGGCGGATTGATTTCGGACACAAGGCAACGGGGACACCTCAGGCTACACTGAAGTTCAATACGTCTGTACAGCCTATTTTCCATAAGAATTTCGATTTGGTAGCAAGTTCATTGACAGATTATTTACAGCGGGGATATTCCATTTATATATGTTCTGACAGTGTAAAACAGACGGACCGACTGGCAGATATCTTTCGTGAGCGTGGTGATAAGATAGATTTTACAGCTGTAGACCGTACCTTGCACGAAGGATTTGTCGATCACACGTTGCATTGCTGTATTTTTACCGATCATCAGATATTCGACCGTTTTCATAAATATAATCTGCGCAGTGATAAGGCAAGAGTGGTAAGGTCGCACTTTCTTTGAAAGAGCTTAACATGTTCGAACCGGGTGATTATGTGGTGCATATTGATCATGGAATCGGAAAGTTTGCCGGACTTGTGCGCATCCCGAACGGGAATACAACGCAGGAAGTTATTAAGCTGGTTTATCAGAACGATGATGTGGTGTTTGTTTCTATTCATTCTCTGCATAAGATTTCCAATATAAGGGAAAAGAAGGAGAACAGCCTCGTATCAGTAAATTGGGTACGGGAGCATGGGAAAAGATCAAGGAACGTACTAAGACTAAGATTAAGGATATTGCCCGTGATTTGATTAAACTTTATTCACAGCGTAAGCAGGAAAAAGGGTTTAAATATAGTCCGGACAGTTTTATGCAGCATGAACTGGAGGCAAGCTTTATCTATGAGGACACTCCCGACCAGTTGAAAGCTACTCAGGAAGTAAAAGCCGATATGGAGAGCGATCGTCCGATGGATCGCCTTGTGTGTGGTGATGTGGCTTCGGAAAAACAGAAGTTGCCATACGTGCCGCATTTAAGGCCGTGGCCGACAATAAGCAGGTTGCTGTGCTTGTTCCTACTACTGTATTGGCTTATCAGCACTACCAGACTTTCTGTAAACGTCTGGAAGGGATGCTTGTAAGGTAGAATATCTGAGCCGTGGCCCGTACAGCTAAAGATACATCTCGTATTCTGAAGGAGTTGGAAGCTGGTACTGTCAATATTTTGATAGGTACGCATAAGATTATCGGTAAAAGTGTAAAGTTCCATGATCTGGGTTTGCTGATTATCGATGAAGAACAAAAGTTTGGAGTAAGTGTAAAAGAAAAATTGCGTCAGATAAAGGTCAATGTAGACACACTGACCATGACGGCAACACCTATTCCGCGTACACTTCAGTTTTCGTTGATGGGGCTCGTGACCTCTCGGTTATACAGACACCACCGCCCAACCGCTATCCGATACAGACGGAGGTGCATACGTTTAACGAAGAGATAATAACGGAAGCGATAAACTTCGAGATGAGCCGGAACGGACAGGTATTTTTCGTGAACAACCGCATTCAGAACCTGATGGAACTGAAAGCAATGATTGTGCGCAATATTCCTGATTGCCGTGTATGTATCGGACATGGACAGATGCAGCCCGAAGAACTGGAAAAGATAATCTTCGGTTTTGTAAACTATGATTATGATGTGTTGCTTGCAACTACTATCATCGAAAGTGGAATTGATATTCCGAATGCCAATACGATTATCATCAATCAGGCCCAGAATTTTGGTTTGAGTGACTTGCATCAGATGCGCGGACGTGTAGGACGAGGCAACAAAAAAGCTTTCTGTTATTTGCTGGCTCCTCCGTTGTCATCGCTTACCCCCGAAGCCAAACGCCGTCTTCAAGCCATCGAAAACTTTAGCGATTTGGGAAGCGGTATACACATTGCCATGCAGGATTTGGATATTCGTGGTGCTGGTAATATGCTGGGAGCTGAACAAAGTGGTTTTATAGCAGACTTGGGATATGAACCTATCAGAAGATTCTGTCGGAAGCTGTAACCGAATTGAAGAATGATGAGTTGCAGAACTTATGCCGACGAGATAAAAGCAGGAGAAGAAAAAATCAGTGGCGAAGATTTCGTGGACGAATGTACTGTAGAAAGTGATTTGGAATTATTGTTCCCTAACGAATATATTCCAAGCAGCAGTGAACGAATGTTGCTTTATCGTGAACTGGACAAACTGGAACTCGACCGTGATGTAGAGGCTTTCAAGGAACGTCTGGTCGACCGCTTTGGAAAGATTCCGCCTGAAGGGGAAGAGTTGATTCGCATTGTGCCTCTTCGTCGCCTGGCAAAACGTTTGGGAGTGGAAAAAGCTGTACTGAAAGGTGGTAAGATGATTCTTTATTTTGTAAGCAATCCGGACAGTCCGTATTATCAGAGTGCCGCTTTTGGAAAGATAATCGACTATATGGCAAAGTATCCGAGAGTATGCAACTTGCGTGAACAGAACGGACGCCGCAGCATGATTGTGAAAGATATTACTGATGTGGATTCAGCAGTCCGGATTTTACAGGAAATGGTCAGCTTGGGGTAATTGTGCGCCGGAAAGCATTGTAGCGGAAAACCTGTTGTCAGTGAAAATGGTTTCTTTAAAGGGACTGGTCGTCGGACAATTAAAAAATCCGGCCGAGCAGTTCGGCTTTTGAGATAGATGATGTAATTTTATATACTAATACGTAATATTTTATGATTTCAGTAGATGGACTTACCGTCGAATTTGGCGGAACCATCCTTATTTAGTGACAATTAGTTTTCCAGATTAATGAAAAAGACCGTATCGCCCTGATGGGAAAGAACGGAGCAGGGAAATCGACCTTATTGAAAATATTGGCAGGGGTACGTCAGCTACCCGTGGAAAGGTGACGGCTCCTAAAGACTGTGTAATTGCTTATCTGCCTCAGCATCTGATGACGGAGGATGGACGTACGGTGTTCGAGGAAGCATCGCAGGCTTTTGCTCATCTTCGTGAAATGGAAGAAGAGATAGAACGCATGAACAACGAGCTGGCTACCCGTACCGATTACGAAAGCGATTCGTATATGGAGTTGATAGAAAAGGTTGCGGCAATGAGCGAGAAGTTTTATGCCATTGATATGACTCACTTTGAAGAGGACGTAGAGAAGGCTTTGCTCGGACTGGGTTTCATGCGTGAGGATTTTAACCGTCCTACCAGTGATTTCAGTGGAGGATGGCGCATGCGTATCGAACTGGCTAAACTGCTGTTGCAGAACCCGGATGTATTATTGCTGGACGAGCCGACTAATCACCTGGATATTGAATCTATCGGCTGGTTGGAAGAATTTCTGATTAACAGTGCCAAGGCTGTGGTAGTTATCAGTCACGACCGTAAGTTTGTCGACAATATTACTACACGTACCATTGAAGTGACGATGGGACGTATTTACGACTATAAGGTAAACTATTCGCAGTATCTTGTATTGCGTAAGGAACGTCGTGAACAGCAGATGAAGCAATACGAAGAACAGCAGAAGATGATTCAGGAAACGAAAGACTTTATTGAACGTTTCAAAGGAACATACAGTAAGACACTTCAGGTACAGAGTCGCGTAAAGATGCTGGAGAAACTGGAACTTATTGAAGTTGATGAAGAAGATACTTCGGCACTCCGACTCAAATTCCCTCCTTCACCCCGAAGCGGAAGTTATCCGGTTATTATGGAAGGAGTAGGCAAAACTTATGGTGATCATGTGGTGTTCCGTAATGCAAATCTTACCATAGAACGTGGCGATAAAGTTGCTTTTGTGGGAAAGAATGGAGAAGGTAAGTCTACGCTTGTGAAATGTATTATGGGAGAGATAGAGCACGAGGGAACACTTACATTGGGACACAATGTGCAGATTGGTTACTTCGCTCAGAATCAGGCTTCGTTGCTGGATGAAAACCTGACTGTTTTCCAGACTATCGATGATGTGGCAAAAGGGGAAATCCGAAACAAGATACGCGACTTGCTGGGAGCGTTTATGTTTGGCGGACCGGAAGAGTCAATGAAGAAAGTAAAGGTACTTTCAGGAGGAGAACGTACGCGTCTGGCTATGATTAAATTGCTGCTGGAGCCGGTTAACCTGCTTATTCTGGACGAGCCGACTAACCATCTTGACATGAAGACAAAAGATATTCTGAAACAGGCTCTGATGGATTTTGATGGAACACTGATTGTTGTTTCGCACGACCGTGACTTCCTTGACGGATTGGTTACCAAGGTATACGAGTTCGGTAATCAGCGTGTGAAAGAACACTTGTGTGGCATCTATGAATTCTTGGAGACTAAGAAAATGGAAAACCTGCGGGAGCTGGAAAAGAAGAATTGATGATTTTATAAGTACATGGTATAATTTATCGCCATGAATAAGAAAAACGTCACTGGAAATTATCGAATTTCCGGTGACGTTTTTTCTTATTTGTCGGTGTGTATTGAAGTTGTTTATTCGGTCTGTTTTTTTCCAAATTCAGGATCTATTTTCAGTAGAGCTGTTACACCAAAGGTTGCGGCACAGCATACCATGATCCAGAGGAAGAAGTACTGGTATCCCAGAAGCTCCTGCATCCATCCGGCTATCATGCTGGAAGCATCATTCCCAGTGCCATGAAAGCTGTACAAATGGCATAATGTGCGGTACTGTGAGTCCCTCGGGAAAAATAAATGAGGTAAAGCGTGTAAGCAGTGAAACCGAATCCATAGCCAAACTGCTCAATAAAGATGCATATGTTTATCCATAAGAGATTCGTTTCGGGGAAGTAGCTTAAAAATACATATACAATGTCGGGCAGTGAGATAGCCCATACCATATACCATAGCCATTGTTTCAGTCCGTGCCGTGCGACTGCCATACCTCCCAATATACCTCCTAACATCAGTCCGATAATGCCGACTGTACCTTGTGTAAATCCTATCTGTTCGGTCGTCATGCCTAATCCGCCTTCAGAAACCGGATCAAGCAGGAAAGGAATGCTCATCTTAGTCAGTTGTGCTTCCGGTAACCGGTACAGAAGCATGAATAATATAGCAATACCAGCCTGCTCTTTTCGGAAAAACGAGCGGAATGTCAGCAAAAACTCTTTAAGTAGTCCAGAGGCTGATGTTTCTACTGCTGCCTTGTCATTTGCAGGACGTGGCAAAATAAAGGCATGATAGAGCCATAGCGCAAGAAATATTCCTGCCATGATGAGGAACGTGATGCTCCATGAGTAGGGAATGCTTCCGGTTGTTTTTTCCAGATATCCGGCTATCATGACCAGTAAGCCTTGTCCGGCGATGGTTGCTATACGATAAAAAGTGCTTCTGATTCCGACAAACAAAGCCTGTTCATGAGTCGTTAAGCCGAGCATGTAAAATCCGTCTGCTGCAATATCATGAGTTGCGGAACTGAAAGCCATGAGCCAGAATATGGCAAGTGTAGCCTGGAAAAAATGTTCGGTAGGTATAGTAAAAGCAATACCTGCAAGACCTGCTCCGATAAATAGCTGCATGAGAGTTACCCACCAGCGTTTGGTACGGAGTAAATCGACAAACGGGCTCCATAATGGCTTGATGACCCATGGCAGGTTCAGCCAACTCGTATAAAGAGCTACTTCTGTATTTGAAATTCCCATGCGCTTATACATGACAAGCGACAGAGTCATGACTGCTATATAAGGTAATCCCTCAGCAAAGTAAAGCGTTGGGACCCACGACCAGGGAGATTGTTTTTTCATATTGAAAATATTAATACAGTTTTCTTATATCTGCCCCTTTATAGTAATGAAGCAAAATTTCGTTGTAATTATAGCCCTGCTCACCCATGACGGCAGCACCGATTTGGCAAAGGCCTACACCATGTCCCCATCCGGCACCAGTAAGTTCGAACCATGCAGGTATTCCTTCGGCATCCGTTTCTCCTTTTTCTACGATGAATGCAGAACTGAATAAGTGGGTAGGAGAGAGTGTACGGCGTATTTCCAGTTCTTTGCCTATGATAAGTGTCTTTTCTGTTCCTACTATTTTCAGCTTGCAGATACGTCCTGATTTTCCTCGTTCAACGGGAATGAGATCGACAATCTTTCCATAATCGTTCTTTGTATTGCTGCGAATCAGTCTGCAAGTCTTCCTGGGTATAGCGAACTTTCCAGCGATAGAAATTGGTTGTTTCCTGATCGTAGTTGTTAAGTATCTGTGAAATGATGTTTTTATCATGAGTGTAGCAAAAACTGTCAGGGGTACTTTTAATCCATTTCTCAGCTTCACTTTCTTGAGTCAAATCAGGAAAACTTCCTTCCTCTTTTGTATCACGTATAGCACTGAGATAAGGGTAGTTTTTCTCTTCCCAGCAGGTATCGAAAACCTCACTGACTCCTCCACAGCATTTAGAGAAACGTGCATCACAAATACAGTTTTTGTACATTAATACTTGGCCTTGAGTTGCTTTGACCGCTTCTACAACATTCTTATTGGATGCCTTCGTAATGCCTTGGTAACGCTGGCAATGAATCGTCTGCACAGACATCAAAAATAGTATGATCTTCGCGGTCGTACCAGCGGATGTATTCAGTGTCAGTCTTTATAAAGGAGAAAAAGCCGTTATCGTGTTTGCTCATTGCTTTGCGTTTTTCAATTTGCGCCAATAGCCAACTTCTTGAAATTACAGCATGAGCTTTTAAAAACTCGGGAGAGGATGTAGCATTCATCTCAGAAGAAATCACACTTATCAGGTAATCTTCTGCCGGTAAAATATTGATAGCTGTGATTTTTCCTTCATCTACAACCAACTTCAAAGTTCCGTTGAAATGCTGCGTTTCCTGACGTTCCCAATGGAAATTGATGCCAATAGTTACATCGTATAAGGAGAAAGAGGCTTCATCTTCTACAGGAGTGAATGTAAGTTCTCGATATACATTGCCATTCCATAGGATTCCTCCTTCACTAAAAGATACGACTTGGTTACCGGTTACAGTTTCACCTTTTGCCAGGAAATGAGAATTAAGGGTAAAATGTATCTCTTGGGCATTGACGATACCCACACTTATTTCTGGTTCTTTCATTATGCTCTATGTGTTTAATTATGGTATGCTACTTCTTTGTATATCTGTGTAATATCTGATTCGGTTATTTTATAAAAATCCTCTTTACGCGGAGTTACTAATAAACCTGCCATATCGAGTGCTCCAGGGCTGACTAACAGTTGCTCTCCTCCTGTTGCCGTATAGCAGGCCGGACGATGTTTTTCTCGTGGGAAATAAGCCATTGTGAACCCTCTTTGTTTGTCCTGCCATGCAAATAAATTGTATCTGGGTTCGCTTTCTCCCTCGTGCAAAGGAAATGATTGTAAGTATTGGTTAATCATTTCAGGTAATATATCTGCTGAATGATTACAGATAAATACTTGGATCGGACAGATGTAACTGGTTATTTGGAAAGAAGAATAAGTATTACCGTTTTCTGTTTTTATTTCTTTTTCTCTGACAGCTGTTTCCATGAGTCTTTCCCATTGCTGGATGACCGGCACATCGCTTTGTTTTACTGCCTGAAAATGGAAATGATCCGGAGCTGAGGCTCCACATTTAGCCCCATTGTAAAATAGGACATAATCGGATGCAAAATATTCTTCCAGCCAGCTGATCAGTTTTCCTGGAAGCTGACGTATCGTTTTATCTGCCAATACCTGATCCTGATGTTTTAAACTGGAAATGGTAAGGTGTCCGGGAAGTATCGGGTATGGATTGATCCGTAAGCTGAACGGTTCGTCTAATGAAATGATTATTTCATCTTGTTCGTTGGGCTTGTTTTCCGGACAAAGAAAGCATTTTCGTGCTTCTATAGATGATTTATCGACTTTTGCGCATGTAGAAACAGCACGTGCTGGATTGAATTGTACAGTTATCGTATTCCCTGCTAACTCGAACCGACGCGTTTCTATTTGATTGAGTGCTTCGTGGTTAGTGCGTGCTGTCTGCCATTTTGCTAATTGGTTTTCGATAAAGAGTTCCCCTGCTTGTCTTTTTTTATTCATGCTTGACGCAACTTAATTTCCAGCGTACGGAGACTGTCTTTATAATTATTGTTCTGATTTATTTTTTCGATGCTTAAGGCTGCATCAGAGTTCCCTTCCCAACGACGGCATAGATAAAGAACATCATAGATACGTCCAATGCGATATTGGCGTGAAAATGCAAGTCCTAGAGCGTAGTCTTCTCCGTAACTGGTGTTTGGTACACGAATTTTCCTCAGTAATGGGGTGAAGAATGCTCGGGGAGCTCCTAATCCATTGATGCGTAACGCATTATTATGTCCGTTCTCATCTGTCCATTCTTTATGGTCGATTACTCCGGGAGGCAAGGTTTGCAGCGTAAAGTCGGTCATGCGGTATGAACCGATAACCATTGCACATTGTTCCTTGTAGAACTTGTCAACGATGGTTTGTACGGTATGCGGACTGCTGTACAAATCATCGCTGTCTAGCTGTATAGCAAAACGACCGCACTGTGGGTGGTTAATACCTAGATTCCAGCATCCACCAATACCTAAATCGGTTCGTTCGGGAATCAGGTGTATGACTCTATTGTCATTTTTATATTGTTCTATGATTTCACTGGTTCCGTCGGTAGAATGATTGTCTATGATAATCAGATTGAAAGGAAAACTAGTTTCCTGTTCTAAGACAGAACGTATGGCATCGTTTATTGTGCGTGCACGGTTGCGTACCGGAATGATTATTGATGCTTCATGAGAGAATTCTCCTTCTTTTAAATCAACTGTCATCATGCCGGGTTTAAGATAAGCTCCGATTTTTTTTAGATGCCGGGTAAAAACCTCTTCACGTTCGATTTGTACCTGACGGTTACGCGGGTCTACATAATCAAACTGTTTTTCACCTGACTTCGTAAGTCTATCTCGGTTTCTGTATAAAGAAACTCTCGTATGTGTGTAAGTTCTCCGTATCTTGAAAGAGCTAATCGCAAAGCATATAATGCGGAATGTTGGTACTCTTTTTCAGCCTCAATTTCGTTGATTGCTCTTTTAAGATAATCGGTACGGAACATGAGTAAGGAGCCGAAGTCAAAATCATCCCGCACACTTCCAAGTTGGTAGTCGATAACAGGATGAGGTGTCCGTTCTCCTTTTATAGTTTTGTAATGGTCTGCATATACCATACTGCATTGAGGTGCTGAAAGGTAGTCGCACATACGTTCTAATGCCATGTAGCCAAATTCCAAATCTTGTACCTGTGTACAGATAAGGGTAAAAGGAGTATTTGCATAAAGAGCAATTTGCTTGTATTTTTCAACAGATTCGGGAGCTGAGGACGGCAATATATAGCATTTATCGGGTAAGCTCAAATTGGGAACAGGAGATGTTGGCAGTAAGAATATCCGGTCTACTGTAGGACATTCCTGTAGGTGTCTTATTGTTTTATTAATTTGATTTTCACTTCCGTATGGAATGAAACATGTGATTGTTTTATTCATATTTAATACATTTATAGTGGCAAAGATAGAGAATATATCTTATTTTTGTCTAACTTTGTACGCTAATTGTATAGAATGGAGAATCCTTTTGTACAGATTATTTGTAGAACGTGTGCAAAAACAAAGAAAGAATGGCTGATGTAAAAATTCCCTTGTTGGGGAAAACACTGAGCGAAATACAAGGTATTGTGCATGGTTTGGGTATGCCTGGATTTACGGCAAAACAAATTGTTGCATGGTTATACGATAAGAAAGTCTTTTCAATAGATGATATGACAAACTTATCGCTGAAAAATCGTGAAAGGCTGAAAGAAAACTATGAGATAGGGGCTACCGCTCCGATTCATGAGATGCGTTCTGTAGACGGGACTGTAAAATATTTGTTTTGTACTCCTGAAGGTGATTACATTGAATCTGTGTATATTCCTGACGAAGACCGTGCTACATTATGTGTTTCCTCGCAGGTAGGATGTAAAATGAATTGTAAGTTTTGCATGACAGGCAAGCAGGGATATACGAATAGTTTGACACCTACTCAAATACTGAATCAGATTTATTCTATTCCGGAACGTGATAAGCTTACGAATATCGTTTTATGGGAATGGGAGAACCATTTGATAATCTGGATGCGGTATTACGTTCACTTGAAATTCTTACAGCTGATTATGGATATGCTTGGAGTCCGAAACGTATAACTGTTTCTACTGTAGGCTTGCGTAAAGGCTTAGAGCGTTTCTTGGAAGAAAGTGACTGTCATTTGGCTGTGAGCCTGCATTCTCCGTTCCCTGCACAGCGAAGAGAACTGATGCCTGCCCGAGAAAGCATTTTCTATTACTGAAATTATTGATATTCTCAGGCACTATGATTTTAGCAAACAGCGTCGTTTGTCTTTTGAATAACATCGTTTTCAAGGGAGTAAATGACAGTATGCTGTATGCTAAAGAATTGATAAAGCTTTTACGAGGGTTGGATTGCCGTATCAATTTGATACGTTTCCATGCTATCCCAAATGTAGATTTAGAAGGTACGGATATGGAGTCTATGCTTGCGTTCCGTGACTATTTGACACAGCATGGAATTTTTGCAACAATTCGCGCATCGAGAGGAGAGGATATTTTTTGCTGCTTGTGGCATGCTGTCTACGGCGAAACGGCAAGCAGAAAAAAATAAAGAAACTAACTAAAAGAAAAAAATATGAAGCGTTTAGCCTTTTATCTGAGTTTGGCACTTGTTGTGCTAGCATTAGCTTCTTGTAAAGGGGAAGGAAAAAGTCTGATAACTCCGGCTTCCAGTGGTCGTCCTTATGAAATTTTGGTTGTTGCCGATGATAACTGTTGGATGAGTCCGGATAGTGCTCTTTTTCATGTGTTGGACACGGATGTTCCAGGATTGCCTCAGCCGGAACGCTCTTTCCGTATCTCAAGAGTGCGAACTGCGTATTATGACCGGACAATGCGTCTGTTCCGTAATATAATTATGGTAGACATCAATCCGCAGCTGTATACTCAGGTAAAGTTCAAATACTCGCGTGATGTATATGCTTCACCTCAGATGATTATGGTCATTCAGGCCCCAAATCAGGAAGAATTTGCAAACTATGTTTCTCAAAATGGAAATGTGATTATTGATTTCTTTACTCGGGCAGAAATGAACCGTGAGATAAAGACATTAGAGAAAAAACATAATCAGACTATTTCTGCTAAGGTAGGAATCTTTTCGACTGTGATATCTGGATGCCTGTTGAAATGGAATCATATAAAGAAGGTAAAGATTTCTTTTGGTCTTCTACCAACCTTAATGATATGAATTTTGTGATGTATACTTTCCCGTTCAGAGATGAAAATACTTTCACCAAAGCATACTTCATACACAAACGTGATTCTGTAATGAAAGTGAATATCCCGGGAGAGCGTGAAGGTATGTATATGGAAACTGCTGATTCTGCATTTGTTGATGTTAGAAATATTGCAGTAAAGGGAGATTATGCTTTTGAGGCCCGTGGACTATGGGAAATGAAAAATGATGCAATGGGTGGCCCGTTTGTATCGCATATGAGAGTTGACCGTGCAAATGCTCGTGTAGTAGTTGTAGAAGGGTTTGTCTATAATCCGGGTAAATTGAAACGAGATCAGATCCGTCGGTTGAATGCAGCATTGTATACATTGAAGTTACCTTCAGACAGGCTGTTTCAGAACTGCCGGTTGATAGTACGTTAACCGAAGAAAAAGTAGAACATAAAGCTGAACAAACAAGCAATAAATAAGAAGCATGGAAGAACGTAAGATAATTGTGGGAATCACCCACGGAGATATAAATGGAGTAGGGTATGAAGTAATACTGAAAGCCTTTTCTGATCCCACTATGTTGGATCTGTGTACTCCAGTAATTTACGGATCGCCTAAAGTTGCTGCATACCATCGTAAAGCGATGGATATTCAGACAAACTTTAGTATTATCAATTCTGCATCTGAAGCTCAGGAAGGACGTGTCAATATTGTAAATTGTACCGAAGATGAACTGAAGGTGGAATTAGCTAAACCTACTCAGGAAGCAGGACGTGCTGCATTAGCTGCACTGGAAATGTCTTTGAAGGAATATCGTGAAGGATTGTTTGATGTATTGGTAACAGCTCCAATCAACAAACACACGATACAGTCGGAGAATTTTCATTTTCCCGGTCATACTGAATATATAGAAGAACGTGTAGGAAATGGACAGAAGGCCTTGATGATTTTATTAAAAGATGATTTCAGAGTAGCTTTGGTTACTGGACATGTGCCTGTCAGCGAGATTTCAAAAGATTTGACTCAGGAATTAATCATGGAAAAATGACTATTTTCCATCGTTCCTTAAAACAGGATTTCGGCATTGACAATCCTCGTATAGCAGTCTTTTCACTGAATCCTCATGCTGGTGACTGTGGACTGATTGGAAGTGAAGAGCAAACGGTTATCATTCCAGCTATGGAAGAAATGATAAAAACGTGGTGTACAGTGTTTTGGCCCTTATCCGGCAGACGGTTTTATGGTTCTGGAAACTATCGCTATTTTGATGGTATTTTAGCAATGTATCACGATCAAGGTCTGGCTCCGTTTAAGGCTTTGGCTATGGATGAGGGGGTCAATTTTACAGCGGGTCTTCCTATTGTGCGTACCTCTCCTGCTCATGGAACAGCCTATGATATTGCGGGTCAGGGAGTTGCTTCAGAGGATTCATTCCGTCAAGCAATATATGTAGCGCTAGATGTTTTCCGTAATCGTTGTATAGAAAAAGAAATCAGTGCACATCCGTTGCGCAAGCAATATTATGAAAAGCGTGACGATAGCGATAAACTGAAACTGGATACGGTAGATGAAGAGCAAATATAGGAATCTGTTTCTGCTTTTTGGCATAGTTGCCATAGCCGTCATGCTTCTTACGTTTGACGTGTCCTATGCAGAACTGACAGATAGCCTCCGGAAAGCAGGTCTTTGTTTTCCGGTGGTTATCTTTTTTATGGGTTTTAATTTATTTGCTTAATGCTGGAGCCTGGTATATCATTATACACGATGGCTTTAGAGGTGATAAAATACCTTATTGGCGTGTATATAAATATACGGTAACGGGCTTTGCGTTGAATGCAACTACTCCCGTTGGGCTGATGGGGGGGGAACCTTATCGCATTATGGAGTTAGCTCCTTATGTTGGAGTAGAAAAAGCTACCTCTAGTGTGATACTATATGTAATGATGCATATTTTTTCTCACTTTTGTTTTTGGCTTTTCTCTATCCTTCTCTATCTCGTTTTATACTTTCATCACCTTCAATGGAGTCTGTCATTGTTTTTGGCATTTTCCGGCATCTTTTGTTTAATGGGAGTTTATTTCTTTATGAAAGGTTATCGGCAGGGTTTGGCGATGCGTTGTATCCGATTGTTGCAAAGGGTGTTTTTTTTGAAGCGTTGGGCTATAAATTTTGCTGAAAAGAAGCAAGAAACACTTCAACGAATTGATGATCAGATAGCGGAATTACATGGCAAACATCGTGTAACTTTTTATACATCTTTGGGAGCTGAGTTTTTTGCGCGGGTTTTATCATGTGCTGAGATTTATTTTATATTATCGATTTTTACAGATACGATTAGCTATTGGGATTGTATTCTAATATTGGCTTTTACCTCTTTGTTTGCTAATGCTTTGTTCTTTTTACCGATGCAGTTAGGAGGTCGGGAGGGCGGTTTTGCTTTGGCTGTAGGTGGATTGTCAATGCCATATGCTTACGGTGTGTATATGGGGCTGATAATGCGGCTTCGTGAATTGGTCTGGATAATTTTAGGTATCGGATTGATGAAATTTGGTAATAAGAATAGTCTGAAAAGTAAACGTATTTAGAAGCTTAAATAAATCATGTGGTTTAGTTCTTTGGTACAAGGTATAAAGTCTACATTAAAGTCGGAAGATACAGAAGGTTTTTTTGAAATATATGTAACTCGTTCTTGCGGCTATTTGTGGGCATTGTTTTTTAAGCAATTACATATACATCCTAATGTAGTGACAATCGTTTCTATCATATTAGGAGCCTTGTCGGGGTATATGTTTTATTATGATGATTTATCTCATACTCTGTGGGGTATTTTTTTGCTGATATGGGCAAATTGGTATGATTGTGCAGATGGGCAACTTGCTCGTATGACGGGAAAGAAAAGTCTTTTGGGCGTATCCTTGACGGATTTGCCGGAGATGTATGGTTTTTCTCAATTTATTTCTTTATCAGTTTACGGCTTACGCATCTTGGGGTATATGGATTTGGTTGTTATCAGCCTTTGCCGGATTTATTTGTCATAGTAAACAGTGTGCTTTGGCCGACTATTATCGTAATGTTCATATGTTTTTTCAAAAAGGAGCTGATAAATGTGAGTTGGACTCTTCAGAAGAACAATATCGTAAAATGAAGGCCTTGAAATGGAGTAAAGACTGGTTTGAAAAGATTTATTTATTTTTTATGCTCGTTATACACATAGTCAGGAGAAAATGTCGCCTTCATGCCAGCATTTATTACTTACACTAAAAAAGAAATATGGAAATCAAATTCCAACAGAACTCCGTCAACACTTTAGGGTAGGAAGTAAGCCTTTGATGAAATATACTAATATCTTGACATTTGATATGCGTGCAGGTGTCTTATTTATATCAGTATTAATAAAAGAACCATGGTTGTATATGGTTTTCGAAGTAACTGTAATGAATGTAATCTTCTTTTATATGCGTAGCAGGCATGAGAAACTCTGTAAGGAGATAGAATTAGAAGCTTATAAATAAAGATATGGAAAATATTATAAAAAGGCATCGTATTGCTTTGGTTCTGGCTGGAGGATATGGGGAACGAATGCATATGGGGCTTCCAAAACAATTTATATTGTTGCAAGGTATGCCTGTCATAGTACATACATTAAAAGCTTTTGAAAATCATCCTGAAATAGATGTGATTGCTGTTGTGTGTCTTTCTGGATGGGAAGAATATGTAGAACGGGTGAAACATGATTTTCATATAACTAAATTGCAGCATATCTTTTCTGGTGGTAGCAATTAGCCATATTTCTATCGGTAATGGTATAAAAGGACTTTCTCATTATTACACCAGGATGATATTGTATTAGTTCATGAGGCTGTACGGCCTTTGCTATCGGCAAAGATTATTTCTGAGAATATCCGGATATGTGAATTGTATGGAAATGCAATTACTGCTGTCCGGGATAACGAAGCTGTTATGTATACTGAAGATGGAGTTTCTTCGTATCGTTGTTTTCCTCGTGAACAAATGTATAAGGCACAGACTCCTCATACATTTGTGTTAAGAGATTTGGAGATAGCTTACCAGGAAGCAGAACAAAAATCTATTTGTGCACAATCTTTATATACTCTGATGGCAGAACTGAAGCGCTTTCCTTTATATATAGCAGAAGGAGAACGGAGAAATATCAAATTGACACACCCTGAGGATATACGGATTGCCGAAGCTTTGCTGTCTACTGAAATGATATAGTAATAATAATTGAAAAATATGGAAACAAAACGCATTTCATTGGTAAGTAAGCAATATACTCTTCCTTTTATATTGGTTACTTCATTATTCTTTTGTGGGGATTTGCGCATGCCATTCTGGATGTGTTGAATAAACATTTTCAGGAAGTTTTGAATATAACTAAAACCCATTCAGCCTTTATTCAGGTAACGATGTATATGGGATATTTTATCATGGCAATTCCTGCGGGGTCTCTTTATTAATCGTTTTGGATATAGAATAGGAGTTGTCTTTGGTTTGTTGTTATATGGACTAGGAGCATTTCTGTTTATTCCAGGGCAATATTACGTTTCATTCAATGCATTTTTATTTGCACTTTTTGTAATAGGGTGTGGACTTACTTTTTTAGAAACTGCTGCCAATCCATATGTTACTGAACTAGGTGCAAAGGAAACTGCTGCTAGCCGTTTGAATTTCGCTCAGTCTTTCAATGGATTGGGGTGTATTTGTGCTCCTATTTTGACGGGACTTTTACTTTTCTCAGATGATTCTCAACCTACAGGAAACGTAGCTTTACCATATGCATGTATGGGAGTGGTTGTATTGTTGGTTGCCATTGTTTTTATGCGTGTAAAGTTGCCTGAAATCGAGCACCAGACAGAAGTTGATTCTCAAGGGCATCGTGTTGGGCTTTGGTCGCATAAATTATTTATTTTCGGACTGATTGCCCTTTTTGCCTATGAGGTAAGTGAAATTTCAATCAATAGCTTTTTTATCAATTATGTAGTAGAGCAAGGATGGATGAATGCACGGCGCGCATCTTTGATTCTTTCTTTCGGGGGACTAAGCTTATTTATGGCTGGGCGTTTTATTGGCAGCTGGATAATGCAACGTATCTCTGCAGAGAGAATGTTACTCTATTGTTCTATAGGAACCGTTTTGACAACGACTTTAATCTTATGTGACTTAGGCATTATTTCATTGATTGCTTTGCTGTGTGGTTATGCTTTTGAGGCTATTATGTTTCCTACTATATTTGCTCTTTCTTTAAGAGGGTTGGGAAGCCATACTAAACGTGCCTCTTCTTTCTTGATGATGTCGCCAGTGGGAGGCGGTCGTGGGTCCTTTACTGATGGGCTATGTGGCAGATATCACTTCTTCTATGGTTATGTCTTTCATCGTACCTTGGATTGCTTATGCTGTCGTATTGATGTATGCATGTAGGATTGTTTTTGGCAAAGTAAGGTCATAAATGATATTATAATGCCTGCTCAAGGTATTTAAAATGTAATCTGTTTAATATAAAAATCAAGAGATTAAAACTTAATATCTCTCTTATTAGCTTTAGGTGATAACATTAAAAGCAAAAGGCTGCTTCAAAAAAAATAAAGCAGCCTTTTGTTTTTAATGTTAGTTTTTTATAAAGGATTAGTCAATTTCTTCGTCAGCTTCGTATCCACCCATTTCGCGAATAGCATTTTTCAGCATAACATACTGTTGGAATAAGTGGTTAACTGGTACTTCGTTTTCAGTATAGTCATGCATTGGGCTCTTCAGAAAGAAGCTCAAGAAGCGCTGTATACCATAACGACCTGCACGTGCTGCCAAATCACTTAACAGAACCAAATCAAGACATAATGGTGCTGCTAAAATAGAGTCACGGCACAAGAAGTTGATTTTGATCTGCATTGGATATCCCATCCATCCGAAGATGTCAATATTATCCCAACCTTCTTTATTATCATTGCGAGGAGGATAATAATTAATTCTCACTTTATGATAATAGTCTGTATATAAATCAGGTTGTTCTTCCGGTACGAGGATTGATTCAAGTGTAGAGAGTTTACTAACTTCTTTTGTATGGAAGTTGGCAGGTTCATCCAGAACCAAGCCATCACGGTTTCCTAAAATATTAGTAGAGAACCATCCTGATAATCCTAAGCAACGAGTTCCAATAATCGGAGCAAATCCAGATTTTACTAATGTTTGTCCAGTTTTGAAGTCCTTTCCAGCGATAGGCATCTTAGTTTTTTCTGCCATTTCCCACATAGCAGGAATATCAACAGTTGTGTTCGGAGCTCCCATGATAAACGGTGCACCTTCTGCCAGAGCTGCATAAGCGTAACACATAGAAGGTGCTACATGTTCACGGTCATCGTTTTTCATAGCTTGTTCAAGTGCTGCCAATGTACCGTGTACTTCTTCGCATACTGGTACATAAATTTCTGTAGAAGCAGCCCAAAGAACAACAATACGGCTACATCCATTTTTTTCTTTGAAGTTGCGGATATCTTTACGCAATTTCTTCTATATCCATCGTGTTGTCGCAGTCTTTCTTTATTCCTAATTCATCACGTTTTGTCATAGTTCTGGTCGAAGGCTGCTTTCATAGGAACGATATTTTCCAGCTCATCTTTTACCGGATTAATATCTTTTTCTTTCAAGACTTCGCAATTTATAGCTGATTCGTAAGCGTTAGCAGGATATACATCCCATGCACCGAATACGATATCATTTAAATCTGCGATAGGTGCAATCTCATTGTAGTGAAGATATTTTTTGTTGGCTCCACGTCCGACACGTATTTTATCGTATTGAGTCATTGAACCGACAGGTTTTGCTAATCCTTTGCGGACCATCAATACACCAGTCATAAAAGTAGTTGCTACCGCACCCAACCTACACACAGCACTCCTAGTTTGCCGTTTGCTGGTTGTACATTCATTTTTTTCCATTTCTAATTTGTTTTTCTAGTTTGTCAAATAACAAAGTAATATTACATGCCGTAAAGTTATACTTTTGTTTTTAACCACAAGCATAAACTTATTTTTTTTTATTTCTTGCTTGGAGAAATTGAACAATATTTCGTATAAAATGACAATAAAATCATTGTTCTAGACAGACCTAAAATCCGCAAGCAATCTCAATGGCAATCTCAATTGCAGTAAAGAGCTTGAACACTATGCATCATGATAGTATGAGCGTGAATTTTGTCCGATTTGTGCATACCTTCCCCTTACCCCACAA
>ENA-OQAN01000462-OQAN01000462.1-human-gut-metagenome-genome-assembly--contig:-NODE-462-length-21829-cov-2.382638_pt1 | contig 21829 bp, 27 predicted proteins | sample MGYA00242735_ERZ504527 | MGnify/ENA primary metagenome ERZ504527 (study PRJEB26092, sample SAMD00036230) | human gut metagenome | host: Homo sapiens | study: EMG produced TPA metagenomics assembly of... | reverse complement strand
GATTTTGATCTTTCATCTTTTCTTATTCTTATTTGTATGTTATTATTAATACTTGTAAAAAACTCGACAAAGATACATTTTTTTTCCCCGTCTTTTTTCTTTCATCATCTAAAATAAGTTCTAACTTTGTAACAGTTTGTCATCGAGACAGACAAAATAATCACTAAATTAGAAGAACCAAAAACTGTACGCTTATGAAAAAAACAAAAATGATGGCTGTCTGCGCAATACTGAGCGGAAGCCTCCTGTTTTCTTCCTGCATCGGTTCATTCGGACTATGGAATAACCTGAAAAGCTGGAACCAGGGTATTGGAAATAAATTTGTCAATGAAATCGTCTTTCTGGCATTCCATATCGTTCCCGTATATGAAGTTGCATATCTGGCAGACATCCTGGTACTGAACTCCATCGAATTCTGGTCAGGTTCCAATCCTGTTGCCGAAGTAGGAACCATCAAAACCGTGAAGGGCGAAAACGGTGAATACCTGGTACGTACCAACGAAAACGGATATACCATTACCAAGAAGGAGAAGAAGGTAAGGCTGTTGACTGGTATACAACGAAGAAAACCGCACATGGAGTGCCGTAGCCGAAGGAGAAAGCTACGAACTGATTACCATGAACGAAGACGGAACAATCACGCTGAAACAGCAGGACGGCACCCCGATGACCGTTACTCCGGACATGCAGGGACTTGCAACAGCCCGCGCTCATAACAGCCAGTCTGTATTCTTCGCAGAAAAATAAGCCGTCAGGCAAACCTTTAAAAGCCGGAAAATTCAGCCTTCCGGCTTTTTAAAAAAACGTTTCGACGTTTATGATAAAAACGCTTCGGCGTATACACATAAAACGCCGAAGCGTTTTTTTTATTGGCCCGGGCACGCCTGGAGCATGCCGTACAGGCATCCGGAGACCGCTCTGAAAGTATGCAGACGATGGCCCCGAATCGTGCGGTCGTTGCGGCCTGATCGTGCGGTCGTTGAAGCCCAATCGTGCGGTCGTTGCGGCCCGATCGTCCATAAAAAAAGCTGCCCCCACAACGGAAGGCAGCTTCTCCATAAATATGATAACGGAAACTCCGTCAGCAGAAAATTAGCACTGAGCCAGTTTGTTGTCTGAACCCAATACGTTGATGATTTTGTGCTTGTACAGTTTTTCCATATTGTCACGAGCCGGACCCAGATATTTACGCGGGTCGAATTCAGCCGGTTTTTCAGCGAATACCTGACGGATTGCAGCAGTCATAGCCAGACGAGAGTCTGAGTCGATGTTGATCTTGCAAACTGCAGACTTAGCAGCCTTACGCAATTCTTCTTCAGGAATACCGATAGCAGCTTCCAACTTACCACCGAACTTGTTGATAGTATCAACTTCTTCCTGAGGAACTGAAGAAGATCCGTGCAGAACGATAGGGAATCCCGGCAGTTTTTCCATAACAGCATCCAGAACTTCGAATGCCAAAGGAGGAGGAACCAGACGGCCAGTAGCCGGATCAACGTGGCACTGTTCGGGTTTGAACTTGTAAGCACCGTGAGAAGTACCGATAGAAATAGCCAGTGAGTCGCAGCCAGTACGAGTTGCGAAGTCGATAACTTCTTCAGGGTTAGTATAAGTATGATGTTCTGCGCAAACTTCATCTTCAACACCGGCCAATACACCCAGTTCACCTTCTACAGTTACGTCGAACTGATGAGCGTATTCAACAACCTTCTTGGTCAAAGCTACGTTTTCTTCGTAAGGCAGGTGAGAACCGTCGATCATTACTGAAGAGAATCCCATGTCGATGCAAGACTTGCACAATTCGAAAGAATCTCCGTGGTCCAGGTGCAAAACGATTTCAGGATGTGCGCAGCCCAGTTCCTTTGCATATTCTACAGCACCTTCAGCCATGTAACGCAACAAAGTCTGGTTAGCATAGTTACGGGCACCTTTAGATACCTGCAAGATAACCGGAGACTTAGTTTCAACAGCAGCCTTAACGATTGCCTGCAACTGTTCCATGTTGTTGAAGTTGAAAGCCGGGATAGCGTATCCACCTTTGATTGCTCTAGCAAACATATCTTTCGTGTTTACCAGACCTAATTCTTTGTAATTAACCATTGTTGTAAAATTTATAATGTTAGTGAATTAATTCCGCATGCAAAAGTAAGAATAAATGTTAGATAATCTGTTATTTTACGCCCAAAAAGTTCAGCGTTTTTAACATACTTCGCATTATTCTTGACTTTTTAATAAGGAAACGCATCCCTGATTGCTTTCTGTTCTCATCCGGAATGCTGAAACAGATCTCCCTATTTTCTTCTGTTGCCGCAGTGAAAGACCAATTTGAAATTGGAATTTTACTTTATTCAATCAGAACGACATATTCATCCTGTACGACAAGATATCCGGAGAACTTTCTCACTACACCTTACTGCGTAAAGACATGCCTGCCGGTTCCATGTCGTTCCCGGCCTTTTGCCAAGAATCAAAACGATCTCCGCCCCGTCTTCAGACAGTGTTCTTTCCCGGTTTCCCATATCCTCATACAGAAAAGAGAGAAAAAAGCAGAAGATTCTTTTCGCATTTCAAATAAAAGCCCTATCTTTGCAACCCGAAATAGACCATTACACTTTTTTGTGTTACCACAATATAGTCAAAAACAATAACAATAAAAAAGTATATACTGAAATGAAAAAAGGCATTCATCCTGAAAACTACCGTCCGGTAGTATTTAAAGACATGTCAAACGGTGACATGTTCCTGTCACGTTCAACTTGTGCTACTAAAGACACTGTTGAATTCGAAGGTGAAACTTATCCTTGTGTGAAGTTGGAAATTTCAAGCAGCTCTCACCCGTTCTACACTGGTAAATCTAAATTGGTGGATACAGCCGGACGTGTAGATAAGTTCATGAGCCGCTACAACCGCATCAAGAAGTAATCTGACTATTAGAAGTAAGACAAAAAATAGAAAGCGTGTTTCTTCACTGAAACACGCTTTTTATTTTGCCCCTTTCCGTCCTTCCGTCCAGATTTCGCCTAGGAAATGACCGACCAGTTTACGTTCTTCTTCCGCAATTCCTTCAGCTGCTGCCACACAATTGCATTCTCCGGGCGGACTCCTCGGGATCTTCTTCCAGCAAACGTTCCGCAATCTCACGTACATACTGCAACAACTGACCGTCGCGGGCAATGTCCGCAATCTTCAGATCGAAAGCCACTCCGCTTTGCTGCGTACCTTCCAGGTCGCCCGGGCCACGTAATTTCAGGTCGGCCTCAGCTATTTCGAAACCATCATTCGTCTGCACCATGATTTCAATCCGCTTGCGGGTTTCTTCCGTCAGTTTATATCCGGTCACCAGCACACAATAGGACTGGTCCGCACCACGGCCTACACGCCCGCGCAGCTGATGAAGCTGCGAAAGGCCGAAACGTTCGGCATTCTCAATGACCATGACGGAAGCATTCGGCACATTCACCCCGACTTCAATAACGGTGGTTGCCACCATGATCTGCGTTTCGTTCCGAAGAAAACGCTGCATCTCTTCTTCCTTTTCGGCTGGCTTCATCTTGCCATGCACCTTGCTGACCTTATATTCCGGAAATTCCTCGCAAATATGCAGATATCCGTCCTCCAGGTTTTTGATATCCATCTTTTCACTCTCCTGAATCAGGGGATAGACAATATACACCTGGCGTCCTTCCTGTATCTGCTTGCGGAGAAATGCATACATCGAAGGCCGGCGATTGTCGAACTGATGGACTGTCTGGATCGGCTTCCGTCCCGGCGGAAGTTCATCAATGACCGACACATCCAGATCGCCGTAAAGCGTCATCGCCAGTGTACGGGGAATCGGTGTTGCCGTCATGACCAGTACATGAGGAGGACAAGTATTCTTGGCCCACAGCTTGGCACGCTGTGCTACCCCGAAGCGATGCTGCTCGTCGATAACCACCAGTCCCAGGGATGAGAAGTTCACCGTATCTTCAATAACGGCATGTGTTCCGATCAGGATTTGCACGTCGCCGGTCAGCAGTCCGCTCAGAATGGCTTCCCGTTTCTTTCCTTTTACTGTTCCGGTGAGAAGTTCCACCCGCACATTCATCCCCTCCAAAAAACGGTTGATCGTTTCGTAATGCTGGGCTGCAAGAATCTCGGTGGGTGCCATCATACATGCCTGAAAGCCGTTATCAAGGGCTATAAGCATGGTCATCAAAGCCACCAGGGTCTTTCCGCTTCCTACATCTCCCTGCAAAAGGCGGTTCATCTGCCGGCCACTTCCCATGTCACGGCGCATCTCACGGATCACCCGTTTTTGCGCACCGGTCAGCTGGAAAGGCAGATTCTGTGCATAAAAGGTATTAAAGATCTCTCCCACTCTGCCGAACACCAGCCCCCGAAACTTGTTCCGCCGTTCTTTCGTATAGCGCAGAATATTCAGCTGGATATAGAAAAGCTCCTCGAATTTCAACCGGTACTGGGCCTTACGCAACAAATCCGGATTCTGGGAAAATGAATATTATAAAGAGCATCCGTCAAGGACATCAGGTGATGAGCTTCAATCAAAGAAGGGCTGAGCGTTTCGTCAAGACATTCATGCTGCAAGGCCGTGAAAAGATTTTTCATCAGCTTCTCCAGCGCATGCGAAGTCAGATTGGTCCGCTTCATCCGTTCGGTCGTATTATAATAAGGTTGAAGTCCCATAGCAGAAAGCGTCAGTTCGGCTGCCGGATCAATATCCGGATGAGCAATGTTAATACGTCCGTTAAACACGGTACTTACCGAAGACAATATATTCTTCATTCGCCTTATACTTGCCCATCACAAACTTCAGTCCCTGAAACCATACCAGATCAACGACTCCTGTTCCGTCCGAGAAATGACCGACCAGACGTCTCTGACGTCCTTCCCCGACTGTTTCAAAACTAAGAACTTTACCGCGAAGCTGGATATAAGGCATGTTCCCGTCTATCTCATGGATGTAATAAAGACGGCTACGGTCAACATATTTATAAGGGAAATAATACAGCAAATCCTTAAAGGAACGAATATTCAGTTCCTTCGACAGGATATCCGCTCGCTGCGGGCCTACTCCCTGCAGATACTTGATGTCGCGCGTAGATAAATCGAACACTCCTTAACTGAAAAAAATTAAGATACACATAGAGCAACGGGAAAAGTCTACAACAAAGCCTCAGCCACACATAAATCGAAAGGAGTGGTCAGCTTGATGTTTTCCCGATTTCCTTTTACCAAAGTAACCTGTATGCCCAGGCTTCCACCACCGATGCATCGTCAGTAAAGGCCGGTTTATACTCCTGGTGATAGGCGTGTTTCAACAAAGAAACGGTAAAAACCTGAGGAGTCTGCACTAACTTATAACGATCACGGGGAACAGTAGTGGTGCTGCCGTTTTCTTCAATGCGACGGATCGTCTCTACTACATCGATCACCGGAACAACCGCCTGCGCAGAAACAGCCTGCTCATAGCAATGCCCGATTACTTCGGGAGACACAAAAGGACGTACACCATCATGCACGCCGACCAGTCCGTCCTCGCCGACCAGGGCCAGTCCGTTGCGAACAGAATGGAAACGGGTTTCACCTCCGTCGGCAATACGATGCGGCAAAGTGAAAGCATACTTTTCACAAAGAGACTTCCAGTAGGCCTGCTGGTCTACCGGAAGTACCAGAATTAATTCCATTTGTGGGTCGTAAGCATAAAAGGCTTCAAGCGTGCGCATCAGCACCGGCTTTCCCTTCAGCGGAATGAACTGCTTGGGAATGTCTCCGCCCATGCGCAAGCCTTTTCCTCCTGCTACGACAATTACATATTTCTTCATCAGGCAATCAGCATACCGTTCTTCACTTCCTGAGCTTTGGCAGCACCGGCATATTTCTCCAGAATAGCAAATCCAAAAGCAGGAGCGGCACCCGGTCCTTTACCCAAAATGAAGTTATCAACCACTTCAACCATATTGCCGGTATATTCAGCACCTTCCAGGTATTTGTCGAAACCAGGATAGCAGGTTGCCTTCTTTCCTTTCAGCAAACCACGTTTGCCGTATACCATCGGAGCCGCACAAATAGCAGCCAGCGGTTTTCCGGCATTGGCAAAACTCAAAATCAGTTTATCCAGTCCGGCATGAGCATCCAGATTGGTTGCTCCGGGAAGTCCTCCGGGCAATACAATCATTTCCACGTCTTCTTCGCTTACATCCTCAAACAACGCATCTGCCATGATGGTTACTCCATGAGAGCTGCGTACAGCTTTCTCGCCAGTTACAGACACCAGTTTAACGTCTATACCTCCACGACGCAGAATGTCCAGCGGGAACATGGCTTCCATTTCTTCGAAGCCTTCAGCCAAAAAGATACAAATTGATTTCATGTTATTTCAGTTTAAAGTAATACGTTATTGTTCCACTTTGATTATTTACTCCGTCAACCTTATTGAAACGTGCCTTTCGTGCAGCTTCCTCTGCAGCCTTACGCAACGTCGGATTGACGGTATTGGTTCGCTTGTTTATGCTTGTACTGATTACCTGTCCGGCAGGATTGACCACAATCGTTACAACCACGCGGCCTTCATCCTGAACATTATATACAGGAACCGGAAGTCCTCCCGCTCCTAACGAACGTCCATTCAAGTCGAAAGTTCCGTATCCTCCGACTCCGCTGGTCTTTCCCTCCGAAGCATTTCCGTCCGGGCTGCCTGTACTCCAGTGCCCGAACCGGCATTTCCTTTGCTGCCCATCTGTGATCCTTTGCCAAAAGCTCCGGCAATCTTATTGGCAGCAGCCTGTGCCGCTGCCCGCTCAGCTTCGGCACGTTTTTCAGCCTCAGTTTTTTCCTTCGGCTGTTCAACAGGCTTCACCGGCTGTTTGGGCTTCTCTTCCTTTACAGGTTTCTTTGTTTCCGTTTTCTTTTTCTCCGTCTTTGGCTTTTCTTTCTTCACCACAATAGACGGCTCGTCATCCTGCGTAATCATCGGTTGTTTCACCTCCGGCTCCGGAGCGACTTCCGGTTCAGGAAGAGAAGTTTCCGGCTGTGGCAGGACATCGACTTCTGTTAAAGAATAAGGATCATCTGTTCCCTGTGCCGTTTCCGTATTTCCAAGCATAACAGGCACACCACCTTCTTCCTGCGGTTCCGGAGCAACCAGTTTCAGCAGAAGAAGCAAAAGCAGTACTACCACATGCAGTATAATAGTACCGACGATTCCTGTTATCTTATTCTGTTTCATGTTCATTACTTCTTATCCGGCGGCGTGTAGCCAGCACCATCTTGAAATGATTCTCTTCGCAATATTCAGGATGCGAACAATTTCACGATAAGGGATAGATTCATCCGCATACAGAGCCACATACATTTCGGGTTCTTTCTGCGCACATTCCTGCAAGAATGCGGGAACTTCATCTATCATCAACGGCATTTCGTCCTCATTGCCGAAAGCCCCGTAATAATTCAGATCCTTGTCAATAATCACCCGTGCCATCGGTTTTGCCGAAGTCTGTTCAGATCCCTGAGGCAACAACACCTTAATGGCATTCGGCGAAACCATCGTAGAGGTAATCATAAAAAATATCAGCAGCAGGAAGATGAGGTCTGTCATGGACGACATACTGAAGCTGGGTGATATTTTCTGTCTTCTCTTCAGTGCCATACGCGTTTATTTATCATTCGGTTCATTCAGCAAATCCATAAAGGCAATGGTGCGTGCTTCCATCTGACTAACCACTTTATCCACACGATAAACCAGATGATTGTATGCAAACATGGTAGCAATACCGACAACCAGTCCTCCTACCGTTGTAATCATGGCTTCATAGATTCCGCTTGAAAGCAAAGTAATATCAATATTATTTCCTGCATTCGCCATATTCCAGAATGCCTGTACCATACCGGTTACAGTTCCCAGGAATCCCAACATGGGAGCACCTCCGGAAATGGTAGCAATAATGGAAAGTCCGTTCTCAAGTTTTGCAACTTCAATGTTTCCCGTATTTTCAATGGCAGCCTGCACATCTGCAACCGGACGGTTCATTCGCATGATTCCTTTTTCAATCATACGCGCAGAAGGAGTATTGATCATCCGGCAATAATTGATTGCCGATTTTACTTCACCGCTTTTAATATAATCGCGGATGCGGTCCATGAACAACGGATCTTCTTTTCCTGCCTTGCGGATGGTTACCGCACGTTCAAAAAAGATGTAAAATGCAATGACTGACATCAGAGCCAGTACAATCATAATCCATCCACCTTTGCAGGCCATATCCCATAAATTCATCTCAGGTTCTCCGGAAGTAACCGGAGTCAGGACCGGATTGCTTCCGGTCAATGTGTCGGCAACAACTTGTGCAACCGCCAGCAACGTCATTGTAATCATAATTAGTGAAGACAAGTTTTATATTCCTTTATTGTTTTTTCCAATCCCAGATAAAGTGCGTCACAAATCAAAGCATGCCCGATAGATACTTCATCAAGCCAGGGAATGCTTTCGTGAAAATATTTCAGATTAACCAGACTCAGGTCATGACCGGCATTCAATCCCATCCCCAGACTGCGGGTTATCTTAGCCGCCTCCACAAAAGGAGCAACAGCAACTTCCGGAGACTCCAGGTACAAGGAAGCATAAGGTTCTGTATAGAGTTCAACCCGGTCTGCTCCGGCCTTGGCAGCATATTCAATCATCTCGGCATCAGTTCCGACAAATATAGAAGTACGGATGCCCGCATTACCGAATGTTTCCATCAGATCGGCCAGAAAACTCTGATTGGTCTTCGTGTCCCATCCGGCATTAGAAGTGATCTGATCCGGAGCATCCGGTACCAATGTCACCTGATGAGGTTTTACTTTCAGAACCAAATCAATAAACTCTTTGGAAGGATAGCCTTCAATGTTAAATTCGGTCTTCAATAAGGGACGTAAAGCATACACATCCGCATATCGGATATGCCGCTCATCCGGACGCGGATGAACCGTAATACCTTCGGCTCCGAAACGTTCGCAATCCAAAGCTACTTTTTCTACATCCGGATTATTCCCTCCGCGCGCATTACGCAAGGTCGCTACCTTATTGATATTAACACTTAATTTAGTCATATTGCACTATAATTTTATATCTTTGCATCTGCAATGTGCAAAGTTAGCAGGTTTTATTAGAAAACCGCTACTGCAAAACCTAAAAAGATTGATAAAAAACTACAGAATATGCAACAGACTCTCAGATTCGCTTTATTTGGCAACACGTATCAAGAGCATAAGTCCGCCCACGTCACCCATTTATTGGAAATCTTGCGTCGCAGAAAAGCACAGATCTGTATCAGCAATGAATTTTATGATTTCTCCGGAATCATACTAAGGCAGATCTGAGCGGTCTGGAAGTCTTTGAAGGAAATAATTTCTCAGCCGACATGGTTCTCAGCATAGGAGGAGACGGAACATTTCTGAAAGCGGCCAGTCGGGTCGGGAAAAAAGAAATTCCGATATTAGGAATCAATACCGGCAGACTGGGATTCCTGGCCGACGTCCTGCCCGACCAGATGGAAGATGCCTTCGACGAAATTTACCAAGGGAATTATCTGGCAGAACCACGAAGAGTCTTGAAGCTTACATGCAATGGGCATGTACTCAAAGGATATCCATACGGTCTTAACGAAATTGCCGTACTGAAACGGGACACCTCGTCAATGATTACCATTCATGCTTACATCAATGGAGAACCATTAAATGTGTATCAGGCAGACGGACTGGTTATATCTACTCCCACCGGTTCCACAGGATATTCGCTCAGTGTAGGCGGCCCTATTTTGGTTCCTCAAAGCGGTACAATCAGCTTGACCGCAGTCGCCCCTCACAGTCTTAACGTACGCCCGATCGTCATAAGGGATGACTGGGAAATAACGCTTGATGTAGAAAGCCGGAGTCATAATTTCCTGATCGCGGTAGACGGGCGCAGCGAAACCTGCAGGGAAGGAACGAGACTGACAATTAAACGTGCCGACTACTATGTACGCATAGTAAAACGATGCCACCATTCATTCTTCAATACATTGCGTGAAAAAATGATGTGGGGCATGGACGGACGCAATTAATCAAAGAAATCATATTATTTTTTCACTTTTTCTGAAAAACATTTGGTCATTTCAACAAAAGAGTCTATCTTTGCACCGCAATCGAGAAAACAACGAATGCAATTGGGATTGATTCGCTAGCTCAGCAGGTAGAGCACAACACTTTTAATGTTGGGGTCTTGGGTTCGAGCCCCAAGCGGATCACCAGAGAAAAGGTCTTCAGCAATGAAGACCTTTTTCTTTTACCCCTGCATAATGCAGAATAATATAAAATCGGATTAAGAATCAACGTAAGATAGATCAACATAAAGATCTGAGAGACTCATTATTTATATATAAACATCAGCCAATCTAAGCAAAAACTTTACTCTTGTAGCAAACGATCAAAAATACAACCTTAAAAAGACACGGTTGACTTCCTGGTTTAATTGCCGACTTAGTTTCTCCGATAAAATCACAACTTACCACGATATTACCAAAAAACAAAAAGCATCGACAATCATCAGATTATCAATGCTTACAACCAGTCGGGGTGACTGGATTCGAACCAGCGACCACACGCCCCCCCAGACGCGTACTCTAACCGGGCTGAGCTACACCCCGAATTGCGGATGCAAAGGTAGTGCTTTATTTTTAATCTGCAAATAAATCGGTGGAAAAATATATATGAATATCTTTTGTTAGTATTGTATCTTGCTTGTTATCAGTGTTATATATTTTTGTTGCAAAATACTGTTTAGATAAAATTCTAAATAGTATTAAGGCAACTTCGGAGGCTGTTTTTGTACCCTATATGGTGCAAAACACATGCAAAAAATCCCGTCTTATAGTAGTAGAAAGCATTAAATCATTCCAAAACCTTAATCAAACCTTAATCGAATATTAAATGTGAGAATTGGCAATTAAAAAAGGGAAAATAATAAATAGAAGTTAAAGTTGGAACGAGGTTCTCGAACTAATTGAGCATTTCTCCTTGATAACCAAAGTTAATGATTTAATTTTAATCGTCGAAATTAATATCTTTGCATTGAGCGAGAGTGAAGCTCTATACTTTACTTTGGGAACATCCTATTATGCTGTTCCTATGTAAAGTATAAAATAATTTCGTCGGCCATATAATTAAAAAAAGAACAAAATCATGGCAAAGACAAAAATTGTGCTTTTCAAAAGCAACATTAGAAGGGACGGCAGCTGCCCCGTTTGTTTAAGGGTAGCAAAAGAGGACAAAACAAAGTACATCGACTTACAACTGTCGGCAATGAAAGGACAATGGATGAACAAGCATCCCGATTTAAAAAAGACAAGCGTGTCAATCCTAACTACGAAAATTACAATGCGTTGCTGAACCGTTATGAAGTCCGAAAAGATGAAATCCTGCGAAAGTTCATGGAGGAACGGGTACACTGGACGCTTAATCAGTTTGAAAAGGAGTTTCTTGGTATGTCAAAGCAGGGTAAGGTTTATGACTACTTTATGCGACAGGTGGAAAACCTAAAAGCCACAAGGTATATCGGTAATGCAAAAGTCTATGAGCATACTCTGCATATTCTGGCAAAATATGACGACAAGATTAAGGAGTGACTATTTTCGGAGTTGGACGTGAAGTACATCAATCGGTTTAACCTTGAAATGGAAAAAGACGGCTGTTGTGGAAACATCCGTAAATACTACCTCAAAACATTGAGAGCGGTTGTAAACAAGGCGATAAAAGAGCGTGAAGCCTCATCAAATACCTATCCTTTCGGTAAGGGTGGCTTTGAAATCGGTAGCTGGCAGAGGAAACAGCCAAACGCTACCTTTCGCCACAAGATTTGGAGCTGATAAAAAACTCGCCTCAACAAAATCCTGTGTTGGAGTTATCCCGTAGGGTGTTCCTATTTTCCTATTTATGTTTCGGTATGAGTTTTATAGACGAAGCCATGCTGACTAAAAACAATATCAATACGTTTGGGGCAGAGGAGCACATCGTTTACAAAAGGCAAAAGACGCAAAACGCTAAAAATGCAAAGCCTATAAAAATACCTGTAACTCCTGCCATAAAAGAGCAACTGGAATGGTTTAAAGCAAATACAACTTTGACAGGTAATTATTTGCTGCCAGTGATTACAAGGGATTATGAGGGGAAGCAACTGTATGACCATATCCGCAGCCGTTACAAACGTATAAATGACGGTCTAAAGCAATTGGGCAAATTGCTTCATATCCGTATGAACCTGACCACCTATGTCAGCCGTCATACGATGGCCATGACCTTACAAGGCAATGATGTCCCCCGTGAATTTACCAGCCAAGCGTTGGGGCATCGTAATCTTACAACGACAAATGTATATCTTGACAGTTTTTCAACAAGTGTATTAGACAGAGTAGCTAAAATCCTTTAATTATGAGTATGACAATAAATATGCCTTTGGGCGACTTGATAGACAAGTCTCCCAAAGGGGAAGCCCGTTTTGCGCATGAGGAATGGTTGCGCACCTATGTAAAAAGACTGACGAAAGGTAATAAGACAAAGCTAAAACAGGCTTTAAATGAGGTAGATGAGGCTATAAACCAATGGCGGAACGGTTTCTTCATATCCACTTATGATGAAAAGTTATCAGCTGTCCGACAAGGCAAACTGAACATGGATAGTCAAGAGTTGGAAGACATCTATAACGAGGAAACCTATTTACAAAAAGAGGGCAAAACAGGTTTGGTTGCAGATTTCCTGTATGATTCCATAGCCCAATACGGCTTTATCAATGAACACCACCGTGATGCGATAGAGAGCGCATGGCTGTTTCACGACATGGAGTTTTTGCAACAGCAATGGGAATATTACGCTCTGGCTCAAATAAGGTCGTTGCGGGCAGTCATTGTTTCCATGCTGGGAACAGTACCAACGACACCTGAAACCGAACCACAGAATGCCAAAAGAGAGCCAAAACGGATAGAGGATTATCCCGAAGTGTTTGACATTACACTTTATTGTGAACTTACGAATTATGCAAAGGATACTATTTACAAGTGGACCCGTACCCGTGAAATACCTTGTCATCGTTCCGGGACAAACGGACGACAACTTGTGTTCAAGCGATGACGAAATCGTAGCGTGGATGACTGCCCGAAAGCAGGAAACCAAGGACGAATTTATAAAACGAATGGAAAGCTAGTTGGCTGCACGGCTCCGTAAATAGTTAATATGCTTTATTATGTATAACTTTCTATATACATTCCAATCTCACAGCCATGTATGACAAAATCAAATTAATGCTATATGACCTGCCAATAGGGTACAACTGGCAAACAGTCCTGCAACGTACAGTTGACTATTTTGCCAATGGTACAGGTGGTAAGGGGTATTGGCTTGGACGTAGAGTCATAGTTATAGACACGTATGTGTCATTCGAGGGCATGTCTATGAAAACATAACCTAAAGACCTTATCATTAAAGGAAGTAGAGGGACTTATATGAGGTTAAGTAAGGATTTGGGTGTGCCCATGTATAAGGCAGTGGTGGAGTCTGCGGAGTTTGCACATAACTTTAGCATGACAGAGCTCCTATTATGTATATGCAGAAGTTGGATGCTATGAAAGCATTTAGACTAATGGTTGGAGTGGTACTAAATATATGGATAACGGGGAAGTGCGTTGCAAGTTTTATGACAAAATACAGGAAACGAAGAAGAAGCGTGAACTGCCTAAATATGGAAGAGAGAACTTGCCAAAGAACTTATTGAGGTATGAGGTGACATTTAGCACCAAAGGACTGAGTAGGTTGTTTGGCAGGGATATAGTAGCAGAGGAACTTTGGAGTAAACAGGTGTTTTGGACGCTGGTTGCAGAGTGGTTTGGATATTATGAGGATATGGTGAAACTGCCTAATGATTGTTGGGATGCGGATTACCGTATTTTTGAGAGCGCCAAGGACTTTGCCAAGTGGTGCATTTGTATAGCAAATGCCGACCAAAACCTGTCTTATTATGTAAAGCACGTCCTTTTTAAACTTCGGACAAATCCGCAGCCAGCCGACCGTGTCCTACGTAGGCAAATTCAAAAGAAAATCTAGGAAGCGTTGGAGTGGGGCAAAAAACATTTGGCTCTCCCTAACCTGACCTTGGAACTGACAGGCAAAATAGAACAATATCTTGCTTGGCTGTTGGAGCAGTCGGCAGACAGGATGGGCATCGCGGAGGAACGACGAATATTCAATACCGCTGTTAATCCTCTTCTTATTCAAATAAGACTTGGTAATCATCAGAGAGTGTAAACTTCACTTCCTAAGTTTATTCTTCCAGATGATTACCAAGCCTTATCTTTTAAATGAGGTGTCTATTGGGGCGTGGCACGGCCAAAAAACTTATCTAACACAATAAAAGTACTCGGTAGGATATAAAAATAATTCGCTAATATTGCGAATTGTGCAAATATGTGTTATCTTTGTGTCATCAAAGAACGGTTATATGAACGTAGAATTTGAAAAGGAATATTTGGCAGAACTTTATGAAAAAGGAAAAACTAATGATAAGAAGCATCGTTTCCAACCTCAAATAGTCAATGGTTATTTGAAGTGTGTCAAAGCTCTACTAAATGCCTCTCGAATGGAAGATTTATATCAGTATAGGTCTTTAAACTATGAAAAGTTGAAAGGTGATAAAAAAGGACTTCTTCTTTACGCATCAATGACCAATACAGATTGGAATTTAAGGAAATCACCAATGCGGGTAATCAAACAATCATAGAAGTCTGTTCTTTGATAGACATTACAAATCATTATAAATAGGAGGAACTATGGGTATAGCAACAAATAATTTGCAGTCATTCCGTCCCTATCATCCGGGTGAATTGATAAAGGAAGAATTGGAATGTAGAGGCATAAGGCAAAAAGACTTTGCAAAGAGATTTGGCTTGTCTTATTCTGCCTTAAATGAAACATTAAATGCAAAACGTCCGATAACTACCGAATTTGCCTTGTTTTTAGAGGCGGCTTTGGGTGTCAATGCCGATTTGCTTGTAAGAATGCAAACGGATTATAATATACAGGTAGCACGAAAGAATAACTCCTTGCGTGAAAAGCTAAACAATATAAAGAAAATAGCTGCCGTGTTTTGAAAACAGTTCTTGGTATGATATTATAGAAATAAAGTTTTTAACGAGGTATTTAAGATAAGGTGGGGCAAGCTGCTCCACCCTTATTGTTTGCTCCTCTAAGAGTGTAAAAAAGAGTTCCTTTGTACTCGAAAATACTTGTTTAATAGATTGAAAATCAGTAATCCAATAAAAATTAGCACAAATATTTAAATCTCGGTCATAAATTCTTCGTTATATTCATGCAACTTATAAAAAGTTTGGTATGAGAAATCAATTGTATTTGTGTTGGAATAGTTATCTTATACGTGATGCCCCTAATTGTATATCAGCGTGTTATTGTAAAATAGTTAGTGATATACATAAGTAAGTTATAATATTAAAAAATGAGATTATGGAAAACAAGGAAGTACAGGCATTAGATTCTGAATATCTTTTGTCGTTAATGAAACAGGCTAATACGGATAAGGATGCTGCATTTGAGTTAGGAAAGTAGTACATGAATGGCACAAAAATTCCTCAAGATACCCGAAGAGTACTCTTTTATTTTCAACAGGCTACAGATTTGGGGCATTCTGAGTCACAAATGATAAGTGGATATCTGTATAAAGTAGGAGCATGGGATTTGAAGCCAGACCCTTTAAAAGCTGCCGAACTCTTTGTGTGTGCGTCAATGACAAACCCCAGTGATGAAATTGTATAGTGGGAAGCTATAAATTTATTCTTATATGGTTTGGAGGAACACCTCTAAATGAATATAGAGGTGTTAGTCTGTTGGTGTTTATGAGCCAATTGGAAATTCCCTATGCAATGTATTTGTTAGGTAAGGCTCATGAAAACGGTTTATGGGGAGTGTCTAAAGACAAAGACGAGGCGATAAGATTATATCGTGAGTCTGCGAATTTAGGGTGTACTGCTGCTATGCTATTTCAGCCTTAAAAGAAGAGCCTTTTGTGGTGACTGAACAATAAGCAGAGAGGAGGTGATTATTTGCTTTACCACTTATTTAATGTATTTGGAAAATTCTTCAATGCAATAATGCAAAATCCGCATAATAAAAGGCAATAGTCGGATAAAATAAGCCAAGTTTCCCGAAAACCTTATTCGTAAGGTATCCACAGGTAAAAAATAAGGAGTTAAGTATTTATTTAACTCCTTGATTTATATATTATTGTAATTTTATTATCGGTAATCTTATTCAATTTCCCCAGACGCGTACTCTAACCGGGCTGGGCTACATCCCGAATTGCGGATGCAAAGGTACGGCTTTTTTGTATTTGCAAATATTCTCTGTACTTTTTATACATAAAAGTACATCTTTTTATGCAAGGTATTGATAAAACTAATAAGTCGATTCCCTATATTCAGAGGGAGACATATTGGTGTGTCTTTTAAAAAAACGACCTAAAGCAGACTGGTTCAGGAACTTAGTTCTGATTGTTATTTCCTGAATATTAAGAGAACTGTTTTTCAATAATTCTTTTATCTCCAGTAATGAATAATCTATAATCCAGTCCTTAGGAGATTTTCCACTGGTTTCTTTAACTACTTCAGACAAATATTTGGAAGAAACATGAAGTTTGTCGGCATAAAAGATAACCTCTTTATGTTCTCTGTAGTTATCCATCATTAGCGTGTAGAATCTATGTGTTAAATCTTCTTTGCGTGTTGTACTTGTATTATTTCTATGATTGATATAATTTTCAAAGTCATTATATAAATCTAGGAATATAATTCTTAGCAGAGCTATAATTGCTTCTCTGGAAAAACTTTTGGGAAGTTTGCTCCGACTCTTCAGTAATGCATAATAATTCATGAAATACTGCATCTCTTGTTCCGGCAAGGGATAAAGGAAACGAGATTTCATGTAAGAGAAAAATTGAGGAGAAAAACTTCTGATAGTTTTTATTACATCATAGAAAAATGTGTTTGAAAGTGTAAAATAGTTTGTTGTGAAATTAGGACTTGTCTCTATGACTGAGACTAGCAATCCCGGCATAAAGACAAAAACATCATGTGGATGTATAGTATATTCTTGAGAATCCATTCTTATTTTAGCATTTCCTTGTATACAGATTCCAATAGTACATATAGGGGTGTAAGAGGGGCAATCTGTAATGGGCAATGTTGATGCATCAGATTGCATGCAAAATTCATTCTCTAATATATCTTCTCTATTCTTTTCAAATTCCTTATATAACATTTATACCAACCAATTATAGTGCAAAAATAGGATTTCTGAAGCATTGAAAAGTTGATCAATGGTGTTTAGGAACAATTTTACGGAAAAAAAAGCACTTTGTATTTGTCTTTTTTAAATGATAAGCTTGGTTTTTTAACTAATATATCATAAATACTCTAATTTCTTGATTGTTAAAAGTTTGCCTGAGCATAATTGGGGATAAATAAAAGATGTTTTTTATTGTATCGGACAGATGGAAAGATTGTACAATCTTTCCATCTGTTTAAAGGGGGATCAGCAACCCATGGATTCACGATAAAAATCCAGCATTTCAAAAATTTCGTCTTTACTTGCCGATTGGTTAATCTGTATATCTCCTATTTCAGTTAATAGGGTGAAATTAATGATGCCTGCTGAGTTCTTCTTATCATGTTTCATGAATTCATAGAGGCGTTCATATTGTTTGCAATCAAAAGGCATAACTCCATAATGTTCTTTGATGAACAAGATGGTTTGACGTAGCTTGTCTTTGGGAAAACCTGTTTTGATGTGGGAGAAATAAAGTTCACAAACTATCCCCCATGCCACAGCGTAACCATGTAATATAGGATGCTGTGTCTCTAATGCCAGACTTTCGAAAGCATGCCCTACGGTGTGTCCCAGATTTAAAGCTTTGCGGATTCCTCTTTCAAAAGGGTCCTGTTCCACTATATTTTCTTTAATCTGTACAGATTTTCCGACTAAAGTCTGTAAGACCTTGTAATCTATATTGTTGAAGTCAAATCTCAGCAATTCTATCCAATGATCATGGGTGCTGATAAGACCATGTTTCAACATTTCAGCGTATCCGGACAATAGATTTCGAAGATCCAGTGATTTTAGAAAATCAGCGTCAATCAATACACTTTCGGCAGGGGAGAAGACTCCGATCTCATTCTTTAATCCGTTGAAATTGATTCCGGTCTTGCCTCCTACAGATGCATCAACCATAGCCAGTAGCGTGGTAGGAATATTGATATATTTGATCCCTCGTTTGAAAGTTGATGCGGCGAATCCTCCTAAATCTGTAACCATCCCTCCACCTAAATTGATAAGTAACGAATGACGGCTTGCGCCTTTATCTCCCAACTCTTTCCATACATATGCCAATGTTTCCAAGTTTTTGTGCACATCTTCGGCCCCTATATAAATAAAATGGGCATTTTTAATACAATCAAATCCAGATAAAACAGGAATGCAAAGTTTACGCGTATGTTCATCAGCCAAGACAAATAATTTGTCATGTGGCATTGGGTTATTGCCTTATTGAGATTTTCTTCTAAGTTATGGCAGATAATAACTTCTTGTTTACTCATATTTTCTATTATTTGCCTGCAAATTTAGGTAAAAAAGCAAAAAGATGACCGTTCTTTGCTTACAAATAATTACTTTTGTACGTTAAAATATAAAATAATGAAAGGAATTTTACCGGTTTATTGTAGGACGATGGGATATGTTGTTCTGTTGTTGTCTGTTTTCGTACCGTTGCTCATGTTTATGTTTGGCATGATAAATGATAGTAACTTGTTGTTTACAAAGGCTTCTATCAAGTTACTTATCTGGTTTTCTCTGTTTATGATCTTCTTGGCAAAAGTGAAGGATGAGAATGAGAAGATTTCCCGAATACGTGTCAAGGCTATTTGTTATGCTATTTATTTGCTGGGCATTTATTATATTGTAATGTTGGTCAGAGGAGTATATAATGGAAATCTGGAAGAAGCGGATAATTCCATTGCTATAGTTTATATGGCTTTTAATGTTATTTGTCTGGAATTTGGCGTACAAAAAAGCCGGGTTGACCGATTATTTAAGAAATAAATACATTTTTCCGTTAAACCTTTTGTTGACAAGAGTGTCCAAAGGACATTAGGCATTAAAATTTCAAGGAAAAAAATGAAGAAGTTAATATTATTGTTGTTACTGGTATGTACCTGTGCAACTCTCTCTTGGGCGCAAAGTGGCAAGCGCATAACCGTGACGGGATCTGTGATTGATGGTGATGATAAAAGCCCGGTTGGACAAGCTACCGTACAATTACTTTCTCTACCCGATAGTACAATGGTGGTAGGAAATGTTACCAATAACAACGGAGTATTCTCTATTGCCGCCCGTCCGGGAAAATATGTACTTAAAATTTCATTTGTAGGTTATCTTACTCAGGAAAAATCTTTGCAGCTGACAGCTGGTAAACCGAGCGTTAATATTGGAACGGTCACTTTACCTACCGATGCTATCATGTTGGGTGAGGCAGTTATTGTAGCCGAGGCTCCGCAAGTAACCATTTCAGAAGATACTATTGGTTATAATGCTTCTGCTTATCGTACTCCTGAGGGGGCAATGTTGGAAGAGTTGGGTGAAAAAACTTCGGCGGACAGAAATAGATGACGAGGTAATATCAAAATCAATGGTAAGGAAGTAAAAAAGATTATGGTAGACGGCAAAGAGTTTTTGGTGGCGATGTGAAGACCGGTTTGAAGAATCTGCCAGTCGATATGGTGGAAAAACTGAAAACATATGATAAGAAGTCCGATTTGGCACGCATTACGGGTATTGATGATGGTGAGGAGGAAACAGTGCTCGATTTGACGGTAAAGAAGGGGATGAATCAGGGTTGGTTTGGAAATGTGGATTTGGCGGCCGGTACGGAAGACCGTTATGCGGGAAGAGCTATGATTAACCGTTTTTATGATAAAACTCAATTCTCTATTATTGGTTCCGCCAATAATGTGAATGATCAGGGATTTTCGGGAGGAGGACCTCGTTGGAGGCGTAACAATGGATTGAACGCAACTAAAATGCTAGGAGCGAATTTTGCTACAGAAACAGAAAAAATGGAAGTGGGAGGTAGCATGCGTTACAACTATCGTGATGCGGATGTAGTAACAGTAGGATCTTCACAGCGTTTTTTGCAGTCGGGGGATTCTTATTCCAATTCAAACAAAGCCGATCGTAATAAAGTGACTGATTTCAATGCGGATTTTCGTATGGAATGGCGTCCCGATTCAATGACCAATATTATTTTTCGGCCGAATGTTTCTTATAATAAAACAAAAGGGACTTCGGCAACAGAATCAGGAACTTTTAATGAGGACCCTTACCAATATGTGGTAAATCCCAATGATTATCTGAACTTTAACAATATAGGTACCGATGACCCGTTAAGGGATACTCGTATTAATGCTACCAATGAACACAATTTGTCAAAATCAAATAGTTTGTCGGCTAATGCAACTTTACAGCTGAATCGGAAACTGAATGATAAAGGACGTAATATTACATTCCGTGGTTCGTTTGGATATGGAGATGATGACAGCGATCAGTATGCTCAATCGGAAACCCGTTATTATCAGATAAAGAATTATTTAGGAGGGGACTCCATTGAATATCGTAATCAATACATTACGATGCCTACTAAAAATTATAATTATACAGCACAATTTACTTATAGCGAACCTATAGCACGGGCTACTTTCCTGCAATTTAGTTATAGATTCCAATATAAGAATAGCAAGAGTGATAAATCGACATATGATTTGGGGTATCCTTGGAATATAAATGACGGATTACCCGAAGACTATGAAACTGCTTATGTAGATAGCTTGAGTAAGGATGCTGAATATAAATACTTTAATCATGATATCTCTTTAGGACTACGATTTATCCGGGAGAAATATCAGTTGAGTGCCGGCATGTCCTTACAGCCTCAAAATACGAAATTGTCCTATAAGAAGGGAGATTACATGACTGATACCACAAGAACGGTATTCAATTTTGCTCCGAATCTGGATTTTCGTTATCGCTTCTCTAAGGTAAGTCAGCTGCGTATCACTTATCGTGGGCGTAGTAGTCAGCTAGTATGGAAAACCTGCTGCCGATTGTCGATAATTCCAATCCGTTGAATATCCGTGTGGGTAATCCTGGTTTGAAGCCTTCGTTTGCCCATACCATGCGTTTGTTTTATAACACTTATAATGCCGAGAAACAGCGTGGGATAATGACCCATGTAAATTTCACTGCTACTCAGAATAGTATCAGTAATAGTACGATATATGATGAGAATACGGGTGGTACTACTTCAACTCCTCAGAATATCAATGGAAACTGGAATGCGTTTGGTATGTTCGGTTTTAATTCGGCTTTGAAGAATAAAAAGTTTACTATAAATTCTTTTTCTCGTGTTAACTACCGGAATCAAGTAGCGTTCTTATACAATAAGGAAACATTGCATGATGATAAGAATACGACTACCGGCTTGACTTTGGCGGAGAATCTGAATGGTCCTATCGGAATGACTGGTTTGAATTTTCATTGAATGGTTCTATTGAATATACAGCGGAACGTAGCAAGCTGCGTCCTGAAAAGAACCAAAATCCTTATACATTCTCATATGGAGCGAGTACCAATGTCACTCTACCATGGCAGATGACATTGTCTACTAATATTACCAACCAGTCCCGTAGAGGATATGATGACTGCCAGT
>ENA-OQAN01000461-OQAN01000461.1-human-gut-metagenome-genome-assembly--contig:-NODE-461-length-21847-cov-2.972514_pt1 | contig 21847 bp, 25 predicted proteins | sample MGYA00242735_ERZ504527 | MGnify/ENA primary metagenome ERZ504527 (study PRJEB26092, sample SAMD00036230) | human gut metagenome | host: Homo sapiens | study: EMG produced TPA metagenomics assembly of... | reverse complement strand
CCGGAGCAGAAAGGAAAGAGGCAGCAGAGTCTGGCAGAGGCAAACGCTTACAGGGAACAGAAGGTAAGAAACCTGAGCAATCCGGAGTGCCGGAAATTCCTGGAAAAAGAAAACCGGAGATTCTTCAATGAGAAAAAAACTCCTTGAAGTCCTCACAGAGAAAGACAGAACAGACTGCATCAGCCAGGTTCTGGAGGAGCATCTGAAATTTGCATTACCGTATGAAAAAAACATGGATGCAGATATTTTTGTACCATATGTACTGAACCCGAGAGTTGACGATGAAGTTTTACAGAAATACAGAAAAGCGATCCTTGAGCAGCTGTCGGAAGAAGAGAAAAATATGCTGCAAAAGGAGCCGGCAAAGATCTGGAAATGGGTTGAGGATAAGATCATTTCCAGTCCGGAGAAAGAACGCAGCAGTGTGATCACCACGCCGTCCGGATGTCTGAAAACGGGAACAGGAAGCCTTCTGTCAAAGAAGATCCTTTTTGTGGCAATGGCGAGAACACTGGGAATTCCGGCACGCCTGAACCCTCATGACCGTTCCATGGAGTATATGAAAAACGGAAAATTCATCCCGGTATCTGCGGAAACGGAGAAAAACGCATCGATCCTTCTGAAGGCAAGTGAGGATACACAGTGGAAATATTTCCAGAACTGGAGCATCGCAAAACTGGAAGCCGGAAAATACAGCACACTGAAGCTGGAAGCCGAAAATTTCAGAGATCAGATGATGAAGCTGCCACTGGAAGCGGGAAATTACAGGATCCTTACCTCAAACAGACTGCCAAATGGAAATATATTTGCCGCAGAGTATTATTTTGAGGTTCAGATCGGAGAAATGAAGAGGGTGGAGCTGGCATTTCGAAATGCAAACTTGGAAGACATGCTGGAGAATATTTCCATACCGGAATTTACTCTCAGAAAAGAGGATGGAAGCACCGTGAAGGCGTCAGAACTGACGGCAGATGGGAAGCATATCCTGGCGTTTCTGGAAGAGGAGAAAGAACCGACGGAGCATATCTTAAATGAGATGATGGAGCAGGAAGAAGCTTTTTCCCGATATGCGAAGAGAATCATTTTTGTAGTAAAAAGCAAAAAAGCGCTGGAGACACCTACCCTTTCAAGAGCACTGGGCAAGCTTGGAAATGTTCAGATCTTATATGATGATTTTTCAGAGATCATCAATACACTGGGAAGAAGAATGTATGTAGATCCGGATAAGCTTCCGCTGATCATTGTGACAAACAAAAGCCTGAATGGGATTTATGCAACCAGCGGATACAATGTGGGAACGGAGATATGCTGTTGAGACTGATGTAACAGATATATCGGATATATACAGAAGGAACACAGACCGTATCATCGACTGTGTCGGTGACGGTCTGTGCCCCTGCAAAAGCTGTGAAATTATTGCAGTGGTTCAGATGTTCAGAATATGAAGCAGATTGGAATGAGAATACCTGTTGTACTTCCCGAAACTGCCGTAATAAAAGTTGTTTTGCATTACTTACCATCAGAAAAGAGGTTACGCACAGAATCCCGGTAAATGCATTCCGGCTTCAGGCGGATCGTCCTTGGAAAATCGCAGTAGTCTCCGTTCATTCTGCGAAGCAGCAGATCACAGGCCTGCTCTGCCAGACCGGTCAGCGGCTGACGGACAGCGGTCAGCTGAGGAGAAAGCAGCATGGACAGTTCAAAATCATCAAAGGAGACAACAGACAGGTCTTCCGGGATCCGGATGCCAAGGCTGTAGATCGCTTCATAAATACCGAGGCATAGTGTATAGTTCGCAGAAAATACGGCAGTCGGACGTTCCGGAAGACTCCATAATTTCTGCATTGCCTGATATCCAAAGTCGTTTGTGTAATTTTCAGCGATGATATAATCGGGGTTAACAGGAATATCGTAGTCTTCCAGTGCCCGGAGATATCCTTTTTTTCGTTCGCATGCGGTATAGGATGCAGGAGAACCGGTGACAAGGGCGATCTTCTGATGCCCCATTTTTATCAGATGCTCCACGATCTCGTAGGCTCCGGAGGTACAGCTGGTCTGTACACAGTCTGTACGGTGGAAATGGCTGTGTTCTTCCAGCTCCACAACAGGGATTTTGGCGTGTTCCACAGCAGAACAGATGTCCTGGTTCAGACTGAAAGAGGTAATGATAAGGCCGTCGATCCCAGAGCGGAGCATGTGAGGGACGAATTTATTGACATGATCCTTATATTTGTCGCCGCTCATAAATGTGAGAGAATAACCGTGAGCGCGCATGGTGTTTTCTATTTTGCTCAGAAGAAAAGCATTATGCGGAGTATTGGGAGGACCGGATACCAGACCGATACGGTAAGTCTTGGAGGAACGAAGTCCCCGGGCCGTGTTTCGTGGAACGTAATTCAGTTTCCGGATCGCTTCGTCGATCTGCTTTTTGTTTTGCGGCCGTACAGTTCCGCCGTTGATATATTTTGAAATGGTGGCCAGTGCCAGGCCAGTTTCTTTGGCAATGTCCTTGATGGTTGCACTCATAAATCAATCCTTTCCGGATGTTGTACTGTTGTGCCCGGACAGGTCTTTTACAGAGAGTCGCGGGTGGAATACAACATCCAGCATGTCTATTTTTGGAAAATCCGTATAGTCTCCATGGATCCTTTTTAAAAGTAATTCCACAGCATGTTTCCCTATGCTTGTCAGATCCTGTGAGACACAGGTCATAGCCGCACTCATGGTCTTGAAAAGCGGATCATCATCAAAGCACACAAAGGAAATATCCTGAGGAACGGAAATCCGTGCCTGGCTGGCAGCGCTTAAACCACCCATTGCGGAGAGATAGCAGTCAAAAAAAACAGCAGTAGGGGGATCGGAAGAATCAATAAGCTTCTGGAAATGCAGGTTGCTTTGGGTGATCGTTTCTGCAGTGGAACCAAAGGAAACAGGGGGGAAAGAATCCTGCTGCTTCAGAAGGTCAATGCCATTTTTCTGATATACATCCACAAAGCCCTGGATCCGCTGCTCGATGGTGTAGGCGTCCAGATACTGTTCCATGATCCAGACCTTTGTGTGGCCTTTTTCCAAAAGGTGCTCTGCCAGCAGTGCACCGCCTTTGTAATTATCAGAAATAACACAGTCTACAGGAAAATGTCTCATGGAAGCAGGAATCTGATCGAGCATTACAACTGGTATGCCGGCATTCTGTAAAAGCTGGTATAGGTCATCATGCCAGCAGGATGGGAGCATGATAACTCCGGCAAAGTGCTGGGAGATAATATCCTGTATCGTATCGATCTCCTTCTGATGCTCAAAAAAGAAGGAACAGACAATAACTGTATAGCCATGATCCGTGAAATGCTTGATAATGGAATTGACAAGCTCGCCCCAGAAATAATTACCAAGATCCGAGATCAGGATACCGATGGTATGTGTGTTTTTGGCACGGAGAAGCTGGGCATTCCGGTTCGGGGTATATCCAAGCTCCTGAATTGCCCTTTCTATAAGGATACGATTTTCTTCCCGTATTTTTTTGTGGTTTATATATTTGGAGATCGTTGCGGTGGACAGGCCTGTCGCACGGGCGATATCATTGATCGTAACGTTCATGTAAAACCTCCGGTCTGATACATTTACAGATAATAGAGTATTCTCATATTATATCATGAAAAAGAAAACGCCTCAACACATAAGGCATTTTTTACACATAAAGTATCAGAAAAAACAAGTATATTGTATAGAAAATTGATAAAAATGAAAACGTTTAACAAAACCTGATACGAAAAAATACACAAAAACAAGACGGAATAATTGTAAAAAATAGGAAAAATGATTTTTGCCCCATGATTTTACTTGAAAAACTGTTTCGGATGCGGTAAGATAGTCTTAACAAAAAACGAAACGTTTTACGTAACAAAAAAATCAGCTATACGAAACAAGGAGAAGGCTATGGCAGACACAAAGCAGCAGTGGTATAAAGATGCCAAATACGGATTATTCATCCATTGGGGACTTTATTCCATCCTTGCAGGAGAATGGAAAGATCCGAAGACCGGCGAAGTCACCAAGACAGACCGTATCGCAGAGTGGATCGAGAACACTCTCAACATTGACAAGGAAGATTACAGAAAGCTGAAAGATGAGTTCCATCCGGACAAATTTGACGCGGACATGTTTGTGAAAAGAGCGAAAGAGCAGTGGGGTGTTAAATATATCGTTCTTACTTCCAAGCATCACGAGGGATTCGCAATGTACGATTCCAAAGTCAGTGATTTTAATGTAGTGAAGGCTGCAGGAAGAGATATCTTAAGAGAGCTTTCCGATGCTTGTAAGAAATATGACATGACAATGGGTATCTATTATTCACAGGCTCAGGACTGGGATGATGACAATGCCTATAAGAAGGATTACGAAGACAAGAACGAATGGAAGCCGGAATTCCGTACATACTTCGATGAGAAATGCAAGCCGCAGTTAAAAGAGCTTCTTGAGAATTACGATAATATTTCCCTGATCTGGTTTGATACTCCGATGGGAATGACCGCAGACGAAGCTCAGGAATTAAGAGACTGGGTTAAGGGTATTAAGCCTGACTGCATCATCAGCGGACGTATCGGACACCAGAAGGGCGATTACATGACCACCGGTGATAACTTTATCCCACGTCTTCCATACGACGGTGACTGGGAAGTACCGGCAACTGTAAATGATACATGGGGTTATAATAAATACGATACAAACTGGAAGAATCCGGATGATATCCTGAACCTTCTTCTCAAGATCGTCGGCAGAGGCGGAAATTACCTGCTGAACGTAGGACCAATGGCAGACGGAACTGTTCCGGAAGCTTGTGTCGAGGTTATGAATGAGGTTGGTAAATACGTGACTGAGAATGCGGAAGCAATTTACGGAACCAAGAATGTTGGTATCTATCCGTATGAGATTCCGAGCATTGAATTTACAAAGAGACCACATAAGCTTTACGTACACGTACTTGCACCGAGATATCGAGTTGAACTGCTGAACATCGGTAATCAGTTAAAGGGTGCATATGTGGTAAGCACAGGAGAAAAGCTTCCGTGCCGCGCATTAAAGTGCTGTGAAGGAAACTCGATGATAGAGGTAGAGCTTCCGGAGAAGCTTCAGGGGGCAAAGAACTACTGTGTATGCCTGGAGCTTGAGGAAGAAGAGCCAATCTTTGAGGCAATCATCGATTGATTTATTTATGAGCATCAATGGGAAAACTATATAATAAAAAATCATATTAAGGGAGGATTTATTCATGAAGAAACGAATGAAAAAAGTTGCAACACTGTGTCTCGCCGGTGTAACAGCAATGTCAACAGTAGGCGTAACAGGAAGCGCCGTATTTGCAAAGGGTGACACAAACTACGATGTAGACAATATGGATTTTGAAAACGTTGAGCTTCGTGTAGCATTCAGATTTAACAACGGATCTGATACAGACGGACAGGCTAAATGGTATTACAAAGCACTTGATGAGTTCAATAAAGAGAACGAAGGAAAGATCCATGTAACAGATGAGAGTATTTCTACAGAGTCTGATTACGAAGAGAAGCTTACAACAGATTTCGCTTCCGGTAATGTACCGAACGCGTTCCTTCAGTATGGCGGAAGCCGTACAAGAGAGTATGTAGATGCAGGATATATACTGGATCTGACACCATACTTTGAACAGTATCCGGAATGGAAAGAGGGAGTTCAGGATTTTGCATGGGAGACAACACAGTTTGACGGTATTGAAGGAACCTATGGTATTCCGTGGTCCGCTTATCAGCTCTGCCTCTACTACAACAAAGATTACCTTGATCAGGTTGGTGTAGATGTTCCGGAGTCCTGGGATGATCTTGTTGATGCCTGCGCGAAATTAAAAGATGCAGGAATCCAGCCATTCAACTACTCTGACAAAGATAACTATCACTTCGAGCATCTGATGAGTGCTCTTGCTCTGAAAGCTTACGGAACAAGCATCGCAGATGATCTTGCAAGCGATAAAGAAGCTTACAACGGCGAGAAGATGGTTGCAATCTATCAGAAGATGAAAGATATGATCGATGCAGGATACTGGGGAGACGGAATCCTCAGCACAGACTTCAACACAGAGAGAAATATGTTCGAGGCAGGAAAAGCTGCATTCACAGTTGACGGAACATGGAACTGCGGTAACTTCCAGAATGACTCCGATACAACTCTCTTCGATGCTCAGAAGATCGGTGTTACAAGAATTCCTTATATCGACGAAGCAAACAAGACTGTAGAGATGGGCGGCGGTTCTGATACATACTACATCACTACATTAAACAAGAGCGATGAGGAAATCGCAGCAACTGTTAAATTCATCAAATACCTTACAAGTGTAGATTCCATCAACGAAATGTGCAAATCCAGCCCGACAACATATGCTGAGAAGGTTACGATCGATACAGGTAACTATCTGCTTGACGATGTAAATGCGATCATGGCTGAGAATACAGAGTCTAAACTTGAGATTCCTACATATGACAGCAACACAGCAGCTATGGATACAATCCGTAATTCTCTTCAGGCATTAGCGACAGGCGCAAGTGCACAGGAAGTTGGAGACGATATCGTTGACAAAATGTCTGCTTACGAATAAAGAGAATTTTGACTGAACGCATGATGTGTGGATAAGAGAAACAGGGGGGAGCATCATCTGCTTCCCCTTGTTTATTACGGAGGTATACATATGGCAGGTAAATCTGTACCAAAGGTAAAACAGAAGCTGGACAAAAAAGATCTTGCGCTTTCTTTAGCGTTCCTTCTTCCGGCAATTTTAATAACTGTTATTTTTGTCATCTACCCTGTTTTTGATACCGTAGGCTTATCATTCCGTAAATGGAACGGTATGTTTGGTGCGGCAAAGCAATGGGTAGGACTTGAGAACTATCAGAAGATTTTTTCAGATAATCTGTTCTGGAATGCAATGCTCAACAGTGTGTACTTTATGATCGGTGGTTTCGTTATCCTGATGCCGCTTTCATTTGGTCTCGCAATGCTGGTAACTACAAAGATCAAGGGAACCGGATTCTTCAGAACCTGCTACTTCCTTCCGAATATGTTAGGAACAACAGCAGTAGCCCTGATGTGGACATTTATGTTAAATCCGAACTTTGGTATCTTTAATACCATTGAAAATATTTTCGGCCTTCATGGTGCGATCCTGATGTGCTGACGATAAAGACTGTAAACGTCTGGATCGTTATCCTGGTAAATGAGTGGATGTATGCCGGATATAACATGCTGATCTTTGCAGCTGGTCTGGTAGCGATCCCGGATGAGTTAAATGAGGCAGCAGCACTGGATGGAGCTACCGGATGGCAGAGAGTTCGTTACATTACCCTGCCTCTGATGAAAAACTCCTTCAAGGTATTCTCTATTTTGTGTATCACAGGATGTCTGAAAGTATTCGATATTATCTGGGCGATGACAAGAGGAGGCCCGAACGATATCAGCTCCACGCCTTCAATCATGCTTTATACACAGGGATTCTCCTATAAGCTGTTCGGACGAAGCAGTGCATACGGTGTTATTCTGTTAGTGCTGGGTGTTGCACTGAGTCTTATAACCAATCATTTGTTCCGTGAAGATAAAGATCTTGCAATGTAGGCGGAAGGAGAAGAGACGATATGGAAAAAACAGCTAATAAACAGAAAATGCACGGAGGAAAGATAGCGCTGTACGTTATCGCGATCCTGTGGACAGTTGTTACACTGTTTCCGGTAGTAGTGACCGTAATGGCTTCCTTCAAAACAAACTCAGAGATCTACCTGAACCTGTTAAGCTTACCTAAGAAGCTTATGTTCCAGAACTATATCAGCGCAAACAAAACAGCGGATGCATTGAATACCATCAAGAACTCTCTGGTTGTAGCGACTCTGACAACTGTATTTAATACTGTAGTCGGAATGATGGCAGCATACATCTTATCAAGAAAAGATTACAAATTCCTGAAATGGGTATATGTATTCTTCATGATCGGAGTAATGGTTCCGGTTCACTGTACACTGATCCCGATCAACAACATTGCAACAGCATTAAATGCAAAGAACAACCTGTTCTTCCTGATCCTGATCTATGTTGCGTTTGGTATGTCCCAGGCGATATTCCTTTATACAGGATTCATGGATGGAATCTCCAGGACCTGGATGAGGCGGCGATCATTGATGGATGTAACAACTGGCAGCTGCTGTGGAAGATCCTTTTCCCTGTCTGCAAGCCGATCATGCAACAGAGGCGATCTTCGTATTCATCTATGGATACAGTGAACTTGTATTCTCCATGATCCTGATGACAGATACCAAATATTTCACAGTTTCACGTGCGATGCTGAACTTCTCTTCCGCACATACACAGGAGATCGGAAGTCAGTTTGCATATGTAGTAATGTCCGTAATTCCGATGCTTATCATTACATCGTGTTCCATAAACAGATTGAAAAAGGTATGCTTTCCGGAGCTATCAAAGGCTGATGCTTTTAATCTAAACAGGAGGAAAAAATCATGTATCAGTTTGACAGAAAAGAATATGAAAAACGTATGGAGTGGTACCAGGATGCCCGTTTTGGAATGTTTATCCACTGGGGATTATATTCTATCCCTGCAAGAGGCGAGTGGGTACGAAGCGTAGAGGAAATACCTGAGGAAGAATATCTTCCGTTTATGAAAGAATTTGATGCAAGAGACTACGATCCGAAGCAGTGGGCAAAAGAGGCCAAGGCTGCAGGTATGAAATATGTAGTCCTGACAGCGAAGCATCACGACGGCTTCTGCTTATTTGACAGTAAATACACAGATTACAAGGTAACAAACACACCGGCAGGAAGAGACCTGATCAAGGAGTATGTAGAGGCACTTCGTGAGGAAGGCCTTAAGGTTGGAATCTATTTCACACTGCTTGACTGGCATCATCCGGATTATCCGCATTACGGAGATCGTATCCATCCGATGAGAAACCACAAAGAGTGCGGAAATGAGAACCGTGATTTCTCACGTTATACAGAATATCTGTATAATCAGGTAGAAGAGATCTGTACAAACTACGGACAGATCGATATCATCTGGTTTGATTTCTCCTACGACGATATGAGAGGGGAAAAATGGGGCGCAACCAAGCTGATCAACATGGTGCGCAGCTTACAGCCGCAGGTTATCATCGATAACCGTCTGGAAGCCAGCGGAGAGGGAAGAGGATCCCTGTATGAGTGTGATCCGACACCGTACCATGCGATTTCGTAAGCCCTGAGCAGATCATCCCGCCGGAAGGATCTGCGATAAGGAAGGCAATCCGATGGTCTGGGAAGCAGTGCTTCACCATGAACAACAACTGGGGATACTGTGCAAACGATCATTATTACAAACCGGCTTCCATGCTGATCAAGAAGCTGGTAGAGTGTGTTTCCAAGGGTGGAAATATGATCCTGAACGTAGGACCGGATGCCAAAGGTAAATTCCCGAAGGAATCTTCTGCGATCCTGGCTGAGATCGGCCGCTGGATGGATAAGAATCATGACAGTATCTACGGCTGTGTACCGGCTGAAAACATTCCGAAGCCGGATTACGGACGTATCACCAGAAACGGAAACAAATACTATGTGCATATTTATGAGAATACACTGGGACCACTTCCGCTTCTGGGATTTGATAAGGATAAGATCGTGAAGGTACGTGCACTGGATGACGGACATGAGGTGCCGATCTCCAACGCATGGATGCACAGCGATTACCCGGATATCGCATTCGTTGATCTGGGACCTGACCCGGTACTTCCTGACCCGGTAGACTATGTTCTCGAAGTAGAGATGGCTGAGTAAAAAAACGAATCAATAATAAAAAAGAACAACAGGAAAAGCAGGAGATATGTGAATCTCAGTTATCCGGTTGTTCTTTTTTACCATAAGGAGAAGGGAAAAGATTATGATCATTTATACAGGAAAAGATTACTATGACGTAAGCAGAAAAGCGGCAAACATCATGTCTGCACAGATCATCATGAAGCCAAATGCTGTTCTCGGACTTGCTACAGGCTCCACACCGGTGGGAATGTACAAGCAGCTGATCGAGTGGTACAAAAAAGGAGATCTGGACTTTTCGCAGATCACATCCGTAAATCTTGATGAATACAAAGGACTTTCCGGAGATAACGATCAGAGCTATCGTTATTTTATGAACACAAATCTGTTTGACCATGTAAATATCGATAAGGCAAGAACCTATGTGCCAAACGGACTGGAAGAGGACAGTGAGAAAGCCTGTGCGGATTACAATGAAATCATCCGCAGCGTGGGTGGTATCGATATGCAGCTGCTTGGAATCGGCGGAAATGGCCACATCGGCTTCAACGAGCCGGGTGCAGCATTTGAGAAGGAGACTCACTGCGTAGACCTTACGGAGAGCACCATCAAGGCAAATGCAAGATTCTTTGAGACTATGGATGATGTGCCGAAGCAGGCATATACCATGGGTATCAAAAACATCATGACTGCAAAGAAAATCCTTCTGGTCGCTACCGGAGAGGCAAAGGCAGATGCCCTTTACAAATCTCTCTACGGACCGATCACGCCCAACGTGCCGGCATCTATCCTGCAGCTTCACCCGGATGTGACGGTAGTGGCCGATGAAGGCGCTTTAAAGCTGATCCGTGAGAAGGGACTGCTGTAAGAGATACAGAGGAAATTTCGCGAATTAAATGAACGCAGATCACGGATATCCGTTTGAGTCAAGAGGATATCAGCAATCACTCATGGGATTTTCCTGATTTGGTTAATAAAGAAAGCTTCGATCTAACTCTCATCGATGAGCGATGCGCTCAGAGAGTGGATCGAAGCTTTTTGTGCTTTCGGGACGTAAACCTGCAGGTGGCTGCAAACAGGCCGGTGGGCCGGACATTTGCAGTCTCAGGCTTTTTTCAACGTTTTGTGATAAATCATGACAGAAACGATGGCTGTAAACACCTCTGTGATCCAGAATGCGTTCCACACGCCATCAGGACCCATAAAATGGGACAGAAGATATGCGGTGGGCATGATAATGACCACATAGCGGAAAAGGAAATTACAAGGGACTGCGTGCCTTTTCCAAGGCCTTCCATGGCACCGGAAGTGGTAACGGATACAGCAGAAACAAGAAAGCCGGCGCTGATGATCTTCAGTGCTCTGGAGCCAGCGGCAATGGTTTCCGGGGTAGTTGTGAAAAGTCCCATAAGCTGTCCGGATGCCAGGAGGCAGATAACGGTTCCAAAGAGCATGATCACACAGCTGGATTCCAGGGTGAGCCGGAAGATTTTTTTCACACGCTTCATCTCACGGGCACCGAAGTTATAACCGATCAGCGGGCGCATTCCCTGGATGATTCCGTTGGCCGGGAGATACAGGAAGGTCTGCAGTTTGTAATAAATGCCAAGGATCACCACATAGCTGTCCGAGTAAGCGGCCAGCACGGAGTTCAGAAAAGAGATCAGAAACGATGGCAGTGCAAGGTTCAGGATCGCGGGAACACCGATGGCATACAGGCTCAGATCCGTTACTTTGCTTGTTTTCAGGGCTTTGGGCGTTACACGTACAGGAATAGGCTTCAGGATATAAAAGACCATATAGACCGCAATGGTGAGCACCTGGCCGATGCCAGTAGCCAGAGCTGCGCCCCGGATACCCAGCTTCGGGAAAAAGCCGATTCCCCAGATCAGGAACGGGTCCAGGATGATGTTGCTGATACATCCCACAAGCAGGGCGAGCATGGATACTTTCATCCGTCCTACAGCCTGGAAAAGTTTTTCGAAGAAAAGGCTGATGGCAATTATTGTGGAAAACAGGAAAACGATGGTAGAATACTCCAGCCCCATTCGGATCACGGTTTCATCCTGGGTGTACATCTGAAGGAATACGGGCATAACAGCGATGCTGATCACAGTCATCAGGATCCCGTGGATCACAGACAGAAAAAATCCGTGGGTTGCGGCAGTGTCTGCCATTTTTTTTGTCCCCTGCGCCAAGGTGATAGGAAACTCTGGCGTTGATTCCGATCCCGAAGCCAATGGCAACGGCGTTGATCATGTTCTGGACCGGATAGACAAGGGACAGGGCGGTCATGGCCTGCTCGCTGATCTGTGCCACGAAGAAGCTGTCCACAATGTTGTATAGTGAGTTTACAAGCATGGAAAAGACCATAGGCAGCGCCATGGATGCCAGCAGCGGGCCGACAGGCTTTTCTTCATAAATGTGCTGTTCATGAAAAATCCCCCTTTATATCAGAATCGTAAGAATATCAGGTGCGGAAAACAGAGCGTGTTTTTTGTGCATAATAAAAGCCACACAATCTGTCTTCTCGAATCGGACAGATTGTGTGGCGAAAAAAGTTCAAAACTGAAAAATCCACACGTTGTTTTAGTGTTTTCACATTAACAAAAAACAGTGCTGATGTCAAGACCGCACGCAGGAGAAACACCATAAAAAGCTGCAAAAAGAAAGGCTTGATATAAAATCGGAGAGGATTGGCAACATTAGACAGGTGCGTGCGGATACGGGCAATATCAGCCCTGAAAAGGTCGTTCTGGCAATATGCACAAAACTTGTCGAACCATGGTGGATAAGTGAAAAACTTTCCAAAAAGTTTTCCACATGACAAAAATCCGCAAATCCGCCAATAATCAAGTTATGCACAAATTTATCCACATTATCCACAAGGATAACCATGTGGATGACCTGATTTACATAAATAAATTTAAACATATGTTTTGTGTAAAATGATAAAATTGTAAAAAATGGGAAAAAAAGTTTTTAAAACTATTGACATTTTTAAATTCTAAATATCATAAAATTTATTGCAAAAAAGACATAATATAAAAGAATAAAAATAAATAATCAGATAATAGCAAATGAATTCTTAAAAAACTAATCTATTTAAAAGGGGGACTCTCGGATGTATGGAAATGAGGATAAAAAAGAACAGTGCCCAGTTAAAACGATCACTGCAAGGTGTTGAAAAGTCATTTTCAGGTGTGGATAAATGTGGATAACCAAAAAATCCTCCGCAGAACCGGAAAGATCTGCGGAGGATTTTTTTAACTATTTTGTTTCATACGTTTGATCACCTTCAGACGTGTAAACTCTTCACGCTCTTTTTCTTCCAGAGCATTGGTGATATCTCGGGTGAGAGTTTCATATCTGGGGATGGTGATGTTTTTCAGCGCATTGGCACGCTTCTGGGTTTTTTTGATGTTGGTGGCAAGACGGATGGCGGCGTTTTCGATCATGGAGAGCTGGATGGACAGCTCCTTTACACGCTCGAAGGCTGCCTTGGCCTCGTCCAGGGACAGCTTGGTGCTGTAGTAGGCATAGGTCGGCGTGTTGCCTGCTTTTTTGTCATATTCCACAAGAGGGATCTCGGTTCCCATGACACTCCTGGTTTTGATCCGGATGGAATCTTCCACAGGAACGGTATGAGAGATCTGGTCTACGAAAGCGATTCCAATTTCCATATTTGCCTTCTGAAGAGCCGCGTAAGCGGTACGGAAGGTCTCATCGATCTGGGACTGGATATCCTTTGCCTGATCGATCAGCTCCATCATTTCACGGATCAGGATATTACGCTTTTTGTCCATAAGCTCATAGCCCTGTTTGGAAAGAGCCAGAGAGTTTTTTGCAAGTATGAGATTTCCCTTGGTGGGAAAGGTATTCGGATCCATAAAATCACCTCACTAACGGACGGTTTCTCTGTAATACTGATCCAGAACTTTGGTATCGATACGGTCGAGCTCTTCTCTTGGAAGAAGGCCAAGAAGCTCCCAGCCTTATCCAGAGTTTCGATGATGCTTCGATTCTCTGTTTCTGACTGTCCTACAAACTCTGCCTCGAAGGCTTTTCCGAATACAAGGTACTGCTTATCCAGCGGAGAAAGCTCATCCTCACCGATAACGGATGCCAGAGCTCTTGCATCGCCTACCTTTGCGTAGCAGGAGAAGAGCTGGTTGGCAACATCCTGATGATCAGCACGTGTGAAGCCTTCACCGATACCGTCCTTCATCAGACGGGACAGGATGGCAGAACATTGATCGGCGGATAGATCGCCTGACCGTGAAGCTGGCGGTCCAGTACGATCTGCCCTTCTGTGATATATCCGGTAAGGTCGGGGATCGGGTGTGTGATGTCGTCGTTTGGCATGGTCAGGATTGGGATCTGGGTTACAGAACCGGCGCCGCCACGGACGATTCCCGCACGCTCGTAAAGGGTTGCAAGCTCACTGTACAGATATCCGGGATAACCTTTTCGGGAAGGAATCTCACCCTTGGAGGAGGAAACCTCTCGCATGGCCTCACAGAAGGAGGTGATATCAGTCAGGATTACCAGGATATGCATGCCTTTTTCAAAAGCAAGATACTCAGCGGCAGTGAGGCAATCTTCGGTGTCAGAAGACGCTCTACAACCGGATCGTTTGCAAGGTTCAAAAACATCACAACGTGGTCGGATGCACCGCTTTCTTCGAAGGTCCTGCGGAAGAATTCTGCTACGTCGTATTTCACACCCATTGCCGCAAAAACAATGGCGAATTTTTCATCGGAGTCTGCTCCCAGGGAAGCCTGCTGAACGATCTGTGCAGCCAGCTTATCATGTGGAAGACCGTTACCGGAAAAGATCGGCAGCTTCTGGCCGCGGATCAGTGTGGTCAGTCCGTCAATAGCGGAGATACCGGTGTTGATATAGTTTCGTGGATATTCACGGGTTACCGGATTCAGCGGAAGCCCGTTAATGTTCAGGCTGACCTCCGGTGTGATCTCGCCAAGCCCGTCAATGGGCTGGCCGATACCGTTAAAGGTACGTCCCAGGATCTCAGGAGAAAGCCCGATCTCCATAGGATGTCCGGTAAGACGTGTGTGTGTATTGCCGAGGGACATATTGTCAGTTCCCTCAAAAACCTGGATAACGGCCTTGTCCTCATAGATTTCCACGATACGGCCGATCTTTTGAGTGCCGTCCTCCATGTGGAATTCCACGATCTCCTCGTAAGATGCGTTTTTTACACCCTCAAGGACAACAAGAGGGCCGTTTATTTCACTCAGGCCAAGATATTCGATTGCCATAAACTGATCCCTCCTTTAACCGTTTCTTTCCAGTACATTGTCGTAGAAGCGGTCGATATCTTTATGATATTCATCAAAACGCTCCGGCTCTTTATTTGGAACCTCGTATTTGATGGCGATGATACGTTCAAAGATCTTATCCTCCTTCAGCACGGAAACCGGCATGCCACGGTTTACAAGGGCACGGCACTTTTCGTAGAGATAGAGGATGGTTTCCATCATCAGGAACTGCTTTTCCATAGGAACACTGGTGTCCTCCTGGTGAAAAGCGTTCTGCTGCAGGAAGCCCAGACGGATAACCCTGGCGATCTCCAGCGTCAGCTTCTGATCATCCGGAAGAACATCGCTTCCGATCAGCTTGACGATCTCCATAAGAGAGCTTTCCTGGTTGAGGATAGCCATGATCTGGTTTCTGTCATAAACGAATTTCGGGGAGACATGCTCTCTGTACCAGGGAGTCAGGTCCTCCAGATATTCGCTGTAGCTGGTCAGCCACTGGATGGCAGGGAAGTGACGGGCATAGGCAAGAGCTTGTCCAGTCCCCAGAAACAGCGGACAAAACGTTTGGTATTCTGTGTGACCGGCTCGGAGAAATCACCGCCCTGAGGGGAAACTGCACCGATAATGGATACGGAACCTTCTGTTCCGTTCAGGTTCTGCATCATTCCCGCGCGCTCATAGAAGGCGGAAAGCTTACTTGCCAGATATGCAGGGAAGCCTTCCTCTGCAGGCATCTCCTCCAGACGTCCGGAAAGCTCACGGAGAGCCTCGGCCCATCGGGATGTGGAGTCTGCCATGATCGCTACATCATAACCCATATCACGGTAATATTCCGCAAGTGTAACACCTGTGTAGATGGAAGCCTCACGGGCTGCAACCGGCATGTTGGAGGTGTTGGCGATCAGTGTGGTACGGTCCATCATCAGGTTTCCGGATTTCGGGTCGATCAGCTTGCTGAAGTCCTCAAGAACCTGTGTCATCTCGTTTCCACGCTCGCCACAGCCGATGTAGATGATGATATCTGCGTCAGACCACTTGGCGATCTGGTGCTGTGTCATGGTTTTTCCTGTTCCGAATCCGCCGGGAACTGCGGCAGTGCCTCCCTTGGCAATAGGGAAAAGGGTATCCAGGATTCGCTGACCGGTAAGGAGCGGAACGCTGGCCGGGAAACGCTTGTAGGTCGGCCGTGGAACACGGATCGGCCATTTCTGGGCAAGTGCCAGTTCTTTTTCAGTTCCGTCATCAAGGCGGATGGTAACAATGGGCTCCAGAACGGTATAGGCACCGTCAGGAGCTGCATGGATAACGGTTCCGTGTGTGATCGTGGGCGGAACCATGGATTTGTGAAGGATGGAGGCGGTTTCCTGTGTCTCGGCAATAACCGTGCCTGCACCGATGACGTCACCTTCCTTTACGGTAATGTGGGTTTCCCATTTTTTTTCTGTGTCAAGAGAGTCAACGCTGACACCACGGGAAATATATTTTCCAGAGGCCTGGGCAATCTCTGCCAGAGGTCTCTGGATACCATCAAAAATATTGTGGATGATTCCCGGACCAAGGAGAACGGAAATAGCGTCTCCTGTTCCGATAACAGTTTCTCCGGGTTTCAGCCCTGTAGTTTCCTCAAAAACCTGTATGGTCGTCATATGTTTCTTGAGACCGATGACTTCTCCAACCAGTTTTTCGGGGCCTACATAGACCATCTCGGAGATCTTGAAGCCGGTGTCGCCCTTGAGGTAGATAACAGGACCGTTAACACCGTAGATAATACCTGTTTTACTCATGTGCTGGACCTCCGTCAAATTTGAATTCTCTGTAAGCTGCCTGATAGCCTTCCTCAAAGGAATTGTCGATGAGGATATTTTTTTCAGGGATTATCGCCTTGATCCCGCCGATAAAGGATTCATCGGAAACCTTCAGCGGGAAACCGGTCTTTACAGTGAGAGACTTCAGACGGGGTTCATCTTCTTTTGAAAGATAGATCTGGATCTCATCGTGTTCCGCGAAGCAGACAGCTTCCTCGATCTTTGTACAAAGATATTCTTCATAGCGGGGAGATTCCATGAATTTCAGGATCTGTACCCGAACATCTGCAAAAAGTTTTTCTTTTAAGCGGCTCTGCCTGGCAGTCCAGTTTCGCCGGATGTGAAGCTGCTCTGCGGAAAGTGCCTTGTTGATCTCACGCTTTGCGTTTGCAATCTCGGCTTTGCGGGAACTGGCAGCATTTCCCAGAGACATTTTTTTATGTTCCTCCAGTGCGGCATCCAGGGCTTCCTTGTGTTCCCGGACATCTTTTTCCGCCTGACGGCGTGCTTCGTCCACGGAGGTGTCATAGAAGTGTGTAAGCTTCTCTTCAATTGTCATAATATCACCTGCCTATAATTTTAATCCGATGGCCTCATTTACATAAGATGTAATGAAATCAGGTCTGCGGCCGGTACCATGTCTGTCAGGAATTTCAATGATGAGAGGTGTTTTGTGATGAGCTTGACATCATCAATGATCTCAGGAACTCCCGGCCGAATTTTTCGGTCAGGAGTATGATTCCGATCTCTTTGTCTGCGATGGTGCGCTCCAGAGCTTCCTTCAGCTCGTCGTGCTTATGAACGATCACACCCTCTACACCGGCCAGTCTCATTCCTGTCAGAGTATCAATATTGTCACTGATCAGATACATTTTCATATCAAAGTTTACCCAGGATCATGAAGGAGATGATCAGTCCATAAAGAGCAACACCTTCGGCAAGACCTACGAAGATAAGAGATTTACCAAGGATGCTCTGATCCTCACTGATCGCTCCAAGTGCTGCGCTTGCCGCACTGGCAACGGCAATACCACCACCGATACAGGAAAGTCCGGTAACAAGTGCTGCTGCGATGTAACCCATACCTGTTGCAAGGCCTGCGTCAGCGCCTGTAGCAGCCTGTACGGAAGCTCCGCCTGCAAATGTTACTGCAATGGCAACAAGCATGATCCCGAAGAAGAAAAAGGCGTTGACACCAAGAGCTGTTTTGTAGCGGCCGCGGCTTTTTCGCCGAGAAGATAATAACCAAATGGAAGAATGATGCTGAGTACAAGTGCAACTGCGATTGTGATCTGTGTAATGACTGTCATGATGATGACCTCCTTAATATTCGTTTAATTGAATGCCCGGATCAGAATGCGTTCCGACTCTGGCATTTTATTTGTTTTTTGAGCAGAACGGCTCGAATTTCCGTCCGCTGCCCTTGTAAAAACGGCTGAACATTTCGTAATATTCCAGACGGAGTACCTGGATACCTACGATCAGGCCCTCCATAGCGCATACGAACAGGTTTCCGAGAATGATGACGATCCAGTTCGGACTGCCGTTCTCCGCGCCTGCAAGCATAAGTACAACCTCCATCATAGCTGCGTGGCTGACTGCAAAAGCACCGATACGCACGAAGGAGAGTGTATTGGAAAAGTAGCTCAGGATAACCTCGAACAGTTCAAAGATACCCTGTACGATAAACATGCCTTTTTCTTTTGGCATAACCTCGGCTTTTTTTTTCTACCAGGTTTGTAAGAGGCTCCTTGAAGAAAATAAGAAGCAGCGGTAAACCAAACATAATGGCAAGGACTGCACCACCCGGAACAGCATGCCCGGATACAAAAAGTCCGATGCAGAGAACTGCGGAGCCATAAAATACAAGCCCTGCCACAGCGTTGGTGTCAAACCAGGTTTTTCAACGTCATGCATCTTAAAGGAATTGATGATGTTGAAAACCATACACAGGAGGATGATTCCCATGCCGAAGCCGATGGCAACGATAAATACGGTATTCAGTTTTCCGATAAAAGGTATGGTCGTCATACTGTTCACAGGCCGCAGCCACAGAGCAGGTATGACATCCTCAAATCCAAAGATACTTCCGAACATCAGACCGAAAAATGTGGAAAAGACTCCGGCGCAGCTGATGATTCCGGCAAGATCGATATGCTTTAGTTTGTACAGGAGCAATCCTCCGATAAAAAGCAGGAGTCCCTGTCCTGCATCACCGAACATGGCTCCGAAAATAAAGGAGTAGGTGATGGCGACAAACCAGGTGGGGTCCATCTCACCATAGGCGGGAAGTCCGTACATTTTTACATACATTTCAAAGGGCTTGAAAAGCTTTGGGTTTTTCAGCTTGGTCGGTGGCTGATGGTTCTGGTCGTGCTCCGGCGTATTGGTATCTTCTCCGTCTACCAGGCAGAAGATTTTTTCGTCGGATGAGATTTCGGCTTGAAAGGCTCTGGTGTCGGCTTCTGTCATCCAGCCGCAGAGAATGTAGAAATTTTCATGCTTTCCGGTGCAGGCAGCCGCTTTACGGACATCGAAATTTCTGGAAAACTGAAGAAGGGTGTTTCTGGCGGTAACGATGGTTTCTGCCTGATCCGCAAGAAATCTCTGGTATTTCTGTTTCTGTGCTTCCAGATGCTTCAGGGCATCCTCGTATTGTTTGCTTACGCTTGAAAACGCCTGCTGGGCAGTTCCGGTATAATTATCCGGCACAAAGATCTTCTCAAAGTGCATAGAAGAGTAGGCGGCATCGATTTTGTGCGCTTCATGCTTCGGTACGAAGTAAACGCCCCAGACGTATTGGTCATCTTCGTCGCATTTAAGGAAGATCGTGTTCAGATTGTCGTAAATATATTTCTTGAATTTCTCATAATACTGTTTCTCGATACGTCCGAAATGAAAATGGATATACTTCAGATGAAGTATGGATGAAATATCATAATCAATATTTCGGAAGGGACGTATGATCCGCAGTGACTCTTCCAGAGAGGAACATTTTTCTTCCAGTTCGGACTGTTCCTTCTGGAGCTGATCCGCCTGGGAGCGGATCTCCTTTACTGTGGAAAGTGCTGTTTCAATACCCGGGCTTCTGTTGGAAGTGGACGGAGGAGTTTTCAGCTCCTCATAAATGGTATTGATGGAATTTAAGGCATCTCTGTAAGGGTTGACATCCAGGAAAGGCGTCAGACTTTCTACTGTGGTCAGCTCTGAGAGAGCGTTTTCCAGATGGATCTCGTACTTGCACAGGTAGGTGTTTACAACCCGGTCGATATCTGCCTTGGGACCGGTGATGCTCAGAAAATTCATTTTTCAATTCACGTTGCTACCTCCTGGTTATTAACCGTTGCGTATATAACGCAGGGATTGTTCTGGGTCCACGCCATAGCGCACGCATTCAAGGGCAATGGTCAGACGGTTGACTTCATGTTCTTTGTGATATAAATAGGAATAGATGACTGCTACGGAATAGGGATCCTTGCGTGCTTCCTGTTCCAGTATGCTGCGAAGAATATAGTTATAAAATTCTTCCAGACTGGCGACGGTCAGCTGTTCGTATTTTTTACCATAATAAGTCCCATTGAAGATACGACGGAACTCTTCTGGTGTAGGGGCTTCCACAAGGGTGGTGATCTCCTCTTTGCGGAGCTTGTAGTTCATGGGGACCAGCAATGCGTAAATAGCAGCTGGTTCCATCTGAAAGCAGCGTTTGGAGCGCTGGATGAACTGCAGGTTCAGCATATCGAATTTTTTCACCGTAAGCCCTGGTGATCTGTTTCAGATCGTTACCTTTGAAAAGTTTCTTCCGCACATTCCAGATCTGTGAAAAATACGAAAGGTCAAGTGCCATGCCGAAGTCAAAAAGCGTGGCATTTCCACGTTCATTGACCTGAGACAGCGGAATAAAAAAATCATTTCCCTTCAGCGCCGCAATGAATTCATCCATATTGGTGCAGGCGGCAAGCTTGTCAATGTCCAGCTTGGAATGATGTCTGAAAAAATCGCGGTAGGGAGAAATATCCACGGGATCGGTGTCCCGGTGGTCAAAGAGATTCGTCATGATTTCTTTCAGGACGCGGATCTCATAACGCCTCGAGTAAAGCGACAGGAACGTTCGCTGTTCCTGATTTGCAAAGTGGTAAAGCCTTGAAAAATTCAGGAAGATGGATTTCTTCAGGAGTTTTTCTATCTGTCCGCGGTGAAGATCATTTTCATCGAGACCGGACCAGATATTCTGATATTCGGGAGTCCGTTTCAGGTAGGCTGTTACCTGGGGGACATTGGGAAGCTGAACGATTTCTTCCAGCTGCTCATCTGTCACAAGCCTGCTCTGCATGGCGCGGATCTTGGTGGAGAGTCCGCTGTATGAGAGGACAGAGCCATTGAATCACTTCCTTTCCCTTCAGGTTTCGGTGATGCCTGTTATTTTCTGAAACAGCTCACTGCAAAGACTTTCATGATGGGCTTCGTAATAGCGTCCAGCCTGGAAAGCTGGTCTTCGGTTTCTGCACGAAGCTCATTGATCCGGCGTCTTTCTCACGGGCCAGATCTTCACGGATCTTCCGGATCTCGTCGCTGGTTTCTTTTTCAAGTGAAGCGTCGAATTCCTTCGTCTGTTTTTCTGCTTCTTCCGAGAGAGCCTGTTTCTGTCGCGCAGCGTCCTGCATGATGGCATTGGCTGTAGCTTCGATTCCGCTTATTTAGGATTTGTTCCATAGCGCCCTCCTTGTTTGTTTATTGTTTATAATTGATTTTTATATGATACACCTTTTTATGGTAAAACAACTAAAATTTTGTTAATTTTTATGCAAACTTTTGAGTGAAATGTGGGTAAAAAGATATTTTTTGGGGGTTTTGTGGGAAAAGAGGAAAACCGCAAAGGGGCCATAAAGCATGGCCCCTCTGCACACCCCTCGGGCTTTTTTTAGGAGTTCTTGGTTGTGGTGGTG
>ENA-OQAN01000457-OQAN01000457.1-human-gut-metagenome-genome-assembly--contig:-NODE-457-length-22007-cov-2.133181_pt1 | contig 22007 bp, 20 predicted proteins | sample MGYA00242735_ERZ504527 | MGnify/ENA primary metagenome ERZ504527 (study PRJEB26092, sample SAMD00036230) | human gut metagenome | host: Homo sapiens | study: EMG produced TPA metagenomics assembly of... | reverse complement strand
GGAATACGGAGAAGATTACGAACGCGTCAAAGCCGTACTGGAACGCATCATTGCAGCGACGAACGTATCCTGCAGACTCCGGCCCCGTTCATCGGTCTCGGATCTCTGTCTGCCAGCAGCGTTGACATCAAGGTACGTGTATGGACCAAGACTGCCGACTACTGGGATGTCATGTTCGATATGAACCGCATTGTCTACGCCACCTTCAACAAGGAAGGTATCGGCTTCCCGTTCCCGCAGCTCACTGTTCATCAGGCGCAAGACTAAATTCATCCGTCGGATCTTTCCGGTCCGATTCACTCTTCAATCCTGCCGGATCTATTTTCCGGCAGGACTTGACATTTTTAGTCTCCCTGCCTATCCTCTCATATATGGAAAAGAGACTCCACACCCCAAAATTTATTCATTCCGTTCCTTTGAATCTGAAAATTTTGAGTACTTTAGGAGCCGGATTATCCAAAACAATTCCGAGACTGAGACGTATGCATAAATTATATGCCTTTCTATTACTGGTGTTCATGCTTTCCCTGTCCGCCTTTTCCCAAGAACAGAAAATCAACCGGGAGATTAGCGGAAAAGTCGTCATGGACCCGGGAGACGGTAAACAGGAAAGCGTGGAATATGCCAATATTTCATTGCTGTCATTGCCCGATTCCACTTTCCTTGCCGGTACAACCAGCGACAAAGAAGGAAAATTCTCCCTGCGCCTGCACTGCGATCTGTCTCAGAAATACCTGCTGAAAACGTCGTTTACGGGATGCCTTCCTGTCTGGCAGGAAATATCAGGAACAGCCTATGCCATCCAGGCCGGCACAATCCGGCTGAAGGAAGACGTAAAAACACTGAATGAGGTGGTAGTGACAGCCCTCGTACAGCCCGTAGAACAGAAAAAAGATACGACCATATTCAATGCCGAAGCATACAAACTTCCCGAAGGAGCCTATCTGGAAGCACTGATCCGACGCATCCCCGGTTTAAGTTACGACCCGAAAACCAAGTCAATTGAATACAAAGGTGAAAAGATCAGTGAAATAACCGTCAACGGAAAAGAGTTTTTCAAGGGCAACACCCGTGTGCCTCTGGAGAACCTGCCCGCCAGTTTCGTCAGCCGTCTCAAGGTGTATGACAAGGCGACAGAGGAAGAAGAGATGACCGGAGTAAAAGGCAGTCAGAAAAATTATGTACTGGACCTTCAGACCAAAAAGGCCGTCAATGGCACGCTGATGGCAGGTCTGGAAGGAGGATACGGCAGCAAGAATAAATACGATGCCAGGGCACAAATATTCCAGTTCAAGGAGAACGGCGAGAACATCGCTGGTAGGCCGTTTCGGGAACCGCAACTTTACCTCAGTATACGACGGAAACAGAGCCGGAAATGTCGGTGGAAACATCTCCAGAAAAATAGGAGATGATATCCAGGTTTCAGCCAACATCGGCTACAATCATTCAAAGACCGGAGACCGGTCCACTTCACGCAATGAGCTGTATATGACTTCCCAGAACCAGTACGGAATTTCCGAACGGACACTGGAAAACCTTCAAAACGGTTTCTCTTCTTCCCTGAACCTGATGTGGAATCTCAACAAGCAGACCATGCTCCGTGTAGCAGGAGGCGGAAATATGAGCTGGTCGGAAAACACGTCAGACACCCATTCAGCCAAATTCAGCGAAAATCCCAACCTCGATCTGCTGCATCCGTTCCAGGGATTTGAACAGACCAGCCGCGACATCCGGATGAATGAAACCTGGCAAAAAAACTCCAATAAGTTGCAGAACAAAGCATATAACCTCTACGCCAGCATGATCCACCAGTTCAGCGAAGAAGGAAACAGCCTGGGAATTTCTTACTCACTGTATCAGAACAGACAAGACAACGATGCTTACAAAACCTTCAGCACAACGTTCTATCAGTTGCAGGATATCAGCGGACGGGACTCCACAGACCTGCAACATCAATACCAGGACTCCCCCGGACAATCAGGCAACCATGAAATCAGAGCGGATTATACCTGGCGGATCAACGAAAAAGAACAACCTGCAGTCTCATACGCATGGGGACTCCAGAATGAAAAGGAAATGCAGAGTACCTACGATTTATCCGGTAATGACCCTTTTCTGATTGACAGTCTGAGCAACCACCGCAACAGCCGCACGATCAAGCATGCTTTCTCCCTGAACTACTCTCATGACGGAGAAAACTGGAAAGCATACGGCGGACTGACCGGAACATTGCAGCGGAGAAGCCTGAACCAGGATGACGGGAAACAGATCATAGACACCACAGGATATTCTTTCGAGTGGATGCCCACCTTCTTTGTCCAATACAACAAGAATGATTATGACCTGAGCATCCGCTACAACGGAAGTACCCGGCAGCCGTCCCTGTATGACCTGATGGCTCCCACTGTGTATTACTCGGCTGTGTACATCAGCAGAAGCAATCCCAATCTGAAAGCAACCTACCAGCATTATCTGAACCTCTCGTTCAGCAATTATACGAAAGGAATTTCCGCTTACGTTACATGCAGTCAGGAACTGAACGGAATTACCCAGGCCACCCTGTACAATCCTCAGACGGGAGGTCAGGAAACCTACTGTCAACATCAACGGAAACTGGAACGTGATGGGCAACTCCAACTATGAACGGCGGATCGGTAACTTCAAGCTGGCAGGCCGGGCGGGAGGCAACTACAGTCATAATGTGGGACTGATCAACGAGGACGGCGGTAAAGAACTGAAAAAAAGCGTAACACATACTTCCGGCATCAATGCTTCGTCGGGGTATCCTATCTGCCTCGTGGGGAAACATTGACCTCAACGGCACATGGGACTTCCAGCATTTCAGAAACTCTCTGAACACCCTGCAGGGAAGCAATACCTATACTCGTGACTATACCATCAATTCGCTGGTCTCAGCCCAGCTTCCGCTTCATTTCCAACTGGATTCCGATTTCACCTACCTGATCCGCAGCGGAAGCTATGTGGACAGCAAAGAACAGAACGAAGCATTATGGAACCTGACCCTGACCTGGAAGTTTGCCAAGGAACGGCGTGCAGAACTATCCGCAACCTGGACCGACATCCTGAACCAGCGCAAAAGCCTGCAACGCTCGGCAAGTTCCAGCGGCTTCTATGAAAGTTATGCCGAACAGTTGCGCAGTTATTTCCTGATCTCACTCAGATACAAGTTTAACCGGATGAACTGACAGGAACAGACAAACGCTTAATAAAAAGACGAACAGCGGGTGCATCGCTAAAAGTGATGCACCCGCTGTCTGTATATCACGCCCTTTCCGGCAGTTCTTACTTGCGGTCAGCCTTCAGACGATCAGCATAGCCTTGGCCAGTTCCTTAGCCTGAGCATAGTTGTCCTGCTTCATGGCCTGCTTCATTTCCACCGGATTGCCTACCAGTTCAAACTTCAGCTTCTCGCAAACTCACCCAGTTTCTTCACGCAGCGCTTGCCCAGGTATATGAACCGAAGTAACCCATCACCACGATTCTTCATTTCACGGGCAGCCACCTTGCTGAGCAGTGACTCCATTTCCGGATACAGGTGCATGTTGTAAGTAGTACATCCCACAATCAGACCTTTGTATTTGAAGATATCAGCCAGGATATAAGAATGGTGCGTATGAGAAACATTGTGCAGCACGATGTTGCGGATGCCCTGTGCGCTCAGTTCTTCAGCAATGGCTTCAGCCAGTTCTTCCGTATTGCCGTACATGGTACCATAAGCAATCACCACACCTTCTTCGCCTTCGTAACGGCTCAGCTTGTCATACATTTCCACTACCTGAGGAATCTTTTCTTCCCACACCGGTCCGTGAGTCGGACAGATGGTCCGGATGTCCAGTCCGCTGCATTTCTGCAAAGCCTTCTGTACCGGATTGCCGAACTTGCCCACGATATTTGCATAGTAACGGCGCATTTCGTTCCAGTAGATATCCGTATTGATGTTGCGGTCGATGCAGCCACCATTCAGCGCACCGAAGCAACCGAAGGCATCACCCGAGAACAGGATTTTCTCTGTTTCATCGTATGTCACCATCGTTTCCGGCCAGTGAACCATCGGAACCAGATAGAAGCGCAGGTTGTGATGGCCCAGTTTCAGGAAGTCTCCGTCGCCGACTACATAACGTTCGCCCGTCACACCATAGTAACCTTCCACCATGTCGAAAGTCTTCTTGTTACCCACCAGCACGATTTCCGGATAATATTGTTTAATCAGCGCAATGGCTCCCGAATGGTCCGGTTCCATGTGATTGATGATCAGATAATCGATCTTGCGGTCACCGATCACGCTGCGAATCTTCTTCAGATACTGTTCAAGAAAGCACATCTACCGTGTCTACCAGCGCTACCATGTCATCATCTGCAATCAGATAAGAATTGTATGATACGCCGTACGGCAACGGCCACAGATTTTCGAACAACGCTTTTGTGCGGTCGTTCACACCTACATAATGTACTTTACCTTTAATTTCCATCTTTCTGTTTCTTTTATATATTGTTGTTGTTAACTAACTGTTTTTATACCCGTCCGCTTTCCGGTATGCCTTTCCCTGCCAGGCATCGCGTTCCTTCATGCGCTTCTTGACACGGTCGGTGAACTCATGGTTCTTTCAGTCCCCAGTCAGGCGCAATCAGCAATTCCCTGGGCGACTGCGAAACGAAACGCTCCAGAATCAGATCCGGCCGAGATGCTCTACATAATCGATAACCAGATCAATGTATTCATCAGCCGAAAATAGGTGAAATTCCTCCGGATGCAAGGCATACTCATGCGCCATGCGCGTTCCGCGAATGAGCTGAAGCTGGTGCATCTTCAGCGTTGTGAGCGGCAGTCCCGACAGACGTTCCGCCTGCTTTATGAGATCTTCCCGGCTCTCTCCCGGTAATCCCAGGATCACGTGTCCGCCCGTACGGATGCCCCTTGCAGCCGTTCTGCGCACCGCGTCCTCCGTACATGCAAAGGAATGCCCGCGGTTGATCCGCTCCAGAGTCCGGTCGTCCGCACTCTCGATGCCATATTCCACCAGCAGGAACGTCCTGCGGTTCACTTCCTCCAGATAATCCAGCAAGCTGTCGGGCATACAGTCGGGACGCGTCCCGATCACCAGTCCCACGACTCCTTCCACCGCCAGCGCCTCCTCATACATGCGCTTCAGCAGTTCCAGTTCACCATAAGTATTGGTATATGCCTGAAAGTAGGCCAGGTATTTCATCTGCGGATATTTGCGTGCGAAGAAACGCTTTCCCTCTTCCAGCTGCATCGTAACGCTCCGGTCGTCCCTGCAATAAGCCGGGTTGAAAGTCTGATTGTTGCAATACGTACACCCTCCAAAACCCTTCGTTCCGTCACGGTTGGGGCAGGTGAAACCGGCATTGACCGAAATCTTCTGTACCTTGAACGGGAACTCTCCGGCCAGGAAACCGGCAAAATCGTTATATCGCATGCTATTGTCCATCTTTCGTCAGATTTTCAAGCACAAAGATACGTTTTTTCACGGAATCGGCAAAAAAGTAAGTTTACTTAAAATTCCACGTATCACAATCCATGGTGGAAATATTGATCTGCCTCAACCGACCGTATATTTCAACTTAGCCGACTAAGGAAAGATCCGGCTTCGACGAAACAAAACATTGGTTTCAACGAAACGAAACAAGTGTTCTGACGAGTGGAAATAATTGTTCCACTGAGTGAAACTTTTTGTTCCACCTAGTGGAAACAAAAGTTTCATATAGAGAAAACAAAAGTTTCACCTAGTCGAAACAGAAGTTTTGTCAGCATAAAACAAAAGTTTCGTGCAGAGAAAACAACTGTTTCCTTTGCACGAAACTCTCTTATAATCCGCAACCTGCGAAGGTAGCAAGCTGCCGGTTCAATCAAAACACCTGGATCTCGTCAAAACGGTAACGGGACTGCTGGCCGGGTTTCAGGTGATCTTCCGGACACATACCCGCGTCCGTAGTCGTCACTTTCACATAACGCACAGCCTTACCTCCGGTAATCTGGAACGACAAGTCTTCAATGAAATTGCCTTCCTTGAAGATTTCCTGCTTTGTAAATGTCCGCGAAGCTGCCTTCGTGAAATGCTGCCCGTCGGCCGAAACCTCCACCGTAATGCCAGCCGGCTTGTGAACTCCCATCGCATAATGGGTAAGACAGCCCAGAACCACCCTGCTGACAGGCGAAGCTTTTCCCAGATCCACCGTAAACGAAGCATCCTTCGGCGTGTACCATTCCGTCCATTCAAAGTCAGACTGCTTCAGGCTTCCCCGCACTCCGTTGGTCAGCAATTTATCCGACACATTGGGCGAGATCACTTCCTTACCCGTCAGCCAGGTTCCAGCCCATATCCAGCGTCAGCGTCTTGCCCATCTTCCCGGTTCCGTCAAATGTGGCACAGCGGATCTCTCCCCCGTGATCAACAATCAATGGAGCCGTATAGACAGGTGACGATATATCCGGCTCCATCCCGTCTGTCGTATAACGGATCGCCACATCCGGACGTTCGCATTCCAGCGTCACCTTCACCTTTCCATTCTCTGCAACCGCCTTATGCTGAATGTTGAACATCGCTTCAGAATAGCGGATTCCTTTTTGAACGAAGCAAGTAGAGATAATTGTCCAGACTCTTGACAAAGCGGTACCAGTCCTTGTGTCCCTTGGGCGACCATGCCACTTCTGCCAGCGCAGCCAGTCGCGGGAACACCTGATAAGTGACATCTTCGGCAGAATTACAGAACTCCGTCCACATAGAAGCCTGCAAGCCCATCAGCAACGATTCATAATTTTCCTTCCAGTCCGCACCGACCGGTTCATACGAATAGACATCCTTCAGCGTATTATTTCCGAAATACGTCAGCGGCTCAAACCACTGGGGTCCCTGATAACGGATCAGATACATCAGCCGGGCAGGTGTCATCACGAAGCGGTGTCCCTGGGCTGCTGCCTTCAAGGCCGCATTACCCATGCCCTGCCAGCCAAAGATGATTGCCCCGTCGGGCAAGGTGCTGTTGGTCAGTTCGTCCCATCCCATCACCTGTTTGCCTTTGCTCTGCACATACTTGCTCATGCGGCGCATGAAATAACTCTGCAGTTCCTCGATATGCGTAATGCCTTCCTGCTTCATGCGGTCCGCACACCGGGGGCATTTCTTCCAGTATTCTTTCCAAGCCTCATCACCTCCCAAATGAATGTAATGCGAAGGAAACAGTTCCGCAACCTCGTCAATCACCCCTTCCAGAAAACGGAACGTTTCCTCATTTCCGGCACAGAAAATGATATTACCCGAGCCCTGTCCCATACCCGGAACTACACAAATGTGCTTGTCTACCGAAGGGCAAGCCAGCTCCGGATAAGCAGCCAGTGCCGCATTCGAATGTCCCGGCATATCAATTTCCGGAATAATCTCAATGCAACGGCCGGCAGCATAACGGATAATTTCCTTCATATCCTCCTGAGTATAATAGCCTCCTATAGGCGTCGGCTCGCCCGGCTCCGGATTTCTGCGGTCCGGGAACGGACGGTCTGTCTGGTTCACTCTCCACGCTCCCACGGAAGTAAGCCGCGGATATTTCTTGATTTCCAGCCGCCATCCGTTATCATCCGTCAGATGCAGATGCAACTTGTTCAATTTAAGCACCGACATACAGTCGATGATCTTCATCAGTTCCTCCTTCTCGACAAAATATCTTGAAACGTCGACCATCAGTCCGCGATATCCGAACCGCGGCCGGTCGGCCACGTGCATCAGCGGGATTCCCGTCTTGTCCTGCGGCTGAATGGCCAGTCGAACCGACTGAAGAGCATAGAATGCGCCTGCCGGTCCTCCGGCTTCTACACTCACACCGTCAGCATCCACCGTCAGCCGATAAGCCTCCGGTGACAGATCTTTACTGATCTTCAGACGGATATCTGCCTTCTTTCCATCCGTATCAACCTGTTTCAGCGTTACGCCGCTCATTTCCTTCATGGCTTCTGCAAAATAATCTGCCACCGGATGAAGTTCATCTTTTTCCGCACAGATGGTCATTCCGTCCGCAAGCCGGAAGTATCCTTCCTGCATTGTCATCTCTACCGGAGCAGGTAAAATAGTAGCAGTCTGAGCTCCCATCCACTCACACGAAGCCACGGCCAAGGCCAGCAGCAAAGTCTTTTTCCATCGGTCTAATCTTCTCATAGGCAATTTTTGTGTCATTCTTAAGTAAAAGTCAGGATAAAAATACGCTTTTACCGGGAAAGAATCATCATTCTCTGCCTAAAAACTACCCCGCAGTAGTCCGTCCGTTACTACGGGATAACGCGACAACTACTACGGGGTAGTTCAGTGATTACCTGGGGGTGGGTTAGAAAGTTCTAATCATAATCATATTCCAGGCTGAAATCATCAACCCACATGGTTGCTCCCGGTCCCCCCGTAAAGTAATCTCCATACTTACTTGCCGAGCAGACGAGCAAAATATACTTCGGAACACGGCTCGTGGAACGATAATCCAGTTCGATTTCAAACTCACGATATCCGGACACCGTCTCTCCGCAATTCATTTCTCCATAAGCAATGATATTCGGATCATTCTTATCGAAGTACTTTGAATTCTTCGGATTTGTCCGGATCTCCACAGGTTCACTCCAGTCGCCTAATGCGATCCAGACGATACAGGTATCCGGTTTTCCCATCAAATCTGCATGGGCGTTATCTGTATAAGCAATGTTCGCTGTCGTATATTTGAAATGTCCCTTCAACTTTGTCGGACGGGCAGAGAACTCACGTCCAAATCCCAGAATACCATTGGTCCATCCGTAGCCCGGTATTCCCCGACAAACAAGTTACCGGCAGCAAACTTACCGATTGATCCGATACCTACAAATTTTGATCCCAGTACAGCGGCCAGACTACCGGACGCAGCACCACTCCAGACATCTGTAGTCGACTTTGTAATGTTATCCTCAGCCGAAAGTGTGGTACTACCCCAGTTTCCGGTATCCCAGAATGAGTTATCACCTTCCTTCCATGGACAGATCACTTTACCGTTCTGATACCAGTCTTCAAATCCTCCATTAGGTAAAGTTGCTTCCTCTCCGGTCGTAAAACTTTGCTCTGCGCCCATTTCATCTCCTGAATAAGCACGGCAGACATACTTCGTGTTAGGCGACAAATGAGTAAGACGTGCAACAAAACTTCCTTTGTCATGTGTAACTTCCGATGAGCTGACGCGTATCCATTCTTCCGCACCTTCCTCTTTATACTCACAGCCGTTGTCCTGTCCCTCAAGTCCGAATCCATTGACCCAGGCCACTTTGGTCCATGCATCAACCGATGACACTCCCACCTTGACATCCGACAGATTCACATACAAAGTCCATTCTTCATCCACAAAGTCGCTGTATTTCACCTGAACCTTGCGTAAGCAAAATTCTTTGTTTTTTCCCATTGAAGTTCAGGAACTCCATTCACACCATTGTAAGTTGCTCCTGAAGGTCCCAGTTTCAAATCAGTTACAGAAATCACATCCAGTCCTTTATCTTTCGGAAGGTTGACAGAAGCTTCCCGGATATCCGGATAAAAATAAGCCTGTCCGATCTGTCCTTCGACCGAAAAATTCCGCTCGATCGTCTGATTGGCTATGATAGTCCAGGGATAATCCTGATACAAAGACAAGGTAATCTGAAGCGGAGTTGTCAGATCCACTACTGTATCTGAAGGAATGGAAGCCTTTCCTCCTTCCGTAACTTCCAGACTCTGGATATGTACCTTACGGATATTTACTGTCTCATCCAATTCCACCGTTGCCGTACGGTCATCATTGGAAAGCAACGTTGTCCCCACTTGCCCTTCTACGGTCAGTCCGGTCAGATATAACTTCACTGTCGGATAGGGAAAATCATTCTCGATACATGCCGAAAGCAAAAAGACGGCCAGGCATGCCCAATATCCCAATATTCTTGAAATTCTCTTCATACTCATCAGATACAGACAGTTATACCAATATTAATGTTAAACAGATTGATCTTGAAGTTTGCACCACTGTTCGTACGCTTGCCCTCTTCTCCGTTGCTTTTCTTCTGCTTCTCCCAGTTGTAGGTAAAACCGGCAACACCGAAAGAAACTTCAGCTCCCACATTCGGCATGATAAAAATAGCAATACCGGGATTGATACCTACCGAAGCTGATTGATTGTTGAATCCGTATATTTCAATGTTTCATCCTTACCCCGGGAAAAACGGCAGATCCGGTACTATATCCCAAAGTCGTTTCATTAAACAAACCGAACAGTCCCTTCGGATCCAAACCGACATAAGAGCGATGAAAGAAATTAAACGAATAAGAGTCATCCGTATAGCGAATGTCCTTCAATGAAATATCCATATCCTCAATATTCAATGCCAGATTATCAATACCGCCTGAAATACGTGAATAACCAAACTTCAGACCCACGACCACATTATCAGCTACTGCATATCCGACAAAAGGATTCACTGACAGCGTGCGAAGATCCAGATCAATATCCTTGAGCAAGGAGAACAACAGACGGCTGTTGTCACTTTCAAAATTAAATACTGAAACCGTGACACCACCAATCCATTTGTGCTTGGGAACAAAACGGTAATTAATGATACCACGGTCATACCGCCCTACTGGCTTCGTACGGATAATGCGCGAAGAGTCAACCGGCATTTGTGCTTCCGGAATCGGAACATAAACCGTATCGTGGACAACGACCAGCTTATAACGGATCGCAGAGTCTCCCCGGACCACAGTCAGGGAATCCGCCTCCTGAGCATGAGTATGCAGACAACTCAGACACGCAAACAAAAAGAAACAACTATATAAAAATTTCATCATGTTTACAAATAAAATGCAATTCCCAAACCTATTGAGAAAATATTAATCTTAAAATTGGCAGAAGTGGACGACTGTTCTCCTGTCTCTACCTGATTGGTGACCTGCCTCTTCTTACTGAAATTAACTCCCAGTACACCGACACTGACTTCCACAGCCGTATAGTTATTAACGAAAGCCACCAGGCCGGGAGCGACTCCAAATCCCAAGTCCGTAGACTTGGAATATGTCCCCGTCAGTGCCTCTCCTTCTCCGTTGGCAACCTTTGACTGACTTCCTCCAACTTCCAGCTGTGTCTCACTGAACAGAGCAAACCGTTTACTGTCTCCCAGCGGTATGTAATTCCGGAAAATCGCCATGGCCGAATAAGAATGCTTCAACTGATAAATGTTATTGATGTCAAACTGGTTTTCATCATCCAGATTCAATTGAGTTTCATCCATTCTTACCAGGTACGTCCGTATTTAAAACGGCCTCCCAATGCCATGTTATCCTTCAATGCATACGCAAACATCGGGCTGACTTTAAAGGAATAGCATCCGCATTTATTTTCTCTACAATCAGAAAATCGTAGTTGTTTTCTGTATGTTCCGAATACGAAACAGAACTTCCGACTATCCATTGTCCTTTAGGAACAAAGACTTTAGGCGGAAGTTTCTTTTGCGAACTTTGCGCGTGCACCCCCAAGGCGCAACACGCAAAGCATAATAGGTATATTAATTTTCTCACTTACTCACTTACTAGAAGTTTATTCATAAATCAGTTCCATGTCGTCAAGCCACATTTTGCTACCATCACCTCCTTGAAAATAATCACCATATTTACTTGCAGAAGCAACAATAATAATAGATGTCGGCTTTCGTTGATTACCTCCAAAGTTATCGTAATCCAAATTTATTGTCAGTTCCTTCATATTCCCGCCGTCATTATAGGCTTCTTCAAATGTTTTTTCTCCGTATGCAATAATACCATCACCGGAATAAGTTCCTTTTTCAGTACTGAATAAACTGGAAGCATTCTTAGTTCGAACAACGAATGGCCAAGTTCCACCGTTTGCCTCTTGTCCTGCCCAATCACCTATCGCTACATAAATAATACCTTGATCTGTCGCTCCGTTAGCGATATAATCTCCTCCATTATCAACTGTTGCCGGTTCATAGCGGACATATACCTTCAAAGCCTTCGGACGACTTGTACAAGGGCGTCCCCATCCCAAAATTCCATCTGTTCCTTCTGTATCAAGATATTTTCCGGCAAATAAATTACCAGCTGCAAACTTTCCAATTATACCAATTCCTACAAATTGAGAACTTAGCAATAAAGACTGATTTCCTGAATGTTTGACAGAAGTATCAGGAGTTGTTACATTTTTATTCATAGTAGAAGAGCCATGATTACCCGTATCCCACCACGTAGACTGTCCAGTTCCATGAATTAAGATTATAGAAGAAGAGTCAGACACAGCCTCAAAGCTGCATTCTCCGGCTGGAAGTCGTTTCTGTAGTAAATTCACAGGTAACAGTTGATGCTTGCGTTCCATCCATTGCCTGATATTCATAGGTTGTACCCGGAGTTAATCCTGTAATCTCTTTGCTAAAAGTTGATTCTGTCAAGTCCGCATCTACGGTAGTCCATGAAGAACCAGACCCCTTCACACGATACTGGAATTTCGGTGTAGAAGCCAACGTACCGGTTACCTTTCCATGAAGAGTAGCTTTGGATGTCCAAATTTCATAAGGAATTGCTTCAGTGGTTGCAACAGTAGCATTCGAAACAACAATGTTCCATGTAACCATCCGCTGCTTGCCATTCTTATCTGTTGCTGTCAAAGTAGTCGTTACCTGTCCTTCCTGTGCCGTCATCTTGGCTATCAGTTCTTCAGAGAACTGGATTTTCCAGGTTCCGCCTGTTTCCATAATTGCATTTGGAGCATGTAAAGAAATTCCGCTAGCTTCTACACTGGCATCCTTTCCTCCCAGATTCATCAGATCCATACTATTAGCCGGAACTCCAAACTCTGTAAATCTATCATTTTGCAGCAAAGCTCCCTTCAAAGGAGACGAGGTAGATACAATCAAATAATAAGTTCCCTTTGTATTTGTAGCCAGATACATCGGTTGTTCCAAATCATATTCAATATTATCTGCATCCTTACAAACGATAACCGGGCGCTGTTTTATCCCAATAGTAGTAGTTTCTTCTGATAATGGGGTTTCATCAACACTCAAAGTCAACCACGCACCACCTGTAGTCTCTTGTCCTGTGGCTGTATATTTACAAGTCATATTATATAAGGTAGCAGGCTGTGCATCTGTCAACTCTGTAGTCTGTTCATACGTGCCACCCGTCAGTTTAGTTGCCGTAAACTTACATGTCAACTTTCGGTTATCGGCAGGCAGGCTGAAATAACCTTTTGCATCGGCATTGGCAGATGAATAAACCAGTTCACCGGTAGCAGAAGTAACAGTAACCTGACAATCTCCTTCGAAAGCCTCTTTCAAAGATTCATCCCATGTAAAAGCCAATACAGTATTGGCAATACCACATTTCACTTCAACCGGACTCTGCTGGCCTTTGGTTATTGTAAACTCTTCATTTCCTTCAAAGAAGCGTTGATCGAATGAGGCAGCCACAGAATCACCAGCAGTAACACGAACTGAATAAGTTCCGCTCATCAAAGGAATACTGGAAGGTACATTATCTGTTCCTTCATATTTCCGTACCAGACTGGTTTCATTATAAATACGGACTTTGCAAGCCTGTTCCAGTTGAGTCTGCTCTTCATTGCTCAACGTACGGGATGCAACAGTTATCTTGTCGGACATACCTACAGATAACTGTAACGTACCTTGTTCCCCAGCAATATCTTTGTCCTCTTTACAGGCTCCCATACAAAATGACATACAAGTGAGAGCTACAGCTATATGATATTTAATAATTCTCATTTTACTACACTTTTAATTTTTAATGTTTTCTGTAACTTCCAAACCTTGCTGATCTACAACTCGTATTATGAAATTATGATTTGCCGCTCCATAAATACCTAACAAAGAAGTAAATTGAGTAATATCAAAAGGTATTTCCTCTTTTCCTATCACATCAGTCCCTGTAGGAAATCCTAACCCTTTCAAACCAGCCTCTAAATCTCCGGGTTCTGCCAAATCAAAATTTTTAGCCAAATTTACTCCAACTAAAACATCCTCAGTCAATGTTTCAGAATCAATAGTTACATAGACATGAGCCATTTTATTAGGAGCTAATAATGTTACACTCAATGATACACTTTGCCCTTTAGTAACAGTCAACACATCTTTGCTGATATCAAAAGTGTTGCCATTAAAATCAGTTCCCACAATAGTCGGCATATTCTGCTCAGAGCCACTTTCATCTCCGCCATCACCATCTCCGTCACCAGGTTCTTCACCTCCGTCTGTCGGGAAATCATCTATGCCCGGTTCTTCTCCCGGATTAACTCCTACAGTTTCATCAGAAGAGGTCATGGAAGAGTCTATATTAATAGCAATATTTAAATTTCCTCCTACACTATTATTTCCATCATCCACCGGAGAAAGCACATACTTAATAATATTATACTGTCCTGCTTGTACATTTTCCACACGTTTTACTTCCGTCACAGATTCTCCATCAATTGTTCCTTTCAATGTAATATCCATTGAACCTGCAGAAGCCGGAGCAATCAAATAAGCCTTACGGGTCTCAGAAGAAGGAATATCCAATGAATTATCTCCAATCTTAACAGTTGTTACCACATCTTCTTCCATCAGTTACGGAGTTCCTCATCATACTCAACTGAGATCATCACGTTGGCCAGTCTGCAAGTCAATGCAGAAACTTCTGTCAATTCATTTTCCTTAATCGTAAACTGCTCAGTTGAACCTGTATAGAAAGGAACATCAAAACCATTTGTAGCTGCCTCTGCAGAAGAAGCTACAACAGTATAGGTACCAACCGGTAAAGAAATAATTTCCGGCATCTCGCTGTAAGTGTATTGTTCCACCTGCTCTCCCTGACTGTTCTTGATAGTCAGCAGAAAGTTGCTTACATCAACTCCTGCACGGGATTGAGGATATACTGTATCAACTTTCAAATCCACCTCCATCTTCATAGAAACCAGACTCAACTGCCCTGTTACATCTGTTGCTCCTGTTTCCATTTTCTCACTATGGCACGCACTAAATGTAAAGAGTACGACCATCAGCGTAAAACAGATTAAAAATATATTCTTCATATTTATAGGCTTTATTTTTTATTCGTAAATCAATTCTACATCATCCACTGTCAAGATACTTCCAATATGACGGGAATCACCATATCCACTCAATGCATTATTAGAACCTTGTACATCCTTTGTTCCTGGAGAATCTGATGAACTTGATAAAAAGACAATTGTTATATAAGCGGCTTTTTTCAACACTGAATAATCCATCAATATTTCTCCTAATGTATATGTATTAGTAGAAGCTGATATCAAAAGTTCACCCTGACCTATCTCACCTTTATCCACATCGTATATTATAGCATAAGCTTTAGCTGATTCATTATTGTATGAATAGAAACGATATTGAAAATGTATTTTTGTAGGACGTGAAGAAAATGCATGCCCAAAATTCTCTTTTTGGCTTCCCAAATCATACGTACCAATAAAAAGACATCCAGCCGTACGATGTTCTGTATTATGCCCAAAATCCGTCCAACTATTATCGCCCCATCCTACTGTTGAAATCTCCATTGCATTATTTTCAGCATAAGGAGCAATTGATAAATTCTGATTATCATGATTATTCAGATGTTGGCTAGCTCCCCAAGTTGCAGATTCTGAAACAGGTACTGTCCCTGATATTACAGTATACATCCATGAAGTTTTACTACTAGATGTAGTTAATGCATTCCGTGAATCCCACCATTTATCATTTTCATTATCAGCATACATATTAAAAACACGGATAGTTTTAGAAGCCCAACCTGAATTTTCCTTCTCTGTATAACTCCATTCTTCAAATCCCGCATTACCTACTTGCGCCTTTGCTTCTGTTGTAATAGGTAATTCTCCTGAATAAGTTACTACTTCTCCACCACGTTTATATGCAGCACGCAATGTATAAGACACACCATTAGTATCTGTAGCTCCTTCCCCCAGACCTGTCAGAAGGAACAAACCTTTTTCACTATCGTACGACTGATTAGGCCACACTTTCCATACCTCACCATCTTTGTATTGAATTTCTACAGTGGAAGAAGAAATAGTACGAGATGCACGAGATTTTGCAGATGCTTCTACTTTTACATAAGCTTTAGTAGCCCACACATCTGCATCACCGTTCTTCAAAGACAAAGTAAGTTCAGGATCTTCTACTTTAAAAGCCTTTTCAATAGTCTTTGAGCCATATTCAGCTTTGACTGAACATCGCTTTCTGTATCAATCAAAGAATCCGGAAAAGTTAAAGTAACAATATGTGTAGTACCCTCACTGGAGATTGAAACATTTTCTGCAGCCAACTGCTGAAAAGAACCAAAGTCAAAATAGTAGAACTTCACTTTCGAAGCATCGCCTTCCAGATTCATAGTAAAGCTCATCGTATTGCTTCCATAAGGTACAGATTCAGGCAATGTTACTGCGAAACCATTGTTACGGCTCGTTACTTTCAACACCAAAGGAGTTTCTGTTGTTTTTCCATATACATCGGTAGCTGTCAGTGTAAAGGAGTGTTCTTCGTTTTTGTCTCCGGTACAATATAAATAAGGTACTACATTCTGAAACTCAACCGTAGCAATCTTATCGTGAGTACTTCCCAAACCTTTCATTACGAGACCAAGTTCAGTCAGCTTCTGCTGATCTTCGGCACTTAACGCCATGAGATCAACCTTTTCCGGCCATCCTTGTGCTTTCAATGCTGCGGATGAGGTAACCAATTCACAACCGGCCAAACCAGAAGGCGCATTCAGATAAGCCTGCAAAGTACCTTCTACGCTTCCACCTTCCACTACTTCCATAGCCTCACCAGAGGTAAATCCATGAGCTACGATAGTGGGAGCCGGTGCATTCAGAGCAGCATCCGAAATATTAAATTCAACATTTTGTGTACTCTCCGGATCATCATTGAAGATAATATTCAAAGTGGAAGTTCCGGCATCCACATCCATGGTAAGACGATATTCATGCTTTACTTCCGCTGCCAGCGTCTTAACCTTCAAAGCCACTGAACCGGAAACGCCTGGACGAGTAACATTCAGATAAACATCCAGATTCCCGGGAGTAAAATAGGCTGCACGGGTTTCGTCAGCTGTATAATCAATTTTATTTCCACGAGAAGAAGAAACATAAGCACTGTAAGAAGTGAAATAACTCTTGAATGCATCTGTATAAGAGATACTGACTCTGGCTTTATTGATTGTACAGTCAATAGTCACATCAGTAGTTTCGCCTTCAGCAACATTGGCAGTCGTACTTCCGGCATAGCTCAATCCGTCAAAGCCCTCAGTTGTTGCATCTCCATAAGAAGCAGAAACTGTATAAGTTCCTACCGGAACGACTGTAGCCTCTGCATCGTAATCACTGAATTTATCCCATTTACTAACCAATTCTCCATTCTCCTTGGCTATGGATAAACTAAAGTCTCCGACATCTGGAATTCCATCACCCTCTGCACGTGAAGTGGCAGAAACCACTTCATTATCAGCTGCCACCCTGACAGCAAGATAACCGCCGCCTGAGGGAGTACGTTCGTCACTTCGGCATGCAGACAATCCCAATGCAACCAAAGCCAGCAACATTAAATAATTTTTGTTCATTCTTATTGTTTTCATTTATATCTCTCTAATTAATTGGTCTCAACACCACTGTAAAATACCAATTCCACAGCATCTGAATCTGGCTGCAAAGTAACGGCTTTTTACACACCCTCACAAGGTCAATTTATTTTATTTTTGGTCTATTCTTTATCTTTACCTTTTCAAGAAAGACATAACACACCGATTTTCTCTGTTTTATGTTATTTTATAGCATTACTTATAGCCGATATTTCAAATTGGCTAACTTTGCAAATGAAATATTTTCAAACAAAAAGAGACATGGAAAAAGAATTGCCTAAAATAGATTTACCTGAACCCTGGCTGATCGGTACGGATATCAGCAAGGAACTGCTCAGCCTCTACACCAATTACCCGGTGAGACTGAAATGTGAAATCTTTGTGCTCTGCATGGACGGAGAAGTGGATGCCTCAGTGAACCTGAACCGTATTGAGGTACGCCCCAACGACATCATTACGCTTACTCCGGGAAGTATCTTCCAGATCTATCGTGTGGACGGGAATCTGAAAATCTATTTTCTGGGCTTTTCTTCCAAATACATTGAGGAAAGCAATCAGACCAGAGCAATGCTGGATTCCATTTATCTGACTTTGGGACATCCTGTCCTCTCACTGAAACCGGAGGGAGCAAATGTTATGCAGGATTACCTGAAACTGCTGATCCGGATGTATGAGACTTTTCCCGAAAAAAATACGAACGGAAATGGCTCCCAATCTGTATGCGGATATACATAAAGGTGTATCTATATTATATAAGAATAAGAATACAGACAATAGTCTATATCGAAGAGTGAACAAATCTGCCGGAACTTCGGACAGCTGGTCATGCAACATTATAACCAGACAAGAAACGTAGCTTGGTATGCCGAGAAACTGGGTATCACGCATGCTCACCTTTGCACGACTGTGAAGCAAGTTACCGGAAAGACATGTGTGGACATCATTTCATCCATGGTAATCATGGATGCCAAATCGCAGCTGAAATCTACCAATCTGTCCATACAGGACATATCAGATTCACTGAACTTTGCAAATATGTCATTCTTCGGAAAGTATTTCAAGCGGAACGTGGGTATGAGCCCACTGGAATATCGCAATAATGGATAAACAAAACCAATCAATAAATTTATATATGAAAAAAACGTATGTAACAACAGCCGGAACCTTCCTGCTGGGACTGACCCTGAATTCCTGCATCCAGGAAGAGGCTCCCAATGCAGAAGCTGACATCACAGCCTGCTCTCTCTTGCCTGTGGACTGTCTGGCAAGCAATACCATTGAAGTTGGACTGCCTTACAGCGATGAGTTGAATGCCTATCCCATAGAAATAAAGGTGAAGGAAGGTACTGACCTTTCCAGCCTCGCACCGACTTTTGAACTGACTCCGGGGGCAACCATCAGTCCGGAAAGCGGAAGCATTCATGACTTCTCTTCCCCAGTGAGATATACCGTGACTTCGGAAGACAAACAATGGCACCGCACTTACAGTGTGTCAGTCACGGAACAGACTTCGACTAACATACCGACGGTATATCATTTTGAAAATGTCAAGACTTCGGGCAATTATTATGTATTTTATGAACAGCAGGGAGAGCATTCGCTTACCTGGGCCAGCGGAAACGGAGGATATGCTCTGGCGGTCAGCCAGGCTGCGGCTAAAGATTATCCGACTACACAGGATGATAACGGATGGAACGGAAAATGCCTGAAACTGGTTACGCGGAGTACAGGAAGCCTGGGAAGCCTTGTGGGCATGCCGATCGCAGCCGGAAACTTGTTTATCGGGCAGTTTGACCTGACAAACGCTCTGACTGCTCCGCTCAAGGCAACCAAGTTCGGAATACCTTTCTATAGCAAACCGATCCGCCTGACAGGATATTATAAGTATAAGGCGGGCGAACAGTTCTTTGCCAATGGCGCATATACGGATCAAAAAGATGTTTTTGACATCTATGCGTTTTTCTTTGACAACAGCAACGGAACAAGCATGCTCGACGGAAGTTTGCCGTCTAACGGATATACTCATCCGGATATGGTAGCGGTGGCACGCATCAAGGATGCTCACGAAACAGATGAATGGACCAGCTTCAGCCTCAACTTTGATTATGATTCCTTCGGAAAGGGAGTAGATGCACAGAAACTGGCCGAAGGGAAATACAGCCTGGGTATTGTCATGTCTTCCAGCAAAGACGGGGCTTCTTTTGAAGGTGCACCGGAAGTACGCTGCTTATTGACGAGATGGAACTGATTTTTGAATAAACGGACGGATCACTCAAGATCCATAAAACAGAATCTGACAAGAATATGAAAAGATATTTACTTGCACTGACAGCTGCCATAATTACTGCCGGAAGCTGTCTTTATGCCCAAAAGAACGAGAATCAGACGTTGCTGAATGCAGCCCTGCACGGATGGGAATACGAAGTCCGGGCAGGTATCAGTATCGGAGGAAGTTCTCCCCTGCCTTTGCCAGCTGAAATCAGAAGTATTGATTCGTATAATCCCACGCTTGCCATCATGCTGGAGGGAAATGCGATCAAATGGTTCGGGGCAGAAAAGAAATGGGGACTGACCACCGGACTGAGACTGGAAACAAAACATCGAGCGACGACGGGCTACGGTGAAAACTACGGAATGGAGATCATCGGCAGCGACGGGAACCGGTTGAAAGGAAACTGGACCGGCGGTGTACGGACCAAATTAAGAAGTTCACTGGTAACCATTCCTTTACTGGCCACCCACAAATTCGGCGAAAGATGGAGTGTCAGGCTGGGCCTTATTTCTCGTATCTGATGGACGGGGATTTTTCCGGTGAAGTATATGAAGGCTATCTTCGGGAAGGAAACCTACGGGACAGAAGATTGTATTCACGGACGGTGCCGTTGCAACATATGATTTCCATAATGATATGAACCATTTTCAATGGGGTGTACAGGCTGGTGCTGACTGGAAAGCCTTCAAGCATCTGAAAATTTTCGCCGACCTGACATGGGGACTGAATGATATTTTCCAGAAAGATTTCCAGACAATCTCATTCGCCATGTATCCCATTCATCTGAATTTCGGATTCGGATATGCTTTCTGAGTAGAAAGATCCGACACGTAAGAATACAAAAAAAGACCGCAGCCTCTCCTCAAACGGAAACGGCTGCGGTCTTTTCTTATTGTTTTATTGAGCGGCCTGCATCTTGATACCAATCTGAATGGTTTCTGTTGAACCGATGATCTGCGGCATCGCAACCAGAGCCGGCTTCAGGAATACATCAACCACTCCGGCCATCTCACCAGCCTGAGCTTTCAACATAGAAAGAATCTGTTCCACTGCTGCTTCATCTTCGAAGAGCGGTGCTACGATCTTCAGAATCGGGAGCAGAGTTTCTGTATCCAGATAAGCTTTCAGCACACCTTCTTCACTTTTGTCCAAAGTAATCAGAATTCCTTCGGAAAGCATCGGAGTAACAGCAGCCATCAGCTGTGAAAGAACATCCGTCATACCGGCACGGCTCTTACCGGAAGCTGTTGCTGCAATTTGTGCCGGATTCAGGAACAAACGGATCTTATTGGGTTCAGGCACAGTATAAGTGGCCAGATTCAAAGGTGAAGTCTTCCACTCTGTTGCATTCAGCGAATCCTTGTATTCAGCCTGAACATTTCCGTCAGAAAGGAAGGTTACCTTATTTAATACTCCACAAAGCATTTTCGGAATGGTGTTTCCTTCAATTTGAGTCATACCAATAGCCAAAGTAATCAATGACTGAATTTCATAAGGAGATCCCATAAAGTCAAATGGCTCTGCATCCCATACTACATGAATAGGTTGCATCGGATCACCACTAAACGGAGACTCTGAAACTGGAAGCAATTGCCAGGAAGTATTGGTCCAGGCAGTTTCAACAAAAGTCACATTCAAGGCCAGATTCAAAGAAGCATCGGTGCTGATCCCTGATATTTCAAGGTATATCCTCCCCGGTTTTCTTCTCCGGCAAAGGTTACCGTATCGTTTTTAATTGTCAGGTCTACATCAATGGTAGTACTTACTTCGCCCGGAATGACACCTGCCGTAGCCAGACGGAAGCATTATCACTCAACGGAGAAGTTGTCTGAGCACCAGATAAAGTCAACGTTGCCTTGGTAATGTCATTTGCGTCCGGTGTAAAGACAACCTGCTTGCCCAGCATAGGAGCACCGCTATATGTAAGAGTCAGCCCGCTGGCATCCGCATAAGTTTTAGTCTGTGTGATCGGAGATACGACAGATGAGTCATCGTCGTTGCTGCAGGAAGTCAGCACACCTCCGGCCAAAGCAATAGAGAATAAACCAATAAATAAT
>ENA-OQAN01000456-OQAN01000456.1-human-gut-metagenome-genome-assembly--contig:-NODE-456-length-22055-cov-2.247948_pt1 | contig 22055 bp, 17 predicted proteins | sample MGYA00242735_ERZ504527 | MGnify/ENA primary metagenome ERZ504527 (study PRJEB26092, sample SAMD00036230) | human gut metagenome | host: Homo sapiens | study: EMG produced TPA metagenomics assembly of... | reverse complement strand
CAGAGGGACTTTTCTTTTAAAGGTTTCGATTTATCAGATTTTCCAGGCCTAAACCTTACGTTTACAACGACCTGTTTTCTTCATAAAATCAATACCAGCTTTCACAAAAAACATCAGCATATTATCAGCAATTCTTCCTGATATTTTTTTTTAAATTTGTACAAAAAAGCAGATAAACATCAGCTAGATTTAAAACAAAGAAATACGGAAACAGCTGCACAATCCATAAAAAAAGCGTCAGACCATTTGTCACAGTCCGACCGCTCTATACTTAGAAAGAAATTTAATACGCTATCAGAAGCGATAACCCACAGTTATCATAAAAGCCAGGTTTTTATTATTTTCCTGTGTCAGGCTTTTCTTAAACATGTTAGTAAAACCATACTGGCCTGTCAGATTCAGCAAATATTTATATCCCAGTTCAAAACCTACTCCATACTGCAAACCTACAGCACAACGGTTCATCAAATGCTTCGTCAGCTCCATCTATCTTCTTAAACAGTTTAGTTCCAACTTCAGCACCTCCTGATTCCACAGTCGCTTTTCCGCCCAAACCAAATCCTACATAAGGACCGGCATTTACAACAAACGTATTACCTTCGCTGATAGGTAATTTTATAGCAGCCAATAAAGGAATATCCAGATAAACAGGATTAATTTTCGCATCAACACCTTTCTCAGATCCTTTACAACCTTTGCTTGTAAAATTCAAACCGGTCTGGAAGGCCCACATATCAGTAATGGCATAATCCATTCCTACTCCTACCGAATAGCCAATCTTCAATCTGCATCACTATTGGTGATGTTTGCCATAGACATACCTGCATGTACATCAAATTTCGCCTGAGAAAAACCGGCAAGTGTACACAATCCTAAAACAACAGTTAATAATAACTTCTTCATAACTGATATTGTTTTTATAAGGTTCTCGTCCCCAAAGAATCTTAGTTTTTGTTTCCGAAGTGCAGGGACTGCTCTTTACAGGCACACTTCTGTTTGTTTTGTATCTATTAGCAAATTAGCAAAGATAATCAATTCTTTCAATATAACAAATTTAAAGGAGAAGAACACAATATTGAACACATCAGTCTGTTCATAAAAAATCCGTCCGGATTCCTCCGAACGGATTTCTTAACTTAATAATATTTTACAACTTAATTTTTTTCTTAACAGCCTTCGATTCATTATGCAGACGGTCGAGTGCAGTCACTACATAGCGGTACTTAGTCTTTCCGTTTTCATAAGGAAGTTTATAGAAAGTATTGGTAGTGATTTCAACAATATGAGAAGGATCATTCAGATTAACCTTTTCATCGTTATTGAAGCGATATACTACATAACGCACAGCCTTGTCCATTTCATCTTTTCGCCTTAGGAGCTGTCCAGAACAAAATATATCCGTCGGCAGTCCACACCGGTTTCAGTTTTTTCACTTTACCCGGAGCCTCTTTATCGATAAAAGGAGAAGCCGGAATCAAAGTTGGATATTTGTGGTAGACATTTGCCAGAACCTCACGATAGTTGCCTTTATTTTCTACTACTGCAGCAGCATACCACTGACAGCTTCCCTGTACGGTTGGAAGCATACGCTGCAAGTTATATTTGGCAAGCATCTGGTGCTGTCCGGATTTTTCAGATCTGGCTTTGTTACAGTACGAACTACGTCTTGTCCGATAAACAGTGGACGTGCGGCAGAATGACGCGCCCACCAGCGGATCAGTTTATCATAATCTGCTGCCGGATGACCGATTTCCCAATAGATCTGAGGGATATTATAATCTACCCAGCCATTGTTGACCCAAAGCAGTACATCGGCATACAAGTCATCGTAATTCTGAAGTCCGTTTGTATCGCTGCCATTCGGATCTGATTTTCTGTTACGATAGATACCGAAGGGAGAAACACCAAACTTAACCCATGGCTTACAACTGCGTACAGTTTCGTGAATTTCTTTTATCAAGACATTGACATTATCTCTACGCCAGTCGGCCTTGTTGGTAAATCCGCGACCATAAGCAGCAAAGCTGATGTTGTCTGGAAATTCTTCTTCCGGATTCGGATACGGATAAAAATAATCATCCATGTGAATAGCGTCAATATCGTAACGAGAAACGATATCTCTTACAATCTTGCAGATATAAGCTCTCGATTCAGGATATCCGGGATCGAAATACAGCTGTCCGCCGTAACGTACAAACAAATTAGGGTATTTATTATAAGGATGCATAGGCGACAATGCCGTAGTTCCCTTGGTCTGTGCACGATAAGGATTTATCCATGCATGAAGTTCCATGCCACGCTTATGACATTCTTCCACCATGAAACGAAGCGGATCCCAGCCTGGCTGAGGAGCTTTTCCCTGCAATCCGGTAAGGAAACGGCTCCAGGGTTCATAGGTCGACGCATAAAGAGCATCACATTCGGCACGAACCTGAAATATAATCGCATTGATACCCGCACCTTTCAGGTTATCCAACTGACGGATCAGAGTCGCTTTCATCTGTTCTGTGGGCATACCTTGAAACTGACCGTTCACACATTGTATCCACGCACCGCGGAATTCACGCTTTGGATGCATTGTCTGTGCCTTAACACTTCCGGCAACAAATAAAAGCATTGCCAGCCAAATCAATAAAACTTTTGATTTCATATTTTTTATACATTATAATCGAGAGGGCAAAGATAAGGAAAAAATAATCAATAACTTACTTTTTCCTCGAATCGATAAAAGAATAAAGCAATGAGGACCTGTTTTACACATGTGAAAGCAATAAGCAGAGTTTTTTCCAAAATTGAAGCTATTAACACTCCTTATTTATCTTTTGTTTCACGATATGCATAAAATTCACTATTTTTGTCTATCAAAACCAAACGAATCCAAGCATGTCTGACAGTAAATATATATCTATAAAAGGCGCGAAGGTAAACAACCTGAAAAATATAGACGTTGATATTCCACGTAATAAACTAGTAGTCATTACGGGGTTGTCCGGTTCCGGAAAATCCTCACTGGCATTCGACACATTGTATGCCGAAGGACAGCGTCGCTATGTGGAAAGCCTTTCATCGTATGCACGCCAGTTCCTGGGACGAATGAGCAAACCTGAATGTGATTTCATCAAAGGTATTCCTCCTGCCATTGCTATCGAACCGAAAGTAATCAGCCGGAATCCGCGTTCTACTGTAGGTACATCGACTGAGATATACGAATATCTGCGTCTGCTGTTTGCACGTGTCGGCAAAACTTATTCGCCGATAAGCGGTCAGCTTGTAAAAAAAGACAGCCCCGAAGATATTGTAAACTGCATGCTCTCATATCCGAAAGGTACACGCTATACGGTACAGACTCCTATCATTCCCCGAGAAGGACGCAGTGAAGCCGAACAGATAGAAATGGATATGAAACAAGGATTCACCCGTCTGGAAGTAAACGGTGAAATGGTTCGTATGGAGGATTATCAATATAATCCTGCCGATACGATATACCTGCTGGTGGACCGTATGAGCTGCGATGATACAAAAGATGCAATCAGCCGCTTGACCGATTCAGCAGAAACAGCTATGTACGAGGGTGACGGAGCTTGTCTGCTGCGCTTTTACCTGCCCGACGGAAGTACCAAACTACATGCCTTCAGTACAAAATTCGAGGCAGACGGTATTAAGTTTGAAGAGCCCAGCGACCAGATGTTTTCGTTCAACTCTCCTATCGGCGCATGCCCTACGTGTGAAGGTTTCGGAAAGATTATCGGTATAGACGAGCATCTTGTCGTACCCAACCGTGCATTGAGTGTTTACGACGGTGCTGTGATGTGCTGGAGAGGAGAAAAAATGAGCGAATGGCTCACCGAATTCCTGCGCGAAGCTCCGGCGCACGATTTTCCTATATTCGAGCCTTACTATAACCTGACTCAGGCACAGAAGGATTATTTATGGCACGGACCGCGTGACAAAGTCTGCATCGATTCGTTCTTCAAGATGCTGGAAGAAAATCAGTATAAGATACAGTACCGCGTAATGTTAGCCCGTTACCGTGGTAAGACAACTTGTCCGGAGTGTCATGGCAGCCGTTTGAAGAAAGAAGCGCTTTATGTCAAAGTGGGAGGACGCACCATTGCAGACTGGTAGAGATGCCGGTTTATCAGTTGAAAGAATTTTTCCGTACCTTGCAGCTCGACGAACATGACAAGATGATAGCCCAACGCTTGCTGAATGAAATCAATAACCGATTGACCTTCCTGCTCGACGTCGAACTTGGATATCTTACATTAAACCGACTCAGCAACTCACTTTCCGGGGGAGAAAGTCAGCGAATCAATCTAGCAACCTCACTGGGAAGCAGTCTGGTAGGTTCACTTTATATTTTGGACGAACCTAGTATCGGACTTCACAGCCGAGATACAGACAAGCTTATCAAAGTACTCCGCCAGTTGCAACAGCTGGGCAATACAGTGGTAGTGGTAGAGCATGATGAAGAAATCATCCGTGCTGCGACTATATTATAGATATCGGCCCTAAAGCCGGACGTCTGGGAGGAGAAATTGTTTATCAAGGAGATATGAAAGACCTGCATCCCGGAAGCAACAGCTATACTGTAAAATATCTGCTGGGAGAAGAAATCATCGAACGACCACAGACACATCGTTCGTGGAATAATTATATAGAAATAAAAGGAGCCAGAGAAAACAACCTGAAGGGAATCGATGTACGCTTCCCACTTAACGTAATGACGGTAGTGACCGGAGTTAGTGGTTCAGGAAAAAGTACGTTAGTGCGCGACATCTTTTATAAGGCACTGAAGCGTGAGTATAGTGAAGGCAGCGACCGTCCGGGAGAATTTATTTCACTGGAAGGTGATATCCAGATGATAAAGGACATAGAGTTTGTCGACCAAAACCCGATAGGCAAATCCTCACGCAGTAATCCTGTCACCTACATCAAGGCATACGACGAAATAAGAAAACTGTTTGCCGACCAGCCTTTGGCCAAACAAATGGGGTACTCGGCAGGGTATTTCTCGTTCAATACCGAAGGAGGACGTTGTGAAGAATGTAAAGGAGAAGGTACTGTAACGGTAGAAATGCAATTCATGGCCGATCTGGTACTGGAATGTGAATCATGTCATGGAAAACGTTTTAAGAGTGATACCCTGGAAGTACGTTACGAAGGGAAAAACATCTATGACATACTGGAAATGACAGTCAACCAGGCTATCGAATTTTTCGATGAACACAAGCAGAAGAAAATAGTAAAAAAACTGCTGCCGCTACAAGAAGTTGGACTCGGATACATCAAACTGGGACAATCATCCTCTACTCTTTCGGGAGGAGAAAACCAGCGTGTCAAACTGGCATATTTCCTGAGTATCGAAAAATCTCAGCCAACTATTTTTGTATTCGACGAACCGACAACAGGATTACATTTCCACGACATAAAGAAACTGCTAGAGGCATTCAACTCCTTAATAGCACGAGGACATACGGTTGTCATAATCGAACATAACATGGACGTTATCAAATGCGCCGATTATGTCATAGACCTCGGTCCGGAAGGTGGAGATATGGGCGGTAATCTCGTAGTATGCGGCACCCCGAAGAAGTAGCTCATTGCGGAGCATCATATACAGGGCAGTATCTGTTAGAAAAGATACAAATTTAGCCCATACACATACAGAAAGAAAGTATATAGAGTAATTTTGATGTTTTTTTGTTAAGGTTTCAAGTAAACAATATTCCTCACTATATTGTTTAATTAATTATTTATTTTAATCAAAAAAAGAGAGATTTTATGAAAAAAAAAAAGTTGTTTTTACTCTGTACTTGCTTCTTCGCCTACATCAGCATAGCGATGGCACAGGTATCGAAGGTGACAGGTGTTGTCATCTCAGAAGAAGACAATCTTCCTATCGTAGGAGCTTCTGTCCTAATAAAAGGGACTAATACAGGAACCGTGACCGATATCGATGGGAAATTTACACTTGGCAACATTCCGGCAAATGCAAAGAAAGTGATAATTTCTTTCATCGGTATGCAAAGTCGCGAATTAGACATTAAACCGGAATTAAATGTAATCCTAAAATCGGATACAGAAGTTCTGGATGAAGTGGTGGTTACCGGTTATGGAGTAACAAAGAAAAGTACATTTACGGGAGCAGCCAATGTAGCAGGTTCTACTACACTTGAATCACGCACCGATGCAAACTTCATGAAAGCGCTCGAAGGAAGTATGCCGGGTGTGCAAATGAATAATTCAACAAGTATGCCGGGTGCTCAAGCTAACGTGTATATCCGAGGAGAAAGTTCTGTTAATTCGGGTACACAACCGTTGTATATCATAGACGGTATGCCTATGAACTCGGATACTGATGCTGAAACAGCAAGTTACAACCGTGCATTCAATCCACTGGCAAACATTAACACGGCAGATATCGAATCGGTAACTGTTCTGAAAGATGCCAATGCTACTGCTATCTACGGTTCGCGTGCCGCCAATGGTGTAATCGTAATCACAACCAAAAAAGGACAGGAAGGAGCTATGCATATAGACTTGGATATCAAACAAGGCTTTACAAACATTGCTCCAAATAATTTTTCTTTCTGTAATGCACAACAGACAGCCGACTTGTTTGCACGTGGTCTGGTAAACAGTGATCCGGAAAAGTACACCTACGAATCGGCTATGGCAAAAATAAAATCAGACTATAACTGGGACGGTACACAAAACTACGATTGGCTGGATGCTATTACCCGTACCGGTTATTATCAGGATTATAACATCAGCTTCAGCGGAGGAAATGGCAAGACTCGCTATTATGCCAGTCTGGGATACCTGAATCAGGAAGGTGTTGCCATCAACAGCGATATGAAACGTTACTCTGCCCGCCTCAACCTGGAAACATCTTACAAATGGTTCAACTTCGGATTTAACACATCATTTGCTCTGGCAGATATGGATGCATTCTCTCAATCTACCGGAGGATCTTATTCGAACCCGTTTGTCAGTGCTACACTGAAAGCAACTCCACTCGATCCTTTTTACAACGAAGATGGAAGTTATAATACAAGCATTTCATACAACCCATTGGCTGTTTACGATAAAGAGGCCGGAGATATTTATAATACCAAAACTACCACAATCAATTTAAATCCCTATTTCGCCATTAATTTTGGAAAAGGTTTTATTCTAAAAACCTCATTAGGTATCAACTCTTACGGCACACGCCAATATGACTTCTGGAGCTGGTACAACAATCAGGGAGCAAGCGACAATGGTCGTGGTACGCAGTATAATTCGAATACCACAACGATAACATGGACAAACACATTGAACTGGCTTTATACGTTCAATGAAAAACATAATGTTTCTGTCATGCTGGGACAAGAAGCACAATGGAAAAACTACTGGAACGAAGAGTATGCCGGTATCAACTTTCCATTGATGGGCTACCGTGAACTGAATATGGCAGGTTCTTCTTATGGAATTCCTTCATACAAAACACGTAAAGCACGTCTGGCTTCCTTCTTCCTCAATACAAGCTACGACTATCAAGGCAAGTACTACGGACAGGTCAGCTACCGCCGCGACGGTTCTTCTGTATTCGGAAACAACAACCGATGGGGTAATTTCTGGTCTGTAGGAGGAAAATGGAGAATCTCGGAAGAAGAATTCCTCAAAGACAACGACGTATTTACCAACTTAGCAATCAGAGCCAGCTACGGAACTGTAGGAAATCAGGATATAGACTGGTATGCATCACGCGGATTCTATAAGGCTGGATACAATTATAACAACGAACCCGGTATCGCTCCTGAGTCGTTAAATCTTCCTGACTTGGGATGGGAAACAAGCAAGAAGCTGAACATCGGTCTTGATATTACACTGATCAGAAAATGGAATCTGACTGTTGACTTCTATAATGAAGCTACATCAGACATGTTGTTTGAACTTCCTATATCTAAAGTTACAGGACTGGATAAAGTATACCAGAATATCGGTTCTATGCGCAACAGAGGTGTGGAAATCGGCTTAAACGGTACTATCTTACAGACAAAGGGATGGACATGGACTGCTTATGCCAATGTTACATTCAACCAAAACCGTGTCACAGAACTGTCAGACGGAAAACCTGTTGAAGATACTTATACTATCATACAGGAGGGATATCCTCTACGACAATTCTATATGGTAGAATATGCTGGTGTAGATCCAGATACAGGCAATCCGTTATGGTATAAAAATGCTACTGGAGATGAAACAACAACCAACTGGAATGAATGTGCCAAAAGATATCTTGGATCGGCTGATCCGAAAGCTTATGGTGGTTTCGGTACACGTCTTCAGTGGAAGAACTTCGACTTCTCTGCTGACTTCAATTACCGACTGGGAGGAAAAGTTTATGCATCATCAAACCGTTTCTACCTTTCGGCCGGAAGTCAGGGTAATATAACTCCTGCAACTTATTTATATGAAAATGCATGGACAGAAGAAAACCGGTATACAGATGTACCTAAGTATGTATACGGAAACACATCGGGAGAAAACAACCATTCTTCACGATTCCTTTACAGCGGCAATTTCCTCCGTGTAAAGAACCTGCAATTAGGATATACTTTGCCGAAACATCTTTTGAAGAAAATACTGATAGACAATATGCGTATCTATATATCAGCAGACAATATCTATACTTTCAAGGCAAAAGATTTTGTAGGATATGATCCTGAAACATACACCAACGGATTGATAGCCTTCCAGTATCCTTCCACACGGACATTCCTGGCAGGTATTACACTTGGTTTCTAACAATTATGTTTAACGCATCAATATTGAAAATTAAATATGAAGAAATTTATATCTCGACTACTTATTTGTACAGCCTTGACAGGTTGTCTTGCTTCCTGCAATAATTTCTTCGATACAGAATATAATGAAGGAATAGATGTAGACAACGGACTTACCAGCGTAGACAATATAAAATATGCCCTAAATGGAACTTATTATCAGTTATTCAGATTCTATTTTGCCGGAAACTATTCACTGACTATTGGCGATATGGCTGGTGACATGGCATACCTGAATGGCTCGGCTAATCACTGGACCACCATCAACCATTATAGCGTAACTGCAGATGATTCTTACCTCAGCAGCATATGGGAATACGGATATAAGGTTGTAGACAACTCTGCACGTATCATTAAAGCCGGAAAAGAACTTGAAAGTACTACCGCCGATTCGGACAAGGCAGCACTTAAACAATATCTGGCAGAAGCATACGGATTAAGAGGATATGCAATGCTGGCTATGACCAACATCTTCGGCAAGCAGATCAAAGTCAACGAAACAACAGACAACAGCGATGCACCGGGTATCGTTATCATTGATGAACCGATTCAAGCTTTCGAAGAAGTCAGCCGTTCTACAGTTGGAGCATGCTATAAAGCCATACTGGAAGATTTCAACAATGCACTGACTTGCTATAAAGAAAGCGGAACCGACGGCAGAGAAACAAATTCATATTTATCGGTTGCTGCGATAGAAGGCTTAATGGCACGTACATATTTATATCTGGAAGATTTCGAAAATGCAGCAAAGTATGCCCAATATGCTCTTGAACACTCGAACAAGAAAGTTGAAGCCTACACCGAAGACAGTTACAAAAAAATTGTACACAGGAGGCGACAGTAATACAGAAGTATCTTCCGTCTGGCAATTGACGTAAACAACAGCTGGTCGGCCAACTCTTGTGGTAACGTATGGACTACGTATGGAGGACTTCCCAGCCAGCGTATGAGAAACTTAATAGCTGATACAGACTGTAGAGGCAGCCTCTACCTGCCGACAATCAAAAAAGGCTCGTACACACAAATGCAATATGGAGGAAAGTTCTGGTATGGAGGAGGAAATACTGCATATGCAACCAACTATATCGTTAATGCTCCCGAAATGGAACTAATCATTGCAGAAGCAAAGTTACGAGCAGCACAACCAGACTTAAACGGTGCTAAAGAAGCTCTGCTGACTGTAGCCAAGAGAAATTCAAACATTACCAGTACCGACGATTTAGGAAATACCAAAGAAGAAGTATTTGCATTCCTGAAAGACGAACGTTGCACGTGAATTGTTCCAAGAAGGTTTTCGTTTTTATGACTTGCGACGCTGGGGTGAAAAAAGCCGATGTATATGCCAACGTCGAAGATCAAGTATCGTATAAATACACAAACTACGATATATCTCAGTTCTGTTATCCAATTCCAAATGATGAAATCAATGCAGGATTTGGTATAGAACAAACTCCAAACTGGAACAATTATCTGCCTAAATAAATCTAATTTCGGCAAAGCCTTATAGGTCAGCCACAAATACAATCCGTTTTAATGAACAAACTGAGTTTCAATCCCCAAACTCTCCCGTTCATTAAAACGGATTTTTATTTTTAGCCTCAACAGAAATTGAGTCAATTTTTCCCAGATTTTTTATCCCCTTATTATAAATTCTTTTACCTTTGCAATCAAAGGGTTAGTCAACACACAAATAATACTATAAAAACATGAACAAAAAAAATTAAAGCACTTGTGGGGTTAGGTATGCTTTTATTTACCGCTCCTGTTATGGGACAACAATTTCCTTATCAAAACACCAGTCTTACTCCTGAACAACGGGCATCCGATTTACTTGAACGGTTGACCCTGGAAGAAAAAGTTTCTCTTATGCAAAATGCTTCTCCTGCTATTCCACGACTAGGTATCAAAGCCTACGACTGGTGGAACGAAGCTCTTCATGGAGTAGGCCGAGCTGGAATTGCCACTGTATTTCCTCAAACAATCGGTATGGCTGCATCGTTCGATGATGAATTGATTTACAAAGTCTTTACAGCCGTTTCCGATGAAGCCAGAGCCAAATATACAGAATTCAGTAAATCGGGTAACCTGAAACGCTATCAGGGACTGACATTCTGGACTCCCAATATCAACATATTCCGCGATCCTCGCTGGGGAAGAGGACAGGAAACTTACGGAGAAGATCCTTATCTCACTTCACGAATGGGGGTTGCCGTAGTTCAAGGTCTGCAAGGTCCGGATAATATGAAATATGACAAACTTCATGCATGCGCCAAGCATTATGCCGTTCATTCAGGCCCCGAATGGAACCGACACAGTTTCAATGCCGAAAACATTGCTCCACGTGACTTGTGGGAAACTTACCTGCCGGCTTTCAAAGCACTGGTTCAGGAAGCTGATGTAAAAGAAGTGATGTGTGCTACAATCGTTTCGAAGGTGAACCTTGCTGCGGAAGCAACCGTTTGCTGATGCAAATCCTGCGTGATGAATGGAAATACAAAGGTATAGTAGTATCCGACTGCGGTGCTATCAGTGACTTCTGGCGCAAAGGCGATCATGAAACGCATCCCGATAAAGAAACGGCCAGTGCAGGAGCTGTATTGAGTGGTACAGATCTGGAATGTGGAAATAATTACAAATCACTTCCGGAAGCTGTACAAAAAGGACTGATAGACGAAAAACAAATTGACATTTCTGTAAAACGTCTGCTGACAGCTCGTTTCGAATTAGGCGAAATGGACGAACATGTCTGCTGGGACAGTATTCCATATTCTGTAGTCGACAGCAAAGCACATAAAGACTTAGCACTGGAAATTGCACGAAAAAGCATTGTCCTCCTGCAAAATCGGAATAATATCCTGCCGTTGAAAGAAGACATGAAAATCGCTTTGATCGGTCCTAATGCCAACGACTCTGTCATGCAATGGGGTAACTACAATGGTTTTCCTTCCCATACCTCTACCTTGTACGAAGCTTTGAAAGAACGTATTCCGGCAAATCAGCTGATTTACGACTTCGGATGTGACCGTACTTCTGGTATCAGTTTGGAAAGTGTATTCAGCCAATGTAGCATCGATGGGAAACCTGGATTCCGCTCTACCTATTGGAACAACATCAAGATGGAAGGCAAACCTGCTACCGTCACCCATACCAGTACTCCTTTCAAGTTTACCACATTAGGAGCAACAGTATTTGCAGCAGGAGTAAATATTCAAGATTTCTCTGCAAGCTACGAATCGGTATTTACCGCACCCGAAACAGAGGATATCAATTTCCACTTCGAGGCAGCAGGCATAATCCGCCTGAGCATAGATGGAAAAGAAGTAGCCAGCGGAAAATATCTGAAAAACAATATGAATCTGTATACGCTGAAAGCTGAAAAAGGAAAAACATACAACATTAAAATAGACTTTATCTTCTACAGCAAAGACAGAGCAGCCCAACTGAATTTTGATATGGGACGCAATGTTCCTGTAAACCTGCAAGCTTCCATCGACAAAGTAAAAGCAGCCGATGTCATTGTCTTTGCAGGAGGTATTTCACCTTCTCTTGAAGGAGAAGAAATGCCAGTAAATGCAGAAGGTTTCAAAGGCGGCGACCGCACAACAATCGAACTTCCTGCTATTCAGCGACGATTGATAAGTGAATTGAAAAAATTAGGCAAGCCGATTATCTTTGTCAACTATTCAGGCTCGGCTGTCGGACTGGAACCCGAAAGCAAGATTTGCGATGCCATTCTTCAGGCATGGTATCCTGGTCAGGCTGGAGGAACAGCTGTTGCCGATGTTTTATTTGGCGACTACAATCCTTCGGGTAAACTTCCGGTCACTTTTTATAAGCATACCGACCAGCTTCCTGACTTTCAAGACTACTCGATGAAGGGACGTACCTACCGTTATATGACAGAAAGTCCTTTATACAGCTTCGGTCACGGATTGAGTTACACCAACTTTACATACGGTCCAGCTACATTAAGTCAGCAAACAATCAGCCAAGGTAAAGAAGTAACACTCACAATCCCCGTACAAAATACCGGAAATTATGACGGAGAAGAAGTGGTGCAAGTATATTTAAGTTGCCCGGGAGATAAAGAAGGTCCTTCACATACACTCCGCGCCTTCAAACGCGTCCACATTGCAAAAGGACAGCGCGCAAATGTTTCTTTCACCCTCGACAGTGAAACATTCCAATGGTTTGATACAAACACCAACACCATGCGTATGGTAGAAGGTAATTATGAACTGCTTTACGGAGGTACTTCACGTATAGATCAATTACAGAAAATATCTATTAGCGTAACAGACTAAAAGACATATCATTTGAGTAAAAATCATCTCGAAGGGTAATATCCGGATACGTTAAATCATTTTACTAGAAATAACTGAGTAAATGATTTAATATATCCGGATATATACTGATTATATGAAGAAAATACCAATTCATGAGTAGTGGAAAATAGAACATTTTCTATCTTTGTAGAAACAAAAACATCATGCAAATCAATAGAATACTAACAAAAACATTCCTTATCTGTCTGATTTATTGCTTGTCTATACTTCCGGCAAGTGCCCAGACTAGTGTCTTATTTTCTACCGACAATCAAATATCAAGCAGCCTGATCAATGATATTTATCAAGACCAGAAAGGTTTTATCTGGATTGCTACAGAATATGGATTGAATTTATTTGACGGAAATAAGTTTGTAACCTTCCACCACATAGAAAATGATTCTACCTCACTTCGTAACGATTATGTATTTTCAGTCTTCGAGGATAGCAAAAACAATCTTTGGGTAGCTTCATTGGGCGGGCTGATGAAGTACAATCATAATACCAATCATTTACAGAAGTACCACTATACATAAATTCTACCCAGTTACTACCATACACACTGTTCAAATTATCGAACGCAAGAATGGAGAAATATGGGTTGCATCTTCTGGAGGAGGTATATTCAAAGCCAACGCAGAAGCAGAACGTTGCGACTGTGTAATGGATTTCTATAAAATGGGTATGCTGCATCTGACTTCTATGTTAGAAGATAACGAAGGGAACTTATGGATGGGAGCAGAAAATGAACGGATTGATTTGCTATAACCCTGAAACAAAAGCTGTCCAAACTTTCCGTACTCCTTTTATCAGTGAAAACAACATATCCGATCTGGCTAAAGGAAACAGTGGAAACATTTATATCGGCACATTGACTGGAGGTCTTAATATATACAATGCAAGTAGCAAAAGTTTTACACAAGTTCCTTACAAAGGAAGAAACAACTTGCAAATCAAGACACTGAAATTTATAAATAATCAACTATATATTGGAACCGACGGAGAAGGACTAAAAGTGTATTCATTGAAAGACAAAGAGATTCAAGACCACCCTCTTGAAAACGCTCCGATAAATATTAACGACGGTAAGGTACACTCTATCCTAATGGATCGGGACAAAAATCTTTGGCTTGGTCTGTTCCAGCGGGGAATTGCTTTCATCCCCACCAAACGTAACCCTTTTCTTTACCACGGACAAAAACAAATACACGATAACCCCATCGGTCATAACTGTGTTATGTCTGTATTCCAAAACAGCAAGAAAGAACTGTTTGTCGGAACAGACAATGACGGATTGTATGTCTTGGATAAGAATTTCAATCAGATAAACCACTTTACTCCCGAAGGAAGTCCAAATAGCGTTGCCAATACGATACTAAGTATCTTCGAAGATTCAAACAATGAACTTTGGCTTGGTTCATACACAAAAGGAGTTGCACGGTGTAACCCTGCAACCGGATTCTGTGAATTTATTCCAGAACTGATAAATGAACGTATCTTTTCTATCACCGAAGATCATAATCACAACTTATACTTCAGCACTTATGGTTCTGGATTTTATGTATATAATAAGACCAACAAACTATTGAAGCGTTATAACAGTACAGAAGAAAGTACCGGAATAAGGACTAAGGATGAACTTCCCAATAACTGGATAAATTCTTTGTATTGTGATAAGGAAGGTATGATCTGGATCGGACATTTTAAGGGTATCAGTTGTTTTAATCCACAAACAGAAAGCTTCATCAACTACACATCCAATAACTATATCATAACAAGATGCATCGGTTATGCCATAACTGAAAGCCACGACGGAACGATATGGGCAGGAACATCAAATGGTTTATATTCGTTTGACCGGAAAACTAAAACAATAAAACGCTATACACAGCAAGATGGACTGAGTAACAACATTATTTGCGGTGTATGCGAAGATAATAATCATAATATCTGGGTAAGCACATTCAACGGAATCAGCTGTCTGAATAGAAAAGAACAAAGTTTTACCACTTACTTTTCAGGCGACGGACTACAAGGAAATGAATTTACAAGAGGAGCTTTCTATCGTTCAGTAAGCGGTGAAATTTTCTTCGGAGGAGTAAATGGAATCACCAGCTTTATGCCGGAAAAAATAGCAAACAATACTCCTACTCCCTCTATTACAATTACTGAATTTATCGTTGCTGGAAAATCAGTAAATACCAATACACTGTCAGGAGGAGAACCTATTACCCAAAAAGCTGTGATAGAATCGGACAAGTTCCGGCTAAACTATAAAGATAATACATTCAGCATATCGTTTTCTACATTACAGTTTGACAACGTACGTCAGGTTATCTATAAATATCGTATCAAGGAGCTGGATGAAGAATGGTTGTCAACAGCACCCGGAGTCAATACAGTGACATACAACAACCTGCCTCACGGGAAATATACATTCCAGGTATATGCTATCAATCATGGTTACAATTCACCTACCCGCAGTATCGAAATCATCATCACTCCGCCTTGGTTCCAATCATGGTGGGCATATATTATATATGCCATACTGACTATTTTCATCATACTGGCTATCATCGGAAACTTGCGTACACGCTTCGAACGCCGTAAAGAAATGGTAGAACGTAAGCATGCCGAAGAAATAAGCGAGGCTAAACTACAGTTTTTTATCAATATATCACATGAAATTCGTACTCCTCTCACGTTGATTATAAATCCGCTTGAAAAGCTGATAGCCAACTGTCATGACTCAGAACTAGAAAAGAGTTATATGATGATTTACCGTAACTCACAGCGTATTCTTCGATTAATCAACCAATTGATGGATATTCGTAAAATAGATAAAGGACAGATGAATCTGAAGCTAAGAGAAACAGACCTGGTCGGATTCATTGATGATGTAGTAACTACATTCAGTTACCTTGCACAAAACAAACATATCACACTTACTTTCCAACATCAGGACAATCGGTTAAGTGCATGGCTTGACCTGCATAACTTCGACAAAGTACTGATGAATCTGCTTTCGAATGCCTTCAAGTATACTCCCGAAGGAGGAAATGTTACGATTTCACTCACTACAGGAGAAGATGAAGAAGCACATCTTCCGCTTAAGAAATATATAGAAATTAAAGTAAGCGACACAGGAATAGGCCTGGATGACCAGCAGATAGAACGCATATTCGACCGATTTTACCAAATCAACAATGATATTACACGCAATCAGGCCGGAACCGGAGTAGGACTCCACTTAACCCGGTCACTGGTAGAGCTTCATCATGGTACAATCATTGCCCGTAACCGTACAGATGTACAAGGCAGCGAATTTATTATCCGCATTCCACAAGGTAGTGACCATTTGAAAATGGAAGAACTGGAACAACCAGATACAACTACCTCAGAGAATAATCCAACGATTACTACTACCACAACATCTGAACAGCCAGTTAAAAACAACAGAAGAAAACAGAAAACTGAAAAGAAAATCAAATCAAAAAGCAACTTCCACATTCTGATAGCTGATGATGAAAAAGAGATTCTGAACTATCTGAAAAATGAATTGTCGGCAGACTATAAAATTCATACTTGCAACAATGGACGTGAAGCCTACGAATATCTGCTAAACAATCCAACGGACTTGCTCATAAGTGATGTAATGATGCCTGAAATGGATGGTATGACATTATGCAAAAAGATCAAGCAAAATGCCAATATCAACATATCCCTGTGATTTTACTGACAGCTAAAGGACGTCCGGAAGAACAGGTAGAAGGTATCGAAATCGGAGCTGACAGTTATCTGATCAAACCGTTCAATATAGAAGTATTGAAGAGTACGATTGGCAATCTGCTTTCGAACCGACGACTGTTGAAGAATAAGTTCAGCGGAGCTCAGGAGCAAAGCGACAAAGTTCAGAATATCCAACTGAAATCGGCAGATGAAGTATTGATGAACAAAATAATGAAAGTCATCAATGAAAATCTGTCAGAGCCTACCCTGAACGTAGAAATGCTAGCGAACAGTGTAGGATTAAGCCGCGTGCACCTGCATCGTAAGCTGAAGGAACTCACCAATTTATCTTCAAGAGATTTCATACGCAACATACGTATGCAACAGGCAGCCAAGCTACTGAAAGAGAAGAAACTGACGATTTCTGAAGTAGCCTATGCTGTAGGCTATAACAACCTGTCGCATTTTTTCGAATACATTCAAAGAATATTTTTGGATTATCCCCTAAAGAATACATGCAAAACGCTCATGAAGAAAATGCTACAGAGAATGACATAATAGAAGAATAAATCATCAGCCACATCGAAAATCAGATAATATTACAAAAAAGAAAACTCCAGCATATCGTTCTAAAAACATGCTGGAGTTTTTCTTTTTTTCTGTACAAACTTCTTTATTCTTCGTACAAACCTTTTTACCTTTTCGTACAAACTATTTCAACTTTTGTACAAAAAACAGACCTAATCCGCTGTTATTATCAGGAAAAGCAGAAGGACTATATTTCAGCTCATTCCTTTCTTGGCAATATATCTGCCCCTGGACATTCAAAATTCGTAATAGGCAAATGTACCTTTTTCAGTTCTTTCAGCCGGAAAGTTGCCTTTTCTATATCTTTGGGAAATTTCATTTTTCGAAAAGCTCTGAAAATACAACAAGCAGGCATCTTTCCACCAGACGGCATCATTTACCTGAATATCCAAGCGTTTTGCAACTGCTTCATAACGCTCTGTATCAATATACGGACGCATCTGATTCCATGTATCGCGAAAACGCCGTACCTCTTTCAGCCCCGTATCATACTTATAACACAGTTCTTCCCACAGCGTATATCCGTCTTTCAATTTATATGTCCACGGAACATGGTGAAACCAAAGCAAAAATTCTTCGGGGCATGTATCCAGCGTTCCCCATATATTCGCCAACGAATCGGGATATTGCGAAACAGCATTACTACCTGTACCACTTCTGTCAAAGCCAAGTCCTTCACTATCTGCCCGATGATAATACGAAGGAAGCCAGTCGGGACGTGCCCCTTCTATCTCACACCACGGTTCTGGTCCGTAATGATGTCCCCACGCAAATATATGGTGTAACCCCAATGGCATCATATAGTTAACCACCGCTTCACGACTTTCCAGCATAACTTCACGCATTGGAACAAGAAAATCTTTGTTCGATGTAAAGGTCTGTTTCAACCATTCATCGGCAATTTCTTCCGACGACAGACGAGGATTCCAGCAAGTCTGCCAAAAGTATACCAGTTAGCCTGTGCAAAATCGTGTCCGCACCAATTCACATCATCACCAATATTAGTCACACCTGCTACGGCACGTAACATATCTGGATCAACATATCTGAAAAATTCTTTCCACATCGGAGCCAGATAAGCCAAATGATTGGAATGCCCAAGGTATTCTTGTGTAACCTGAAATTCTGCCATTAATGGTGTATGTTTCATCGCCCCAAACAAAGGACTATACGGTTCACGCGGCTGAAAATCAATAGGACCATTCTTTACTTGCACGATAACGTTGTCGAGGAACTTTCCATCCAGTGGCTGAAACTCCAGATAAGCCTGTTTCGCACGGTCATTGTCGGAAGGACTATATACAAAAGCTCTCCACATTACGATTCCTCCATACGGTTTCAATGCCTCTGCAAGCATATTTGCTCCTTCAGCATGTGTACGATGATAATCACATGGACCAGGCTGCCCCTCGGAGTTAGCTTTCACCAAAAAACCGCCAAAATCAGGAATCTGCGAATATATTTCGTATACTTTTTTCTTCCACCATTCTGAAACCTCGGTATTTAAAGGATCTGCTGTAGCAAGTTTTCCTAAAACCATAGGAGAGGCAAAATTTACAGACAAGTAGACTTTTAAACCGTATGGCCTGAAAACATCAGCCAGCGCTTTTACTTTCAACAGATAAGCATCCGACAATATTTCCGGAGAAGCATTGACATTATTTAATACCGTACCATTGATTCCATCGAAGCATTGGCACGTGCATATGCTTCATAACGAGGAGATAACACATCAGGCAGTTCTTCCCATTTCCAAAGCGAATGCCCAGCATAACCGCGTTCTATTGTTCCATCCAGATTATCCCAATGATTCAGTATTCGGTATTCATATGCCGGCTTTTCCTTTATATCCAGATGGCCTAAATCAATATCCGTTTCCTGTAAACGAATCAGATGATAAGCAGCATAAAGCAGTCCGGTTTCCGACAATGAACCGATAACTATATGATTTTTATCCGTACGATAGTATAACCATCTTTTCCTAAAGCAAGGTGTTCCTTATCTGCACAGAGTTGTAAAGTGACAGGAACACCTTTCCACGACCTATTCAGTTCACGCTGTGCAATATTCAACGTCTGCGAGTGCAACAAACAATCAATTGTTGCACTCGCAGTAGTATCTTGACGCAGCCATAAACGACTGCCGTCTTCTGCGGATGCTCCTAAAGTCCATCCGCAGAATAACAGACCGAGAAATAAATTCCTGATCATTCTCCTCCTCCATCTATTGTAATAATCTTACCTTCAGCATCATATTCCAGTTCCACAACTTTTAAGCTACGTAACCATGTTTTTCCTCCAGAAGGTACACAATCGTGGTGAAACAAATACCATTTTCCTTTATATTCCACGATAGCATGATGAGTAGTCCATCCAACTACCGGAGTAAGAATAACACCCTGGTAAGTAAAAGGTCCGTATGGATTATCACCGATAGCATAACATAAGAAATGAGTATCTCCTGTAGAATACGACAGATAGTACTTGCCATTATATTTATGCATCCACGATGCTTCAAAAAAGCGGTGAGGATCACCAGCTTTCAAGGGTTCTCCATGTTCATCCAAGACAAGGACAGCACGTGGAGCCTCTGCAAATTCCAGCATATCATCACGCAACTTGACTACACGACCGGGTAATGCTGGTTCATTGTCTGCCGGCAGGCAAGGATTCTCTATAGCTTTATTATCACGATAACGTTGTAGCTGTCCTCCCCAAATTCCCCCAAAGTACATGTAATGACTGCCATCGTCATCGCAGAATACGGCAGGATCAATGCTGTAACTACCTTTCATCGGATCGGATTGTGGGATAAAAGGTCCCTCAGGTCTGTCACTTATAGCAACTCCCATACGGAAAATATCATTCTGGTCCTTCATTGGGAAATACATGTAATATTTACCATTTTGAAAGCTACATCGCAATCCCATAATTGTCTGCCTGCCCAAGCTATATCTTCAACTTCAAAACAACTCCGTGATCTACAATCTCTCCATGCATCACATCATCCGTTGAAAACACATGATAGTCTTTCATATTAAAATGATCACCATTATCATTTTCAGGCACTCCACTTTCCCAGTCATGAGACGGATAAATATAGAGTCTGTCATTAAAGACATGTACAGAAGGATCTGCCATATAATCACCTGGAACTAAATATCTTGTTTCTTTTTTCATGATAATATCAAATTTAAATTCTTATAGATAAAACTGATTATTATTTCTTTTCTTCTGCCGGCAACTGGCTCTCTGCCATAATTTCTTTTACAAAAGGTTTCGGTTGATAGTTACGGTCGAATAACAACGGATAATCATGACGTCCTTTCACCGGAAAATCATTTTTCCATGAATCACTATCACTTACTCCCCATGCAGTTACACGACTAATCACATCAGCATGTTTCTCAAATAAGCCGAAGAATTGCTTCATACGGTTATTCCATGCTTTAGAAACAGAATCGGGCAATGTTTCCGGATAAGGATTCAACATTTTCTGATAAGCTACGGTATCCGAAATATTAGCACTTTGTTTTACTGTCGGCAAAGCGCTCATGTCCCACTCAGTAACCATCACTTTTACTCCAGTTCCGGCAAAGGCCACTATACTTTGTTCAAATTCATTAATATCAGGATAGTCCATTCCCATATGTCCCTGCATACCTACAGCATCTATGCGAATCCCCTTTTCTTTCAGACTGCTGACAAGCTTTACTACTCCTTCACGTTTGCCTGGCATATTCATGGCATAATCATTGTAATACAATTCTGCATCCGGATCAGCTTCATGCGCATACTGAAACGCTAACGGAATGAACTCTTCTCCTAAAATCTCATAAAATTTACTTTTACGATACGAGCCGTCTTCTAGAATAGCCTCATTTACAACATCCCATCTTTATACGTCCTTTATATCGGGTTACAATTGTTGTAATATGATCTTTCATGCGTTGCTTAAGCACTTCAGGAGTCACATTATTTCCTTTTTCATCCACACAGAACCACGGAGCCAATTGTGAATGCCAGATAAGGCAATGCCCGATAACAGCCATACCATTTTTTTCTCCAAAACTGACAAATTGATCAGCCAAGGTAAAATCGTAACGATCTTCTTCCGGATGAATCACTTCACACTTCATACAGTTCTCAGCTACAATCGAATTGAAATGCTGTTTCACAAGTTTTATCGAACTGGTATCAACACCTGAAGACTGATTAACATTCAACGCTACTCCCATCAGGAATTTATCACCAACAGCATCCTTCAGAGAAGGTTCTTCAACTACTGTTGCCTTTTGATTTCCACAAGCAGCAACAAAAGCTGCTATCAATAATGCTGATGCAATGTGTTTCACTCTCATGATATGATTTTTCTAAAGGTTAATAATCGTTTTTACTTCTACGTTCGGCAAGTTCTGCCTGCATTTTCTCATTATATTTTTCGTTATCGGATAGAAGAATAAAGCTATCACTCCGACAAAGAATGTTGCTGCTGGAATAAGACTTGACGAAAGTATAATTCCATGAATAGCCGAATCACTTTGAGCAACTCCTGCTCCTGATATATAGCCAAAGCCAGA
>ENA-OQAN01000455-OQAN01000455.1-human-gut-metagenome-genome-assembly--contig:-NODE-455-length-22104-cov-6.759521_pt1 | contig 22104 bp, 29 predicted proteins | sample MGYA00242735_ERZ504527 | MGnify/ENA primary metagenome ERZ504527 (study PRJEB26092, sample SAMD00036230) | human gut metagenome | host: Homo sapiens | study: EMG produced TPA metagenomics assembly of... | reverse complement strand
CAAATCATGTTGAAGTCGTTGGTAATTTTCAGTATCATATTATTGTCTAAGAGGACGGGTAGAAATCGCAACTTTGGTTCGGTGAAGGATTTCTACCTTCTTTTATTTACGTCCAATCCCTTCTAAAAAATACTGTAACAAAAAGATAGGAAAAAGTTCACCCTACAAGTGTTTAAAGGTTATCTCTTTCTCAGAGCAAAAATCCCTATGACTTTTAAAGGTTGATTTATCCCTATCCAATTTTATATATTCGTCTTTTTTTTCAACCATTTTAACGCTTCCATCATCTTTGTTAAATTCAAAATCGATGCCTTCTCTAAGACCAGCATGCATCTGTTTTTGAATCGTTCCTAGTTGCGATAACCATTGACTACTTTCGTAATCCATTTGAAACGATGCAACAGTTATTAAAGGGTGTTTCAAAACAATCCGAGTTTTATTTATTTAACGTTGAATGATCAAGAAAAAACAATCTTATGTTTTCATAATCATGTCATTTAAATCGTCTTATTGAGGTTTTTACAGAGTATAGTGTATTTTAAAATGTAATTAATAGAGAAAAGAAAAGACCGCTTGATGCGGTCTTGACTATTCTATGCGTTTTGTTCTTGTTCTTGAAGTTTTGCCTTTTCAACAGGTTGAACTAATTTCTTTCCAGAACCAATGAAGATCATCAATCCTAATGCCATTAATAGAACAGCAAAGAATAATTGTAGTCCGTCTGTCATAAATGCGAATCCACCAGTTACGAATAATTTTAAGCAGATGTTGTATACTGACATTCCTAAGCTTGTCATTGTTACAACTAACATCATAACCATTGGTACGTATAACATATATCCTTTACGTCCTGTAACTTTTAAGAATACAGATAATGAAACTAATACCATCGCAGCAAGTAATTGGTTAGCACTACCGAATAATGGCCAGATATTTAAATATCCACCTAAGCTTAATAGGTAACCACCGGCTAATGTGATCAATGTCGCAACATATTTATTTGTTAAGAAAGCGACAACACTGTTTGTTTCAGTTTCTTCATTGACTTCAAATAATTCTTGGAATGATAAACGTCCGATTCTAGCAACAGCATCTAATGAAGTTAATGCCAAAGCAGAAACGAACATTGTCATGATGCATAGACCCCATCTTGAGGAAATCCAAATTGTGAAATCAATCCAGTAACACCCACTGAGAATTTGATGAATGGTGTTGCAGTATCGGCAAATGCCATAGAAGATAATGTTTCATTCAATACGCCTTTGCTAGCTAAGCTAGTTAAAGATCCAACAACAACAATGACAAGTACAGCTAGTAATGATTCAAGCAACATACTTCCGTATCCAACTTGTAACATATCACTTTCGTTGCGAATTTGTTTAGAACTTGTTTCACTAGATACAAGTGAGTGGAATCCACTAACAGCACCGCAAGCAACTGTAACGAATAATGTTGGGAAGATATAGCTTCCTGTTGCAGATTTAAATCCTGTGAATGCAGGTGATGTGATTGTAGGATTTGATACAAATACACCAACAACTGCAGCAACGATCATTCCGATGAATAAGAATGTAGTCAAATAGTCACGTGGTTGTTTTAATACCCAGATTGGTGTAACACTCGCAAAGAAGATATAAACGAATACTAGATATACCCAAGTTTGTTTAGTGAAGTAAACTGGGAATGCGATTCCTAATGCTAACATAGCGACGATTAGTGCAATGCCTAAAACAGCTTGTTCCATCCTGAAAGCCCCGTTTTCTTTAAGAAGAAACCAAATGCGATTGCAACAAATACATATAGAATTGTGATTGAACTAGCAGCTCCACTAGGTAAAGATTGTGCACCAGCAGCATTGTATCCGTTTAATGATCCTGCAACCATGTCAGCAAATGCTGCAATAACTAATAAAGTAAATAACCAGCAGAACAAGAAGAATAATTTACGTCCTGTTTTACCAATGTATGTTTCAATGATTTGTCCCATTGATTTACCGTGAGATTTAACAGATGCGTATAGAGCACCAAAATCTTGTACGGCACCAAAGAAGATTCCTCCGACCATTACCCATAAAAATGCAGGTAACCATCCAAATACCATCGCAAGTACTGGACCTGTTACTGGACCGGCTCCGGCAATTGAAGAGAATTGGTGTCCAAATACTTCCCATTTATTACTTGGAACATAATCAACTCCATCTTCTTTTTCATAAGCAGGTGTCTTAGCTTTTGAATCAATTCCCCATGTTTTAACTAAATAACGTCCATAAACTAAGTAAGCTGTAAGCAATAATGCAGCAGCGATAGCTAATAATAATAGACCATTCATAAATAATTTTCCTCCCTTAAACTTAAAACTTTCTATTCAAATATTCAAATAATAAAAAAAGACTTCGTCTATCTAAGACGAAATCTAACACTATTCCGCGGTACCACTTAGTTTGCAACTACATTATTGCCACTTAGAACTTCTTAACGCGAAGGACGAATCATTTTACTTATAATTTCAAATGATTAGCTCACAAGTGATAGCTCTAAGGACCGTCGTTACCATTTCACCAAATTTGATACTCTCTTAAACCGGGCTTACTTAAAGTCGTGTCTTGCTCATTGCTTTGAATATTTGTGGTTGTATAATATACCATCTTGAAAAACATGTCAATAAAAAATGTAACAAAATGAAAAATGATGTTTTCACAATTTACATTAATTACAATTGTCATTTGTTTGTTAACATGTGAACGTTTGTGCTATAATATAAAAATGTTGTTGGAGGGGAACAGATGATTTATATAACTGGAGACATTCATAGAGAACAAGATATTCATAAAATCAATCCTAGAGAATTTACAGTTGGCAATTCTTTAACAGAAAATGATTATGTTATTATATGCGGAGATTTTGGTTGCGTTTGGGATGGAAGTACAGGGGATAACTTCTGGTTAAAATGGTTAGATTCACTTCCTTGGAACACTTTATTTATTGATGGGAATCATGAAAATTTTGATGTTCTTAATACGTATCCTGTAGAAGAGTATAAAGGTGGTAAAGTACATCGTATTCGCTCGAAAGTATTTCATTTGATGCGCGGTGAGGTTTTCAATATTGATGGTTATAAATTCTTTACTATGGGTGGAGGATTTTCCCACGATGTTAATTATCGTACAGAACATAAAAATTGGTGGAAAGATGAAATTTGTACGATTAAAGAAGCAAAACATGCTTTTGCAACATTAGAAAAGAATAATTGGGAAGTTGATTATATTTTATCGCACGATACATATTCATCGCATCCATTGGCTCATAAATATGAAACGGATATGAGTTTATATGGAGATGATTATTATGATTTGCACGATTGTTTAGAAACAGTTGAGAAGAAAACAGATTATAAAATGTGGTTTAGTGGACATTATCATGATGATATGATTCATTATTCGGATTCCAATAAGCCATGTTTGACTTTATTTGATAAAGTTTTATTACTAGATAATATAGATGAAGAAATTAAAAGCCTGACTAAAATTTAGTCAGGCCGTTTTTTTTAAAGGATGTCTTGAAGATTTTCTTCAATTGTATTTTTTAATGTATCGAATGAATGGTCAAATCTTTGTTGATCATTTTCATTTAAGTGTAAACGAATCACTTGTTCTACACCATTTGAACCAACAACGCTTGGTGTTCCAATAAAGTAACCTTCTTTACCATATTCACCATTTTGATATGCACTAACTGGTAAGATAGCACGTTCATTATTTAAGATACAAGATACGATACGTTTTAATGCTAAACCAATTCCATAGTAAGTAGCGCGTTTTAATTCGATGATTTTATAAGCTTTATCACGAACATCAATATAGATTTCTTGTAGTTCACTTAAAGAAATATCATTTTCATCTAAGTATTCAAGTAAGTTTTTACATCCAATATATGTATGGATCCAAGGAACGAAACTAGAATCTCCATGTTCACCCATAATATATGCATGGATATTACTGTCTGCAAATCCTAATCTTTCGCTTAATGCGTGACGTAGACGAGCTGTATCTAATACAGTACCTGATCCAATAACGTGGTTTTAGGTAATCCACTTTCTTTCCATGCAACATATGTCATGATGTCTACTGGGTTATTGGCAACAACTAAGATACCATTGAAATTATTTTCTTTTAAGGCTTTACATACACTTTTTGTGATATTTGCGTTGATTTTAACTAAATCCAAACGAGTTTGACCTGGCTTTTGAGCAGCACCAGCTGTTAAGACAACAATGTTAGTATCAGCTGCATCTGCATATGTTCCAGCAGAGATTTTCATTTTCGTATCTGCATATACTAGACCATCATTAAGGTCCATTTGTTCACCTTTTGCCTTGTCTTCATTGACATCGACTAAAACAAGTTCATCGATTCCTTTTTCTGAAAGCATTGAATAGGCAAAACTCATGCCGACAAACCCTGTACCAACAAGCATGATTTTTCTTTTTTTGATTTTTTCAGACATAAACTTCATTCTCCTTCTTATATGTACACAACTATTATAGGTTAGTTTCAACTAAAAAGCCAGTGTGTAACTGGCTTAATTAGTTTGGGTTTGGGCTTGTAGAGTAATTTCTACAGTAACCTTCTTAGAATCTCTTTCAACGACCATTTTAACGGTATCTCCAATTTTATGCTTTTTTAGAACATTTTTTACATCACTTGTTGATTGGATTTGCTCACCATCAAAACTAAGAATACGATCATTTTGTTTTAGTCCTGCTTTATCAGCTGCTCCATTTTTAACAATTTGTACGATGTAGCAGCCATCTTCGTATTTTGAATATTGACCTTGATTGTTTGAAGTATAGTCATATAAACTAACATTTAATGCAGGTCTTGAAGTGACACTTCCATTTTGCATAAGCTCTGTGATAATGTCTTGAGCAGGTGTGATTGGAATCGCAAAGCCTAATCCTTCAATTCCGGTTGAACTTTCCTTTGCGTTAACAATTCCAATTAGATTACCGTCAGCATTGAACAATCCTCCGCCAGAGTTTCCTGGATTGATGGCAGCATCTGTTTGCAGAAGTGTCATAGTTTCATCATCAATTGTGATTTGTCTGTCTGTTGCAGAAATAATTCCTGTTGTAACTGTACCACCAAGTTCTCCTAATGGATTTCCAATGGCAATGGCAGGATCTCCAACTTGTAAAATATCACTATCACCAAGTGTTGCAGCCTGTAGGTTGTTCGCATCCACTTTAATAACGGCTAAATCTGTCTGTGAATCTTTACCAACAACACTCGCATCATATTCTGTGCCATCTGTAGTTGTCACTTTTAAACTTGTTGCTCCACTTACTACATGGTTATTCGTAACAATATATCCATCTTTACTGATGATGACTCCACTGCCGGCACCTTGTGAAACGTATTGTCCAAAAATGGAATTTCCACTTGAAACAGATTCAGTTGTGATTTCAACAACACTATCTTTACATTTTTCTACGATGTCAGAAACATCCGATACTTGAACGGTTCCAGAATTGGATTTATTAGTTTGTTGCTGAATAGTGACATTGGCATTATTAGATAGATGGCTTCCGGCATAGCCAGCACCAAATCCAACGACACCCGATAATAGGATTATACCTACAGTGGTTATAATTTTATTTCGAACAGGGACATATGTTTTGGGCCTAAATTCAGGTGGTGTTTGCATGTTGATTCCTCCTTTTGCATGCTATATTCTGTAGTATACACCAAATTAAACAAAATACATGCATCAAATACGCTATTTTGTCTATACAAATTTTGGATTATTTCTATTCAGTGATATAATAGCGTTATAGAAAGCATGTTTAAGGGAGGTTCCGTATGCCAACAAAAACAACAAAAAAAGTTACAAATAAAAAAGTAGTTGATAAAAAAGAAGAAGTTAAAGCAGTAAAACCTGTTGAAGAAAAAAAAGTGGAAAATAAAACTTGCAGAAGAAAAAGAAAAGCACCTGCTAAAAAGGTAGCTTCAGAAAAGAAGGCTCCAGCTAAAAAAGAGGAAACTAAGCCTACAGAAAAGAAAGCACCTGCTAAAAAAGTAGTTGCAGAAAAGAAGGCTCCAGCAAAAAAAGAAGAAGCTAAACCTGCAGAAGAAAAGAAAGCAACTGTAGAAAAGAAGACTCCAGCTAAAAAAGCAGCTGCTAAACCAGCTACAACAAAGAAAGCTTCTACTAAAAAGACAACTACTAAGAAAACTACAACTAAAAAGGCTACAACTAAGAAAATGACTAAAGAAGAACAATATGCTAAGTTATCATTAGATACATGCCTGGATTTAGCAAAAGCTATGTCAATGGATGTAACTCGCGATTCAATTATTCAACAATTGATCTTAAATCCGGATGTAAAATCTGTTTCCGAAAATCTAGTAAACAAATATCAATTGACTGGTAAGTTTAACTTTGAAGAAGATGGTTATGATGAAGGATTGGTAGAAGTACTTGTATCAAAAGTATTTGAGACAGCTGATATCAAGCCTCAAAAACCTGAAGATTTACAAGCAGATGTTACACATGCATTGAATTATAAATTTACAGATGTTGTTGCGGATGGAGAAGAATATAAAGATCAATTTGATACAATGCGTAAAGTATTGATGATTGCACAACACAAAGATATTCATGATTCAAAGAAATTAGAAGAAGAAGTTGGCGTTGATGTAGAAAAGTTTGTTGAAGAATTCATGGATCTAGCTTACAGTGTTTTGAAAACATGGAAATATGAAGATGTGGATTACTATGAACACTTTATTTTCGCAGTATTATCACAATTAGAAGACTTACATAACAAGTACAGTAATCGTATTATGATGGATGTAGCTGATCTATATATCTTACATGGTGATTATGGATTAGGTGATGCAGATTATGCTTATATCTTAAGAGAAAATCAAATCAAAGATTATATCTATTATCGTTATGCTTCAATTTATGAAGGCGTTGATAAAGACAAGGCAAAACAAATCGCAAACCAAGCTTTACAGTTTGTAGATGATCGTTTTACATATTATCCAAATATTATTGCAGTTTTAGAAGGTTAAGTTGGATTCTACTTGATTTTTAAAGGTGTTTTGCATATGATATAGTTTGCGAATACTATTAATCAAGGAGGATACAATGGCAGCTTCAAAAATTCCTGTGTGGATTAAACAATGCCTTGATCAATATGGTAACTGTGCATGTGGACGTGCAATTACTAAAAAAATTGGTAAGGATAATCTTTTACAGATTCTTGAAAACGAAGGATATCCATGTGAATTGGAAATCTTGAGTGATCAAAAAGACAAAAGTGCATATCCAAAAGATGGAACATATATTTTAACATTAAAAAATCGCCAACCATTATTGGCTGACGAAGATGAAGACGATGAATAACCATCGTCTTTTCTTTTTTTATAAATTTTTAATGATTTCATCTGTGAATTGTTCAGTTGTTGCATTGCCACCAAGATCTGGTGTTAATACACTATGTTCTTCGAACACCTTATTTAAAGCTTTACGGATTTTACTAGAAACCACATCTTGATGTAAATCATCTAACATCATACAAGCTGATAATAATAAAGCACTTGGATTGGCAATGTGTTTACCAGCAATATCTGGAGCACTGCCATGTACAGCTTCATACATCGCATATTCATCACCTTTATTGCAGCTAGGAAGTAATCCTAAACCGCCAATTAATCCACTCGTTAAATCGGAAACGATATCTCCATAAAGATTTGGCATGACCATCACATCAAATTGTTCGGGATGCATAACCAACTGCATACAAGTGTTATCTACAATTAAAGAATTGGCTTCAATTTGAGGATAATCCTTGGCAATATCTTCAAAAATATGAAGGAATAAACCATCACTCATTTTTAAGATGTTAGCTTTATGTACACAAGTTAATTTTTTGCGATTATGTTTTACACAATATTCAAAAGCAGCCTTGATAATTCTTGTGCTCGCTTTTTTGTGATTGATTTTATATGTCATATACTGTATTCTCATCAATCTGTTCTTCTTTTCCTACATATAGATCTTCGGTGTTTTCTCTAAAAGTTACGATATCTACATTTTCAAAACGAGTAGGAATACAAGGATTCGATTTAGCTGGACGAATATTTGCCCACAAGTCATATTTGTTTCTCAAAGTGACATTCAATGAACGAAAACCTTTACCAACTGGCGTTGTGATAGGAGACTTCAATAGAATTTTATTCTTTTCGTAAGATGCAAACGCTTTTTCTGGAATATATTCTTTCGTTTCTTCATATACCTTTGCACCTACGTTAAAGAATTCATACTCTAAATCTGCTCCTGCAGCATTCAATACTTTGATTACCGCATCCGTAATTTCAGGACCAATCCCGTCCCCTTTAAAAACTGTTATTGTAGTCATTTGTTTTCCTCCATTTCTCCTACATATACATTGGCAGGTCGTATTAATTTTCGGTTTGATTGACGATTCTCTAAATGATGGCTAACCCATCCGGCTGTACGACTGATTGCGAATAGTGGTGTAAACAAGTCGTTTTCAATCCCCAGCAATGAATAAACATAGCCGGAATAATAATCAACATTGGCACATACATCGATGCCTTTTCTTTCTTTCATGACTTCAACGGCAACTTTTTCAAATGCATGGATACAATTGTAGATATCTTCTTGTCCTTTTGATTTTGCGAGCATTTCACATTGTTGCTGAATCAATAATGCACGAGGATCACTCTTCGTATAAATCGCATGTCCAATTCCATAAATTAATCCACTATGATCAAAGAAGTCTTTATCTAACAAACGATTCGCAATCTTTTTTAGTGTTAATTTATCCGTTGTAAATCCAACCTCATGAAAGATAGCTTTAAACATATTGGTAACTTTACAGTTGGCACCTCCATGCTTAGGTCCTTTTAAAGAACCAATGGCAGCCGAAATACAAGAATAGATATCTGTTCCTGTACTCGATATTACGACATTGGCAAAGGTTGAATTGTTTCCTCCACCATGATCGGCATGAACCATTAATAAAGTATCCAAGATTCTTGCCTCTTCGAAAGTATATTGATCATTCCCTCTAGCCATACATAAGATATTTTCAGCTAGGCTTTTGTCGGGATAAGGATAGGATTTAAAGACTTTGTTGCGGGCATATGAAAATGTGAAAAGTGGAATACTTGCTAGAATGTTTAATCCTTTCATCATTCGTTCTTCCAAGTCATCTGTATCAGCACTTGGATCTTTTGCGTATAACTTCAACACTTCAATTTGAAGTGCATTTAGTATGTTTGGTGTTTCATACTGTAAGTCTACAGGCCCCATTTTAAAGTTCAATAAATAATCTTTAAATTCTTGTAACTGTTCTTCTGTTGGTAATGTGCCAAAAATCAAAAGGAATGCGACTTCTTCAAATCCAAAAATATGATCTTTAGGTTGTTTATCAACTAAATAATTGATGGGATATCCCCTGTAAATGAGTTGTCCATCAATGTTGTATTTCTTTTCATGAACAAATTTATATCCAATAACATCACAAATCTTAGTCAGACCCACTTTAACTCCCGTACCATTATCGTTTCTAAGACCAGCTTTTACACGATATCTAGAGTATAAGGAAGAATCGATATAATTGAGTTCTTCATTAGCTTGATAGATTTCTTTAAGTGTCTTCACTTTCTGAAACCTCCCTTCGTATGTTTCATATTATAACATAAACTTTCATATTGTTACATTTTTTGTTATAATTCCAAACGGAGGATATTGTCTATGCAAAATTTAACGTATAAGATTCTAGAAAAACATTTATTAAAAGGGAAATTAGAAGCGGGGCAACCTATTGAAATCAAAATGGATCAGACTCTAACACAAGATGCCACAGGAACTATGGCTTATATGCAGTTTGAAGCTATGGGCGTTAAAAAAGTAAAAACAGAATTATCTGTCAGCTATGTGGATCACAATACATTACAGAATGGATTTATGAATGCAGATGACCATGCTTATCTTCAAAGTGTAGCTAGTAAATATGGGATTTATTTTTCAAAACCCGGAAATGGGATTTGTCACCAAGTTCATCTAGAACGTTTTGCTAAACCAGGAAAGACATTGATTGGTTCCGATTCACACACACCAACATCTTCCGCTATGGGATGTATCGCCATTGGTGCTGGAGGATTGGACGTTGCCAAAGCTATGGCAGGAATTGGTTACCGTTTAACATGTCCTAAAGTAGTCGAAGTAAAATTAACGGGTACTTTAGCACATGGTGTTTCAAGTAAAGATATTATTTTAAAATTGTTAGAATTATTAAGTGTAAAAGGCGGAGTTGGAAAAGTATTTGAGTATACCGGAGAAGGCGTTAAAAACTTAAGTGTCTACCAAAGAGCTACCATCGCAAATATGGGAGCAGAACTTGGTGCAACTACGTCTATTTTTCCAAGTGATGAAGTAACTCGTGAATTTTTGAAGCGCCAACAAAGAGAATCAGACTACATTGCTTTAAGTGCAGACGAAGGTTGTCATTATGATGAAACAGTTGAAATCAATCTTGATGAACTTACTCCATTAGCGGCATGTCCAAATTCACCAGATGCTATAAAAAATGTGTCTGAACTAGCCGGAATGAAAGTGGACCAAGTTGCGATTGGATCATGCACTAACTCAGGTTATGAAGATTTAATGAAAGCCGCAGCCATTTTAAAAGGGAAAAAGATTGCTCACAATGTAAGTCTTGTGGTTTCACCAGGATCTAGACAAGTTTTAATGAAATTAATTGAAAACGGAACACTTGCGACATTTGTATCTTGTGGAGCCAGAATTCTAGAATGTACATGTGGACCATGTATTGGTATGGGACAAAGTCCAAAGAGTGATGCCGTAAGTTTACGTACCTTTAACCGTAACTTTTATGGTCGAAGCGGCACATTAAGTGCAGGCATTTATTTAGTATCACCAGAAGTAGCTGCAGCCAGTGCAATTACGGGAGTCATCACGGATCCAACCACTTTGGAATATGCGGATGAATTTGAAAAAGAACAAAGCTATATCGATGATTCATTGATTTATGCTCCAAGTAAGGATCCAGAACAAGTGGAAATTGTTCGTGGACCCAATATTAAACCACTACCAGTAAATACGCCAATGGATTCAACAATTGATAAAAAAGTTGTTATTAAATTACCAGACAATATCACAACCGATCACATTGCTCCAGCAGGAGCTAAGGTTTTACCGTATCGTTCAAATATTGAAAAGTTATCCACATTTGTATTTGAAAATAATAAACCTCATTTCGATGAAGTATGTAAAGAAAATAATGGTGGTATCATTGTAGCTGGAGAAAACTATGGACAAGGATCAAGTAGAGAACATGCAGCACTTGCACCTATGTATTTAGGTATTAAAGCTGTTTTGACAAAATCATTTGCCCGTATTCACTTGGCTAATTTAGTCAACTTTGGCTTGTTGCCACTGATATTTACAGATAAAGCAGACTACGATAAAATCGATGAAATGGATGAATTAAAGATAGAAAATGTAAACTCATTATATGATTCATTAGATTTGATCGTTGAAAATGTGACAAAGAATGAAACATACAAAGTACATGCACCAATCAGTCAAGAAGATATTGATATTCTTATGGCGGGTGGCGCATTAAACTACATTCGTAATCAACAATAGGGACGTTTTATCAAGCGTTCCTTTTTCTTGTGATATAATAATGAGGAAATTAGGTGAGAAAATGAAAGAAAAACAGGAACAAATTGTGATGCGTATTTCATTTTGGTCCGGTGTTGTATTTGCGCTTGCAGAACTTGTCATGGCAATCTTTTCTAAATCGCAATCTGTTTTGGCAGATACAGTCTATGATTCAACTGAACTTGTCGTGATTGGATTAACGATTTATATTATTCCTTTATTTTATAAGCCAGTTACGGAAAAACATCCCTTTGGCTATGCACAACTTGAAAGTATTTTGATTCTTTTAAAAGGATTCATGTTTATTGCGGTTATGATGGTTCTGATCATGAATAATGTTCAAATCATGTTGAATGGTGGTAATGAAATTGACCACATGCAAGTATCTTTGTTTGAAACGATATTAACATGCTTTTCTGCACTGATTTTACTGATTTTAATGCGAATTAATAAAAAAGTAACATCACCAACTGTAGATGTGGAAATTTATGGATGGAAAATCGATGTGTTTTCAAGCATAGGTGTATCACTTGCGTTTTTTCTATCTTCATTTTTAGTGCACACACCACTCTCTTGTATATCTGTCTATTTTGACCAGATTGTTGCAATCGTCCTTGCCTTAGGCATGATGAAAGAACCGATTCAAATGATAGGAGAAAGTTTTCGTAGTTTGATGTTGTTGAGTCCAGATGAAAAAGAAGTCGCAAAAATCAAAAGCATATCCTCTTCTGTGTTGGATAATTATCCATATGATCCGGTATTTTATGATATTACGACAACAGGAAGAAAAATGTGGATATCCATCTATTTCACAACACGAATTGATATGATGTCGTATACCGAATTGGAAGTAGCCAATCGAGAATTGAAAATAGCACTTCAAAAAGAATATGAAGATTGTTTTGTCGAACTTGTTCCCAATGTATTAGCGAATAAATAGGAGTAATTTGGAATGGAAAATAAAATAGAATTAGTATGTCCTGAATGTAATGAAAAGTTTAATGTTGATATTTTTACGTCGATCAATGTTCAAATGGACAAAGATATGAAAAATAGAGTGTTAAGTGGAAAACTCTTTGATATGGAATGTGCACATTGCCATTCTAAATTCCATATTCCGTATCCAGTTTTATATCACGATATGGAAAAAAAGTTGTTGATTCAATTTACAGAAGAAAAAGAACTAGAACCCATTAAAAAAAATATTAGATCATGCCAATGTAGGCGAAGATTATACAGTACGAATCGTAGATAATGAGCGAGACTGGATCGAGAAGATTTTGATTTCAGATAGTGGATATGATGATCGTATTATGGAACTTTATAAACTTCTTGTACTATCTCAATATGAAGATGCCGATAATGTAAATGGTCTTTATTATTGGAATATTCAAAATTTTGAAAATCCACATTACGTTATGGTATTGGATGAAAAAGAAAGTGATAAGATGCATTTTATGCCATTTCATGAAGGTGTATACAAACAAGTGGAAGAAGTCTTCTTATCAGATATTAAACAAGATTATATTGTAGATGCTTCTTGGGCCGTTTCAAATACGAAGTAGGTGATTCAATGATTGAAAGCATTCATGCATGTGTAGATTTATTACACGTGGGATATCGCGTAAAAGATGCATATGATCCGATTATATTAAATGTGTATCATTGTTTAAAAATGGAAAATTTGAACGATGAACAATATATGTTGCACATTGATTCCGTGTTAAATAAAAGTATTCATGATTTGAATGAAACGGAAGTATATACCTATATTACATATGTTTTTGAAAAAGAGAATTATGTTCCTTCCTTTTTAAAAAGTGTTATTGAATCTGGGATGTTTAAAGAATTATTGTTGAGATATTTATCTTTAAAAGAATCAGATACACTTCAATGTGTTAAGTTAAATCGTAACTTATTAAGTAAGTGGCATTATGCGAGCATCTCTGAAGAGGTGGCACAGAATTTGACAATCAGTGCTAATGGAAGAGTCTATCTAACAAGGTATGTTATGTCAAAAGAAGGTGTACAGGCTTTAAAAACGCAACAAGCTACGATTTCTAAAGAAGATGCCTCTGCTATTTTAGAAGCTATGGCAAGTTTGGATCTAGAGACCAAAGAAGTAGAAGAAAATGGGTGGCAATTAAGAATGTATAAAAATGTCGGTGGAAAGAATCGCTTAGTGAAAACAATTGTCCACGATGAAAAGAATCCAAAAGGCTTCAATGAATGGATTCGTTCTTTATTACCGTTTGAGCATCTGTTTGTGTTTGGAGGTTCCTATTATTCATGGGAAAAATAATGTAAAATATTTACATTTCAACTTGACATTTATTTTCATTAAGACTATATTATTTTCAAAGCAATGAAAAGAAATAGTAAAATAGTACTGCTTCAAGAGACTTTCTGGTTGGTGAAAAGAAAGAGTAAGGCTATTTGAACACGTCTTTGAGCTGTAAAGATGAAACTAAGTAGTTTTTAACGTATTCCTGGCGTTATCAGGTTTGAGGCTAATTTATTAGTAAAATAAGGTGGAACCACGTAAGTTAAACTTTCGTCCTTAGGACGGAAGTTTTTTTTGTTTATAAGGAGGTTTGTTTACATGCAACAAATACAATTACCACAAGGAATGAAAGATACGATTTTGAATGAGTGCGAAAAGAAAAAATATCTACAAAATACTTTGGAACAGATTTTTGAATCCTTTGGATATGAAGAAATCATTACACCAACGATTGAGTATTATGAAACATATGAAAATGCATTTAAAAACATTCAAACAACAGATATGTATAAATTCTTTGATGAAAATGGAAGAATTCTAACATTAAGAACGGATATGACCGTTCCAATTGCACGTGTTTGTGCATCGAAATTTAAAGATTCAAAACCTCCATTTCGCTATCGCTATACTTCAAATGTATTTAAAGTACGTCAAAAATTTGCAGGCAAAAGAAGTGAAGTCACAGATTGTGGCATTGAATTGATTGGATTGGATTCAAAAAGTGATGTACAAGTCTTGAGCTGCGCTTTAGAAGTCATGAAAAACTTTAAAAACTATACGCTCGAAATTGGAAATGTGCAGTTTTTTCAGGCGGCTTGCAAAGTTGTTCGTTTGAGTACAGAAGAAGTCAATACTCTAGCCAATTTAATTGATAAGAAAAGCATGGTCGATCTGAAAGTTTACTTGGATTCATTGTATCTCAGTGAAAAAATTGTGGATTTCTTTATGCACCTTCCATTCCTATGTGGAGACGTGAATATATTAGATGAAGCATATACGTATTGTTTCGATGATTCATTAAAGGATGTCTTAGATTCTATGAAAGAATGTATCCAATCTTTAAAAGAATTAGGATATTTAGAAAATGTAACCGTCGATTTAGGAAAAGTTGCCCATTTGGATTACTATACCGGAATTATTTTTGAAGGATATGTTTCAGGTGTTGGAACAAGTATCTTAAGTGGCGGTCGATATGACTGTTTATTAAAGAAGTTTGGTCGTGATCTTCCAGCTTGTGGCTTTAGTGTAAAGCTAGATCCACTCATTGATCATGTGGCTGTACAATCGAAAAAGAAATATAAATTGTATTATCCACAAGACAAACAAATTGAAGCTATGAAACAAGCAAAAAAATTGAGAAAAGAAGGAATCGTCATTTTAGAACCATCAACAAATGAATCTATTTTTGTAGAGGAGGTACAAGCATGAGCTTATCGATTGCGCTCACAAAGGGACGTTTAGAAAAACAAACCGTTGCTATGTTAGAAGAACTTGGTTATGGAGTAGAAGCTTTAAAAGACAAAGGTCGCGCCTTGGTGTTTAAAGATTCTGTACATGACATTCAATATTTTTTAGTGAAATCCAATGATTGTATTACCTATGTTAATCATGGTGTTGCTGATATTGGGGTTGTTGGAAAAGATACCATTTTAGAAAATGAGAATGATAACTATGAATTGTTAGATTTGAAGATTGGCAAGTGTAAATTCATTGTGGCTAGCCTACCTCAAAATCAGTTGTTTTCAAAAGTAGGACACATTAAGATTGGAACCAAATATCCTCGTGTAGCTAAACAATATTTTTTGTCCAAAGGTATGGATGTTGAAATTATTAAGATTGATGGATCTGTAGAATTAGCACCTATTTTAGGTTTATGCGATGGAATCGTAGATATTATGGAAACAGGAACAACCTTAAAAGAAAATGGTTTAGTTGTGCTAGATACAGTCTGTGACATTAGTGCACGTGTTATTGTGAATAAAGCAAGCTTTAAGTTAAAACACGAAGAAGTGATGAAAGTAATTCATGATTTAAGTAAGAGGGTGAATGAAGATGTTGACTAGAATTTATAAAGAAGATAAAGATGCATTGAAAGAATATTTGATGTCACGAACACAAGATTTAAGTACAGATGTCTTGGTTACAGTGTCAAATATTATTCAAGACGTAAAAGAAAATAAAGATGAAGCATGTTTAAAATATACTTATGAATTTGATCATGTTTCTTTAGATTCAATGGAAGTATCTCAAGAAGAATGGGATGCACAAATATTAAAATGTGATGATTCGTTTGTAGAAGCAATGAAACTTGCTAAAAAAAAATATCGAAGATTTTCATAAACTTCAAAAACAAAATGGATATTTGTTGCAGAAAGAAAAGGGAATCTATTTAGGCCAAAGAGTACTACCTCTTGAAGCGTAGGAATCTATGTTCCAGGAGGACGTGCACAATATCCAAGCAGTGTTTTAATGAATGCATTACCCGCAAAAATTGCCGGTGTTCAAAATGTTGTGATGGTAACTCCACCGGATAAAAACGGAACGATTCACCCTAATATTGCGTATGCGGCTAAACTTGCCGGTGTAGATAAAATCTATAAGATTGGTGGAGCTCAAGCTATTGCTGCTTTGGCCTATGGTACACAAACCATTGATCGAGTAGATAAAATCGTAGGTCCAGGAAATATTTATGTTGCAGCCGCTAAAAAATTAGTGTATGGAACGGTCGATATTGATATGATTGCAGGGCCAAGTGAAATTTTAGTTGTTGCCGATGAAAAGGCGAATGCAGAATATGTAGCAGCCGATCTATTATCACAAGCCGAACATGATCCAATGGCAAGTGCGATTTTGTTGACTACAAACGAAGAACTTTTGGATTTGGTGAATCAAGAGCTTTTAAAACAAAGTGCTGTATTACCTAAAAAAGAAATAGTGGAACAATCCCTAAAGAACTATGGTAAAGCCATTGTCTGTGATTCGGTTGAAGAATGCATTTCCATTAGTAATGAGATTGCACCAGAACACTTAGAATTGATGATTCAAAATCCAATGGAACACCTACAAGAAGTAAAAAATGCAGGTAGTGTTTTCTTGGGCTACTACACATGCGAAAGCATAGGTGATTATTTTGGTGGAACAAACCATGTTTTACCAACTAGTGGAACGGCACGCTTCTCAAGTGCTTTATCCGTAGATAGTTTTATTAAAAAATCTTCTTATTTGTATTATTCAAAACAAGCAATCGAAGCCTATGGAAAATATATTGAAACAATTGCCAGTGAAGAGCACTTACAAGCACATGCCAATGCAGCTAAAGTGAGGGTGAAATAATGAAGGGTTATCAAACACATACACAAACAGGAATTTTATTGAATGCCAATGAGGCAAGTCAAAACGTAGATGATAATGTTAAACAAGAAATTTTAGATGCGATTTCAAACCTTGCATTCAATCGATATCCAGATACAACTTGTCATGAATTACATGATTTATATGCCAATATTATGAATGTTCCATCATCATGGATCTTATCGGGAAATGGATCGGATCAAATGTTGGGATTTTTGATTCAGTATTATGTACAAGGAAATAAAACACTGTATACATTAGCACCAGATTTTTCGATGTATGACTATTATGTAGAATTGAATCATGCAAAAATTGAAAAATTTGAAACGTCTTTAGATGGATCTTTTGATGTCGATGCGTTTATTTCAAATGGGAAAAATAAAAAAAGTGGATATGATCTTATTCTCAAATCCAAATAATCCGACGGGACATACGATTTCGAAATCAGAAATGATTCAAATTTGCGAAGCCTTTTCGAATATTCCAGTTATTTTTGATGAAGCCTATATGGAGTTTGGTAATGAAAGCGCCATCGATTTATTAAAAACATATCCAATGGTTTTTGTTTGTCGAACTCTATCCAAGGCGTATGGACTTGCAGGAATTCGTTGTGGGTTTATGATTTCTTCACAAGTTGAAAAATTAGCTCCACTTTTTATTCCTTATGCACTAAGTAGTGTCACTCAAGCGATAGCAAGTGTTGTATTAAGACATGCCGATGCATATAAAGCGAATATTGCGGCTATTATTTCAGAAAGAGAAAGAATGTATCGAGAAGTGAAGGATTATAAAACAATTAGTTTCTATCCTTCAAATGCGAATTTCTTGTATGGAAGAACAGATAAAAAAGATATTTTAATGGATATGTTTAAAGAAAAGAACATCACAATTCGAAATTATGCGGATACTAGTTTTCGCATAACGATTGGGACAAGCGAAGAAAATGAAATGGTATTAGATGTTCTAAGGAGATTTGAATATGCGAATAGCTGAAAAAAACAGGGATACAAAAGAAACAAAAATATATGAAAAGATCAACTTAGATGGAAATGGAAATAGCGACATTGATACAGGAATTGGTTTTTTTGATCATATGTTGACATTGCTTGCGTTTCACTCGAATTTTGATTTAGTTGTAAAAGCGGATGGCGATCTTGAAGTGTGTGATCATCATACAATAGAAGATTGTGGAATTTTATTAGGAAAATTATTTTTAGAGGCTTTAGGGGATAAAAAAGGAATTGCCCGCTATGGAAGTATGAATCTTCCTATGGATGAAGTTTTATGTAATGTCACATTAGATATTAGTGGACGTCCTTATTTGGTTTTTAATTGCGATTGATACGAGAAAACATTGGAACGATGTCTTGTGAAATGGTTGAAGAATTCTTTAGAGCCTTTTGTGTGGCAGCTGGGGTAACATTACATATCAATGTGTACTATGGAAAGAATGATCATCATAAAGTAGAGGCCATATTTAAAGCGTTTGGCCGCGCCTTGAAACAAGCTGTAAAAATAGAATCGGATCGTATTCCTAGTTCTAAAGGAGTAATCGAATGATTGGAATTATTGATTATGGCATGTCCAATTTATACAGCGTAAAAAATGCTTGTGACTATTTAGGCTTAGATAGTGTTGTTTCAAAAGATGTTTCTATTTTATCTAAATGCGATAAATTGATTTTACCAGGAGTTGGAGCTTTTCAAGACTGCATGCACACACTCCATTCTATGGGACTCTATGATTTTATTGTTCAACAAGTAAATAATGATGTTGCGCTATTGGGAATTTGCCTTGGTATGCAGGCTTTGTTTGAAACGAGTGAAGAAAATGGGTTATGCGATGGTTTTGGCTTTTTAAAAGGTCATGTTTGTCATATGGAGGATCCAAGTGTAAAAATTCCCCAAATCGGTTGGAACGTATTGGAAAGTAATCATCCTCAGGCAATATTTAAAGAAAATACGTATGTGTATTATGTCCATTCCTATTATGCCAAAGATATGGATGATCAAGACTTAATTGGATATTCCGTGTATGGAAGTATGAAAATACCAGGTCTTGTGATGCATGATCATATTATGGGATGTCAGTTTCATCCTGAAAAAAGTGGAGAAGATGGATTAAAAATATTGGAATATTTTGGAAAGGAGTTCTAAATGATTGTATTACCTGCAATAGATATATTAGATGGAAAACCCGTTCGTTTGTACCAAGGTGATTATGGCCAATCCAAATGTGTAGCGGATGATGTACTTGTTTGTGCTAAAAACTTTGAAGCGGCAAATGCTTGCTATTTACATGTTGTGGATTTAAACGGGGCAAAAGAAGGAAGTCGAGTCAATGAAGATTTGATTTGTGAAATTGTGAAGACATGTGATATACCCGTTGAAGTGGGTGGAGGCATTCGTACGATGTCTGCTATAGATTTTTATATAGAAAATGGTGTTTCAAGAGTTATTCTAGGAACTTCAGCCATTCAAGATTATTGTTTATTAAAAGATGCAGTTTCAAAATATGGTTCTAAGATTGCGGTTGGACTTGATTGTAAAGACGGATATGTATGTACGTCAGGCTGGTTGGAAACGAGCAAAGAATATTATTTGGATTTTGCAAAAAAAATGGAAGAGATTGGGGTAAAGACATTGATTTGTACAGACATTTCAAAGGATGGAACTTTACAAGGACCTAACTTTGAGATGTTAAAAGCACTTAAAAATCATGTATCATGTAACTTAATCGCATCTGGTGGTGTTCGTGATTTATCACATATTCAAACATGTAAAGAATTAGGGTTGTATGGTGTAATTGCGGGTAAGGCTATTTATGAAAAGACGTTAGATTTGAAAGAGGCGTTAAGCATATGTTGACAAAAAGAATTATACCTTGTCTAGATGTAAAAAATGGGAACGTTGTGAAGGGAATCCACTTTTTGGGTTTAAAAGAAGTGGGAGATCCTGTAGCTCTGGCAAAGAAATATTATTTAGATGGTGCTGACGAATTAGTTTTTTTGGATATTAGTGCCACAGTAGAAAAAAGAAAAACCATGGTTGATATTGTAAATAAGGTCGCAAAAGAAATCTATATTCCTTTTACGGTTGGTGGAGGCATTTCAACGATTGAAGATGTTCGTGCCATGTTGATGGCAGGAGCCGATAAGGTAAGCTTAAATAGTGCTGCAATTCGTAATCCGGACTTAATTAAAGAGGCAAGTAAACGTTTTGGAAACCAATGTATTGTACTTGCGGTGGATGCCAAGCGAAGAAAAGATGGTTCGGGTTGGAACGTATACATTGAAGGTGGCAGAAAAGATACGGGTATAGATTGTATTGAATGGATCTTAAAAGGTGTATCTTTAGGAGCTGGAGAAATCTTGTTAACGAGCATGGATGCGGATGGCACTAAGGATGGTTTTGATTTAGCCTTGTATGAAGCTGTATCTAAAGTGGTCCAAGTGCCAGTGATTGCGTCTGGTGGATGTGGAAAGATGGATGACTTTGTGGATGCGTTAAAAGTCAGCGATGCGGCTTTAGCCGCTAGTATTTTTCATTATGAAGAATCGAATGTTCAAAATGTGAAAAAGTATTTAAAAGAAAAAGGAGTGGCAGTTCGTATATGATGCGATTGGATTTTGAGAAACAAAATGGCTTGATTCCTTGTATTGTGCAGGATGTGGATACAAAAAAAGTATTGATGTTGGCATATATGAATGAAGAATCTTACAAAAAAACAATAGAGACAAAATTGGCAACGTATTATTCTCGTTCAAGACAAAGCTTGTGGGTCAAAGGCGAAACAAGTGGACATTATCAGCATGTACAGGCAATTCGCATCGATTGCGATCAAGATACAATTTTATTAGAGGTCAAACAAGTTGGTGCGGCTTGTCATACGGGACATTATTCCTGTTTTTATAGAGATGAAAATGGAGATTGTGTAGATGAGTGAATTCGTTGATTTATATGATAGAAATCGAAAGTTTTTAAATCGTGTTGTAGATCGTAATACATATTTATTTCAACCTGGAGAATTCATGATGTATGTTTTGGCTATCTTAGAAAATGAAGAAGGAAAATTCTTGGTTACACAAAGGGCGTTGGATAAAAAATGGGCTGCTGGAGCTGGGAAATGCCTGGTGGTGGTGCTAAGAGTAAAGAGTCAAGCTTAGATGCGATCAAGCGTGAAGTAAAAGAAGAAACAGGGCTTGATGTCATAAATGGTCGTGTTGTATATTCATACTTTAATGAAGATCAAAAAGACATGATAATTATTTTGTAGATATTTATCATTTTAAGTTTGATTTCCAATTAAGTGATGTAACCTTAAATACTCGTGAAAGTATTGATTGTAGATGTGTGAGTCTAGATGAATTGGTTGCGATGAATAATGAAGATGAATTTTTACATTTTGAAAGAATTATGAAGGCTTTACAACAGAAAAAATAGGACTAAAATATATATGTAAGTTCTATGACTGAAACACTACCGACTACTTCCTTTATAGGTCATAGACTGACAAATGGAGTCATAGACTGACAAATGGGTAAGCTTGCTTACCCTTTTTTATATGTGCTATTATTTAAGTGGCAGTGTGATGAGCTGCCAAAGGGACATGCAGAGCGTGGTAAACTCTGCGAAGGAAAAGTGGATTAGAGGGTATAGATAAAATGTGGTGGTTTTTATCTATACAGAATTGTTTTGTTAAGAAGAGCATAAATAATAATAATGGATACAAACAAAAATTCATTTG
>ENA-OQAN01000454-OQAN01000454.1-human-gut-metagenome-genome-assembly--contig:-NODE-454-length-22129-cov-6.107763_pt1 | contig 22129 bp, 23 predicted proteins | sample MGYA00242735_ERZ504527 | MGnify/ENA primary metagenome ERZ504527 (study PRJEB26092, sample SAMD00036230) | human gut metagenome | host: Homo sapiens | study: EMG produced TPA metagenomics assembly of... | reverse complement strand
TGAAAAGTGCGAACATAAAAATAATTTCATCAATATTCTCCTTTATAAATCCCGATTTATTGATTTATTTTAACACAAAAGATAAGTGGTTTGTAGAGAGGAAATATATCGTGTTTTAATTTTCATACAAAAAATTTGTAGTACCATCATATTACCAATAAAACTTGTAAAAACCTATATCGCTTTATAACTGTTTTCATGAAACTAACAGCTTCTTTTAAGAACAAGATTTGTTCAAACTTCATGAAACTAACAACTTCCGAAGTTTCTTGCTGACAACAATTTCAATTTAGTGATTTTCCGGTTCAATTTGGTCATTTCGACAAAAATGACTAAATTGACGTGTGTTGAAGCACAAAAAAACAAAGAAACGTTAAGCTTTACCCGTTACTAGTTTTGTCTATACATCAAAAAATTTCTTTGCGTTATTATAGAAAATATCTTCTAAGCCCTGTTCATCAACGCCACACATTAATACTTTTTGCATCTCAACTGTAGGATGATGGAAAGGAGTATCCGTTCCAAATAGGATTCGATCATGGCCAACCGTATCATACGCTTCTTTAATTTTTGTATGCATAGGCATACCCGACATTTCCAGATAAATATTTGGATATCGTCTAGCCATTTTTAATGCTGCATCAATATAAACTCCATGACCATGTCCCATATGAATCATTAATACTTTACAATTTGGATGTCTTTCGGCAAGTAATCCAATTTGCCAAGGGAGTGAATAAGGTGGATGGCCTGAATGAATACAAACAGGAATTCCATAATCTTCAGCTTTATCTAATATAGGATCCACAATTTCACTATCCGCACAATAAGCATGGCGTAATGGTTGTAGTTTAATAGCCTTAAAACCAAGCTTTACATATTTATCAATCAAATCTAAACAATCTGGCTCTAAAGGATTTACATAGACACACCCTTCAATACGTCCTGGATATTTCTGCATAGCCTTATATGCTTCTTCATTATCCAAAACACAAATCATTGTTGTTTCAATTTCATATGTGTCCATCAATGAAATCAATTCATCAACATCCATTCCAACATTGGCCCATCCACCAATGTAGCCTAAATGTGCATGTGCATCGATTTTTTTCATGCGACAACTCCTTGTAAAGATAGCACTTTAGATTTAGCCAAAACATTCGCAATAATCGCATAAATAATTAGACCCATAATCGTTTGAGCTAAAAGTCTAGGTACAGACGCAAAGGCGACTGCTGCTGTAAATAAAGGAATCTTAAATAGTGTATATGCGAAACATTGAAACAAACCACCAAGGCTAGCTCCAACAATCCAATCTAATTTTTCATTGTTTCCCTTTTCAAGTACAACACCCATAATATATCCCATAATGAATTTAAAGATAAATGTAGGAAGCACCCAAATCATGGCTCCAGTCAATAAATCACTTAATGCGGCTCCTAAGCCTGCAGCTAAAGCCCCGTCTTTTTTACCTAAGACAAGTACAGCTAAAAATGCCATACAATCTCCCATATGTGTATATCCGCCTGTTGCTGGATTTGGAAGTTTAATTGTGAATGTACATACGAAGATCAATGCGACCATTAAAGCTGTTTTGGCAATTCTTCTTGTTGTTTCATTTGTCATAATCGTTTCTCCTTTTTAAAACTTGTCCCTATATTATCATTTTACTGTATTCTTTAAAACGTACAGTTTTAACTTAATTTTAAAGGACAGTAAATTTAAGAAACATTTAAGGATTACATGTTTTAATAAATCCATGAAAAAATTATTGATGACTCTATTACTCACATTCTGTATAGGATGCGTCTATACTTTACTCAACGAAAAAGATACAATGGTTTCTGCCAAAAGCACAAAAGAAACTATTTTGATTGATGCTGGTCATGGAGGATATGATGTAGGGGCTGTAAGTAACTATGGCGATTATGAAAAAGATATCAATTTAGATATCGCACTACTTGTTGGAAAACAACTCAAATCCTATGGATATAACGTTGTATATACACGTACAGGTGACTCTGTTTCATGGTCAAATGATAATACAGAAGATTTACAAACGCGTTGTGATTTAGCAAATAAAAAGAATGCCGATATTTTTGTATCCATACATTTAAATTCAAGTGAATATGAAGCCAATGGATATGAAATCTATTGTGATTTCAACAACAAGAACACTGTAAAATTGTCCAATTCCATTCTTAAGCAACTTGATCAATTAGATTATTCAACCAATCGAGGCTTATTAGACACCAATGAAACACCATTGTATGTTGTCAAAAACAACAAAGTCGATGCCATTTTGATTGAAGCTGGCTTTATATCGGATGATTCTGATTTATATTATCTTAAAAATCATACAAGAAATATTGCCACAGCCATTGCCAAAGGCATCAAAAAAAGTCTGAATGATTAATCAGACTCTTTATTTTGCGAATTGAGCATTATACAACCTAGCATAAACTCCATTCCTATTCAATAATTCTTCATGTGTGCCTTGTTCAACGATATCTCCATGTTCAAGCACCAAAATCTTATCTGCATTAATGATTGTAGATAAACGGTGTGCAATCACAAAACATGTACGATTTTCCATGACACGATCCATTGCACCTTGAAGACGTCTTTCAAGTCTTGTATCTACACTACTCGTAGCTTCATCTAGAATCAAGACTTCTGGATTCTTTATAAGAGCACGTGCAATCGTTAATAATTGTTTTTCACCCTGAGAAACATTGCTACCTTCTTCATTGATCAAAGTATCATAGCCATCGGTTAAAGTACGTATAAAATGATGAACATTCGCTTGTTTTGCGGCTTGGACAATTTCATTTTTTAATGCTTTTTCATTTCCATACGCAATATTTTGTTCAATACTTCCCTCAAACAACCACGTATCTTGTAGAACCAACGCAAAGAGTTTCTTAAATCATGATATGACAATTCTCGAATATCAATACCATTAATTTTAATACTTCCACCCTTTACGTCATAGAACCGTAGTAATAAGTTTGTCAATGTTGTCTTACCTGCTCCTGTAGGACCTACAATAGCGATGGTTTGTCCTTGATGTACATCAATATTAACATCCTTCATTAATAGATTATCATCATATCCAAATTGTACATGATCAAATTCAATGGTACGTACCTCATCAATTTGACATTTGGATATAACATCCTCTTCAATGGGTTGATTTAAGAAAGTGAATAAACGTGACATGGCACTAAAGGCAGATTGTACAGCACTTGATAATTGAGATATTTGAGAAATCGGATCGTTGATTTGCCAAATATAACGAATAAATGCTTGTAGTTGCCCTAATGCGATAGTTCCATTTAATACTTGAAGACAACCAACAAGGCTTGCACAACCAATACTTAAATAGGTAATCAAAGAACATAATGGATTGATCAAACTTGATACAAACTGCGCCTTAAAACTTGATACACGCATTCTTTCATTATCTTTTTGAAATCTTTCTAAAGCATGTTCTTGTTGATTATAAGAAAGAATCTCACTATATCCATCATACAATTCATTGATGGTACCATTCAAATCGGCTAATGTATTTTGTTGATCATCAAATAGAGGCTGTGATTTCTTAACTACAAATTTCGATAAAAGCGCAATAACAGGTAATGCCACTAGTATAATACACGTCATTAGTACATTGATTCTTAACATCATGAATAGCACAAAAGTAAATGTACATATAGCTGAAATTACTCGTGATAAAGTTTGTTGCAACGCATTCGATAATGTATCCACATCATTTGTGATACGTGATAATAACTCTCCCGTTTTTTCTTGATCAAAATAAGAAACAGGTAAATGATGAATTTTATTCTCAATCGCATTACGAACATCAAACATCGTCTTCTGAATCGCATCCGTCATAAAAACAGCCATTAAAAATTGAGATATTGTCTTCACAATATAGATGGAAAATAAGATACATAAGATATGTACAACTTTATCTACCTGAATTGGTTGATGCGCTGAAATATCTGCAGCTAATTGCGTAGTAATCATACCTTCTACAGTCGGATTTAAGGCAAAAGTCACTTGGGCTGTAATAACCATTAAAATTCCAAATAACAATTTAAAGCGATATGGCTTTATAAACACAAACAGATGAGATAGACATTCAGTAAACTTCATTTTCTTAGTTTCTTTCATAATCATCCAACTCCTTTTGTGTTAATTGCGAATGAGCAATCTCTTGATACACACTACAATCCTTTAACAATTGTGCATGTGTTCCCATTCCAATAATCTGACCTTCATCCAAAACAATGATCATATCCGAATCCATGATGGTAGAAATTCTTTGGGCAACCACAAAGAAAATCGCATTCTTTACTTCAGGTTTCAATGCCTTTCTTAATGTCGCATCCGTTTTAAAATCTAAAGCACTAAAACTATCATCATAAATATAAAGGGATGGCTTTTTTAAGATGACACGAGCAATCGATAGCCTTTGTTTCTGACCACCCGAAATATTCGTTCCATCCTCTGCAATTTCATCTTCATACCCACGCTCTCTTGTCGAAATAAAATTGCTGGCTTGCGCAACCGTTGCCGCATGAACCATCTCTTCAACACTAGCCTCAGGCTTTCCAAAACAAATATTAGAACGAATACTTCCCTTAAACATATGTGCCTTTTGTGCAACATATCCAATTTGTGTACGTAAACTCTCTAAATTATATTTACGAATATCAACACCATTGATTTCAATCGATCCACGACTTACATCATAAAATCGATTCATTAATTTTACTAATGTACTCTTACCAGATCCTGTACTTCCAATCACGGCAATCTTTTGTCCTTTATGACAAGAAAAATCAATGTTCTTTAAAACGGCTTCTTCTCCATTTGGATACGAAAACGTAACATCTTTAAAACTCAATGTTTGAATAGAATCCAATTGAATAGAATTTTCATCATTGACAATACTTGGCTTTGTATCCAACACTTCCATAATACGCTTAGCCGATACATTCGCTCTAGGATACATCATAAACACCATACAGAAAATCAATACAGACATCATAACGTGGAATAAGTATTCTACAAAGGCCACTACATTTCCTAAGGTAACCGCATTCGAATTCAGTAAAGTACAACTTAAATAATATACGATCACCGTTGCGATATTCATCAAAAAGAAAAAAGATGGTTCCGTACAAGACATCAATTTAAATAGTTTTGCGCTTTGATCTCGATAGAAATCATTTTCATTAGAGAAACGTTTCTTTTCATACTCTTGTTTATTAAAAGAACGAATCACACGAATTCCCGTAATATTTTCACGCAAAATTTGATTAATGTGGTCAATCGACTTTTGTTGGTTCTCACTCAATGGTTCACTTACTTTGGCAACAATGATCACGCCCAAAATAACAACAGGAATCGTAGCTAAGACTACGTAAGATAGTTCTAAAGAGATTTTTAAAATTAACATAACCGAAACACACATCATAACCGGTGTTAATAATGCAGATTTTAAAATCACATTTAAAAATAACATAATTTGATAGGCATCATTATTTGTACGTGTAATCATACTGGATACACCAAACTTTTCCATTTCAGCAGCCGAGAATGCTTGTGCATGTTCAAAAACGTCATTACGAATATCACGCGTAATATTTGTGGATATTTTGGAGCAGCAATAGCCAAGTAGCACAACCCCACTTACACCAATCACACTAATCAATGCCATAATTCCAAAACGACTATATAAATAAGTTGTGTCTTGTGTTTCAATACCATGATCAATCATATCTGAAATGATAGTTGGAATTCCAAGTTCAACAAGGGCAAAACCAAATACGCTTATAAAATCCAACAAGAACCATTTTTTATATTTCATTAAATATTTCCATATAAGCTTCATAAATTCCCCCTACAAAATAAAAGGGGTTCAATAGAACCCCGAATCTAATTATTCACCTAATTTAGTTTTAACTGTTTCTAAAACTTCATCAGCAGTGTCTTTATTTAAGCATTCTTGAGCTAATCCTTGCATTTCTTCATAGCTTAAAGATTTAACAACCTTACGAGCCTTTAAGATTTGAGTAGCACTCATTGAGAATTCGTCAAGACCTAAACCTAAAAGAATAGGAACTGCATGTGGTTCACCAGCCATAGCTCCACACATTCCAACCCATTTACCATGTTCGTGAGCACCTTTGATTGTGTTAGCAACTAAACGTAATACACTTGGGTTGTATGGTTGATACAAGTATGAAACGTGTTCAGACATACGGTCAGCAGCCATAGAGTATTGAATCAAGTCATTTGTACCAATTGAGAAGAAGTCTGCATATTTAGCAAATTGATCAGCAAGAACTGCAGCAGCAGGAATTTCAACCATCATACCTACTTCAATGCTGTCACTAACTGCAACACCTTCAGCAACTAATTCAGCCTTAACTTCTTCAAAGATTGCCTTCGCATCACAGAATTCTTTAACTGTAGCAATCATTGGGAACATGATGCAAAGTCTTCCATATACAGATGCACGGCATAATGCACGTAATTGAGTTTTGAAGATATCTGTTTCTTTTAAGCAAAGACGAATTGCACGGTATCCTAAGAATGGGTTCATTTCTTGTGGGAACTCATAGTAAGATAAGTGTTTATCTCCACCAATGTCTAATGTACGTACAACAACTTTTTTACCTTGCATACCTTCTAATACTTGTTTGTATGCTTCAAATTGTTCGTCTTCTGTTGGGAAGTGATCTGAATCCATGTATAAGAATTCTGTACGGAATAATCCGACACCTTCACCACCATTAGTCAACACACCTTCAACATCTTTGAATCCACCGATGTTACCAGCAAGTTCAACTTCGTGTCCGTCTTTAGTTACTGATTTTTCGTTTTTCAATACTTTTAATTCTTCTTTTTCTTTTAAGAATGCTTCAGCCTTAGCTTCATATTTAGCAATTGTTGCTTCATCAGGATTGATTTCAACAACACCATCTAATGCATCTAATGCCAAAGTGTCACCAGTTTTACATGCATCACATACACCTGGGCATCCTACAACTGCAGGGATTTCCAATGAGTTAGCCATGATAGCTGAGTGAGATGTTTTACCACCGATTTCAGTAGCGAAACCTTTAACAAATTCATTTAACTGAGCTGTATCACTTGGAGTCAAGTCGTGAGCAACGATGATTGAATCTTCTGCAATGCTTGTTAAATCAGGAATTGTTAATCCTAATAAGTTACATTTTAAACGGAAAGTAACGTCTTTGATGTCAGCTGCTCTTTCACGGAAATAATCATTATCCATGCTTTCGAACATTTCAACCATTTGGTTAGCTACTTGTTCAGTTGCATATTCAGCATTTACACCATCATTTTCGATCATAGCTTTAATTTGACCAGCTAATTCAGGGTCACCAGCCATCATCAAGTGGGCATCGAATACAGCTAATTCTTCTTCACTTAAACGCTTAGCTGCTCTTTCTTTTACTCCTTCGATATCCTTTTTAGTTTTTTCTAGAGCATCTTCGAATTTTTTAACTTCTTCTTCAGCTACTCCTGCTTTTTTTTCAATAACAACTTTTGGTGTTTCCAATTTGTAAACTTTAGCTACAGATACACCAGCACTTGCTGCTATCCCTTTTAACATGATAAATTCCTCCTAAAACAAGCGAAAAACGCTTTCATTTACGACTTAAATTTTATCACTTTTTTTTTCAAAGATACAAGAAAAGCAGACATTTGCATGCCTGCTAATTTAACCCCTCAAATTGAAGCTTATAATATTTCGCATAAGTACCATTTAATTTCATCAATTCATCATGCGTTCCACGCTCATGCATACCTGTCGCATCAATTACGACAATCTCATCTGCATTACGAATCGTAGATAAACGATGGGCAATCGTAATACAAGTACGATTCTTGCTTAAATCTTCTAAACTTTTTTGAATGATTCTCTCACTCTCATTATCCAAAGCACTTGTTGCTTCATCTAAAATCAAGATTTTAGGATTTTTTAAGAATACACGTGCAATCGAGATACGTTGTTTTTGTCCACCAGATAAACGCGTTCCTCTTTCCCCACAGAACGTATTATATCCTTCTGGTAAAGACATAATAAAATCATGGATATTCGCTTTTTTAGCCGCTTCCACAATATCTGCATGACTTGCGCCAGGTCTTCCATAAGCGATATTTTGTTCAATTGTTCCGGTAAACAAATATACATCTTGTTGTACTAAACCAATGTTTGAACGAAGAGATTTTAAAGTTACATCTTTAATATTTTGACCATCAATACAAATAGAACCGTTTGTGACATCATAAAAGCGAGACAATAACGAACAAAGTGTAGTCTTACCAGAACCACTTGGTCCCACTAAGGCAATCTTTTCACCGGCCTTGATATGTAAATTTACATCATCAATCACCTTTTCATTCTCATTATATTGGAAAGACACATGATCAAAATCAATATTTCCAGAAACATTTTCTAAATCCTTGGCATTTTTAGAATCTTGAATTTCAGGAACTTCATTCATAACCTCTTCAAAACGTCTAAATCCAGAGAATCCTTTTTGGAACATCTCCGTAAATTCAACCAAGACTTCAATTGGAGAAACAAAGACATTGATATATAAGGCAAACGTAGCTAACACAATTGGGTTTAAATCGCCATTAGCGATAAATAGCCCACCAAATACAATGATTGTGACATATAAAAGTCCTTGGAAGAAATTATTTCCACCTTGAAAAGTACCCATAACACGATAATTGTCTTTTTTAGATTCCAAAAATTCCATGTTTGAATGATTGAATTTATCAATTTCAATATCTTCATTCGCAAAAGACTGTACAACACGAATACCACCCAAAGAATCTTGAAGACTTGCATTCACACTACCAATCTTCTTTCTGTTTTCCATAAAGGTTCTTCGCATCTTTTTATTTTGAGAATAACTAAACACCATCATCACAACAGTCACTGCCAAAAGAATCAATGCCAATGGCCAATAAATCGTTGCCAAAATAATGAAAGATCCGGCAATTTTGAATAATGAAATAAATAAGTTTTCAGGACCATGATGTGCAAACTCACAAATATCAAATAAGTCTGAAACAACACGAGACATCATAACCCCTGTATTGTGTTTATCATAATAGGAGAAAGATAAACGTTGATATTGATTGAATAAGTCTTGACGCATATCACTTTCCATGTTGGCTCCCATCACATGGCCTTGACAACTCACGTAATAACGACACAATGCACGTATCACATACATAACGAGCAAGCCTATTCCTAATACGAAAACTCCTTTTAAAATTTCATTGGATGAGTTCAAAAAGAATTGTCCTGTACAATAGCTTAGAATCAAAGGAAAAGATAGATCAACAATACACATGATAAGTGCACAAAATAGATCCATAAAGAAAATCCCTTTATATGGTTTATAATATTGTAAAAATCGTTTAAATGTACTCATATATACCCTCCTGATTTCTGTATTATACACAAAATTTATTCAATTTTCCAAAGTAATGCTAAAATAAAACGAGAATGGAGAATGGATTATGATTAAAATTTTATTTTTTGATATTGATGGCACACTTTTAGAACTTGGCAAGAAGGAAATGCACCAAGAACTAGTTGATGCATTAAACTTAGTTAAGCAAAAAGGCATCAAAATCATTTTAGCGACGGGAAGGCCACCATTTGTCGTTCCTAAATTTCATGGCATCGAATTTGATGCAGTACTTTCTTTTAATGGCTCCTATTGTTTCACCAAAAATGAATTGATTTACAAGAATCCCATGGATAAGAAAGATATTGAAACATTCGTCGAAAACGCAAAAAGACTAAATAAAGCAGTTACTCTAGCTGGAATCAATAAGATGGGATGTAATTTTGATGATGAAATCTTAGAAGAATATTTCATGATTGCCAACCAACATGTTCATGTACTTGATGAATTTAATAATTTTATGGAAGAAGAAATTTATCAAATGATGGTTGCCACTACAGAAGATCAAGATGAGTTGATTCTAGAAAACACAACTACATTAAAAGTGGCTCGCTGGTGGAATAGAGCTTGTGATATCATTCCTTGTAATGGTGGAAAAGATATAGGTATTCAAAAGATATTGGATTACTTCAATTTCAACAAAGAGGAAGCCATGGCCTTTGGCGATGGAGGAAATGATATTTCGATGTTGAAATATGTTGGTACCGGTGTTGCGATGGGTAATGCCAAAGACAATGTAAAAGCTATAGCCGATTATATTACAGATTCTGTACAAGAAGATGGAATAGTCAGTGCACTAAAACATTTTGAAATCCTATAGAAAAAGACAGCAGTTTTCTTGCTGTCTTTTTACGTATGTCCTATTCTTTATCTTTTTTGCTCTCTTCAATCACTCTTGAAGCATAAGGTTCTGGCACTGGATCATATCGGTCCATTTCCATTGTATAAGTACCTAAACCAGTTGTCATACTTCTTAATTCAACACAATATCTAGACATATTTGCCATTGGAACTTGTGCATCAATTTCTTGATCTGAATCCACTGGAGTCATACCCATAATTGAACCTCTACGTTTATTCAAATCACCAATTACAGCTCCTGTAAATTCATCTGGAACACGAATCTTAACATTCATGATTGGTTCTAATAAGATTGGACGAACTTTAGTCATCGCGTCTTTATAAGCTAAATGAGCAGCCATTTTAAATGCCATTTCACTTGAGTCAACATCATGATATTTACCATCTAATAATGTCGTCTTCACATTGACCATCTTATATCCTGCTAAAGGACCTTTTTGGCAGCATTCACGAAGTCCAGTTTCTACAGCTGGGAAGTATTGTTTCGGAACAGCTCCACCAAATACTTTTTCTGCAAATACCATTTCTTCTTCATCTGGATTTGGACTAAATTCTACAAATACATGTCCAAATTGACCATGTCCACCAGATTGTTTTTTATGACGACCTTCACCAACAGCTGTCTTTGTGATTGTTTCACGATATGTGATTTTTGGATCACTTAAAACAACTTCAGCTTTAAATTTAGAATTTAATTTATTTACAATGACATCTAAGTGTTGATCACCCACACCATAAATCACTGTTTCTTTTGTTTCTGGATTGTTTACAACTTTAAATGTTGGATCTTCTTCCTGTAAACGAGCAAGTCCATTTGATAAACGATCCTCGTCATTTTTAGTCTTAGGTACAACAGCTTGTCCATACATCGGTGTATCGAATGTGATTGGATCTGCCATCAACAATTTGCCTTTATCACACAATGTATCGTTTGTTCTAGTATTTTGTAGTTTTACTAAAGCACCAATATCTCCAGTAAACAATTTACCAGCTGCTGTCTGGTGTTTACCTTTAACGATATAGATTTGACTGATTTTTTCAGGTTTACCATTATTGGCATTCACAACTGTACTATCAGCTGCAAGTACACCACTCAATACTTTTACATAACTGATTCTTCCAACAAATGGGTCCATAATCGTTTTAAATACTTGTGCTGTTAAAACTTCTGTTTCACTTGTCAACAATTCAACTTTAACACCATTTGGAGTTGTAGCTGTGTACATACCTCTTTCTGAGTATGTTGGGAAATAATCAACGATTAAATCCATCAAACGTTGGATACCAATTGAATTGACTGCACTACCAGAATATACTGGACAAATTTCTCCATTACGTACACCAATACGCACACCACGTTTTAATTCAGCATCACTAAATTCTTCACCAGAGAAGAATTTTTCCATTAATTCATCATCGCCCATCGCAACCGCTTCGGCAATCTGATCTTTATAAAGAGCCACTTCTTCTTGCATAGATTCAGGCACTGGGCATGCTTTATCAGCTAATTCCGGACTATAATACCAAGCTTTATTTTTAATGATATTTACAGATCCGACAATTTTTCCATCTTCAACGATAGGAACTTCAAATGGAATAACACTCTTACCAAATTCTTCACGCAATGCTTGATAACTTGCATCAAAACTTGTGTGTTCTTCATCTAACTTATTGATAAAGAAAATTGTAGCTTCTTTTCAGCTATAGCTTGTTTATAAGCCAATTTAGTTCCTGATTGTAAAGGATCTTTGGCATTAACTACGATTAAACTTGAATCACCTACCGCAAAACCACCTTGTTTTTCACCAACGAAGTCTAAATAACCTGGTGTGTCAATGAAATTAATTTTACTATCTTCCCATTCAATTGGAACAATTGTTGTATAAACAGATAATCCACGACGAATTTCTTCAGCATCGAAATCGATCATTGAACTTCCTTCTGTTGTTTTACCAAAACGATCTGTTGCCTTTGTATAATATAACATAGCTTCTAGAACACTTGTTTTTCCAGCTCCACTATGTCCGATTACGCTTACGTTACGTACTTCAAGCTCTGATAATCTCTCATACGCTTAACCTCATCTTAAGATCGGCTCTAATTGAGCTCTACAATGTTCACGAACATAATCTAATGCAACGCGACCTTGTTTATCTGTCATATCTTTATCAGCACCATATGCCAATAATTTTTCCACTAAACTTGGATATCCTCCATAAGCTGCACGCATCAATGCAGTTACACCATTATTATCAAATAAGTTTACATCTGCGTTTCTTTCAAGCAATAAGTGAATTGTGTCACGCTTAAACGCAATACAAGCTTCCATTAAAGCACTACGACCTACCTCATCTTGATCATTGATTTTTGCCCCAGCATCTAATAATACTTCAACACAACGATCTTGTCCTAATAAGCAAGCACGCATTAAAGCTGTACGTCCTCTGTCATCTTTGGCATTGACATCTGCACCTGCATCAATCAAAGCCTTTAAGATTGTTTTATTGCCTTTTTTTGCAGCTGTCATTAAAGCTGTTTTCCCTTTATTATCTGAAATATTCACATCAGCCCATTATCAAGTAAAACCTGCACAACATCTTTACGGTCACGCTTACTTGCACGCATCAATGCAGTACGGCCATCACCATTCTGATAGTTTACGTCCGCTCCTGCTTTGATTTGAGAACAAACCATTGGGAAATCTCCATTCGCACATGCATCCCAAAATACCTTATTAAAATTCTGATCCATTTCAATCATCCTCCTCATCATTATTGCTCTTGAAATCACAGAAAAACTGGAATGATAGTTCACCCCAGTTTACATATGTACAAAGAAAAGATTGAAATTTTTATTTACTTTTACGCCTTGAACTTGATTCATCTCAATCACTCCTTTGTTTAACTGATTCCATTCTAACAAAGAAAATATTTAGTGCAAATCAAGTACCAACTTGGACAGAAAACCTACCAATTATGCCTTTTCACAAAATAATTCGATAGATTCATGAAGCAGACCTTCAATAAAGGCCACTCGAATTGGGGAAACTGGATTTGTTTTCATATCTACATTTTTAGGCTCCACACTCACTCTATAGCTAGCATTACGAACTTTTTCAACAAGTTCATCCACATGATCTGTCGCAAACGCAAAATGACGAATACATCCTTCCCCAACTGATTATGTGCCATCCAAAAATATTTCAATACAACTATTAAAACAATCTAAATGAATGCCTGTATCCCACTTTCTCAATATGGGAAGTTCTAATAATTCATGATAGAAACAAATCATTTCATCCTATTGTTCTTGGGTCTCACATTTAAATGCAACATGGTGAATTCCCTTAATCATGATTTCTTCTTTCTAACAAACTAAATGTCACTTGTCCTTTTTCTCTTTGGACATCCGTACAAACAACACGTACACGCATTCCCATTTGGAACACTTTACCATGTGTCTGTCCCTTTAAAGTCATTGTATCTTCATCATAATCGTAGAAGTCATTTGATAAAGTATGAACTGGAACAAGTCCTTCCACTGTATTATCCATTTCCACAAAGAAACCAAAACTCATCACACCAACAATTGTTCCTTCAAAAACTTGACCAATTCTTTTTTCCATGAACTGCGCCTTCTTATAGTCATTCACCATTCTTTCCATCATAATCGCATCTCTTTCTTTTTCAGAAATATGGAAAGCCTGTTTTTCGATTTTCTTTTCATCATTTGATGGTGTACGCTTTTGTTCATTAAAACAATACGCATGCAGCATGCGGTGTACAACTAAGTCTGAATAACGACGAATTGGACTTGTGAAATGACAATACTCTTCAAGCGCCAAGCCAAAATGTCCTAAACAATGCGCATCATAACGCGCCTTTTGCATAGAACGCAAAGCTACCATAGACAAGACTTCATATGCATTTTCATCTTGAATCGATTCTAAGAATTTTTGGATTTGGCTAGCATTTACTTCATCTGGATAGAAATCAAATGGAATACGTAAAGAATTCGCAACGGTACAGATTGTCGCAACTTTTTTTAGGGTCTGGATTTTCATGCACACGATACATGCTTGGAATTTTATTCACATGCATATGGTGAGCCACACAAACATTGGCTAAGATCATACATTCTTCAATCATTTGTTCGGCAAAACCGCGCTCTAAAACTGTTACATCTACAGGATAGCCATTTTTATCCATAATGATCTTTGCTTCTTTGGTATTAAAATCAATACATCCACGATTGTGTGACTGTTTCTTTAATAATTTAGCCAAAGACTCTAAAGTAAACAATAAATCTTTAACTTCTGCATACTCTTCTAATATAGTTTCATCTCCAGCTAAACATGCGTTTACCTTTTTATATATACAGCGCTTATCGGAATGAATCACACTCGGGAAGACATTATATGTTAATAGATTTCCCCTCTCATCCACTTGCATAGCACAAGTAATCGTTAAACGGTCTACATTTGGATTTAATGAACAAATACCGTTACTCAAATCAAATGGAAGCATAGGCACAACTCGATCACAAACATATATAGAATTTCCTCGTAAATAGGCTTCTTGATCAAGGGCACTATTTTCTTTTACATAATGTGAAACATCGGCAATATGTACATACAATAAATATCCCTTTTCATTTTTCACAATCGAAATCGCATCATCAAAATCCTTGGCGTCATCCCCATCAATTGTGACAGTTAATAGATTTCTTAAATCTTTACGATTTTCAAGTTCATCCTTTTGTACTTTTGCCGGAATTCTTTTACACTCTTTTACAATTTTCCCGTTAAATACCTGACGAACCTGGTTGCTTGTAAGCATAGCACTAATATCTACGCCTGCATCGTCTGGATGTCCTAAGACCTGGATGATCCTTACTTCTAGAGGATCTGCATACTTCACAATTTGGCATACAACTTTTGTACGTTTTTTAAAACTAAATTCTTTATCATTGACTACACGAATTGAACAGTGTAAATCTAAATCGCTATAGAAGAATGTTTTCTTCTTTTTAACAATCATAACGCCTGTAATATTTGTCAATCCATGATTAAACACTTTGATCAAAGAAGGTTCTGGCTTTAAGCGCACTAAAACTTCATCTTTATCAAAGATCTTCATCTTTTTATTTTTCGGAACATACACCTTATTATTTTCATTAAAGACGGCAATTTCATATCTGGAAATATCTTTTGCACTTCCAGCCATAAAATGTATATCATCAATCAAATATAGGCTTGTATGATCGTTATAAATCAATTTTTCATCTTCTAATTCATTTAAAGACTTCACCATTTCTGTAAATTCTTTACTTGATTTAGGTCTTACTATTTTTTCTAAATCGCGTATTTTACATTCTTTTTTTTCTTCTAGATATTGAATGATCTTTTCTTTCATTTTTTCCTCCTTTAAAACAGAAAAAAAGACCTTAACGGTCTTTTAATTACACAATCTGCAATGCGATCACAATCGCAAAGAACAAAATCCCACAAAACAAAGTTAAACGAGAGATAACTTTTTCAGGACCTCTTTCTTTTTGTACCGCAAACAAGTTCAAATCTCCACTTCCTGTAAAGGCAGCAGACAACCCGTCTGATTTACCACTTTGTAATAATGTCAATATAATAATAACACCAGATAATGTCATTAAAACCACGTTTAATATATCTTTCATTTTTTCATCACACCTTCTACGATATTTCGATTATACCAATAATTCAATAAAAATACTAGTCAAAATTATAGTCTACTAATCCATCAACGTATTCACTACATGAGTTGGATAAATTTTTAGTCGTTCAATATCTTCCTTGTTGTGAACCCCCGTCTGTACAAGCACCGTTTCAATATTTTGTTCATACCCAAGTTTAATATCCGTTTCTAGATTATCACCAATTAATACAATTTCATCTTCTTTTAAGCCAAAATATTCTAAACACAAATCAAGAATCACTCGATTTGGCTTACCAATACGAGGGGATTTTTGATTAGCTGCATATTCAAACATATCTACGACACTGCCATTACCAACTTCAAATCCACCTGGTTTTGCTAAAATACGATCATTATTTGTACCAATAATTTTGGCTCCATTTAAAATCAAAGATAGAGCTTTTGAGTAAGATGCATATGTGGCATCTTTATCCAATCCTATAAAGACAAAATCTGGATTTTCATCATCAATAATAAAACCTTCTTGATTCAATGCATCTTTCATGCCTTGTTTTCCAATGTAATAAGCTTTATTCCCTTCATAATGTTTCTTAACATATTGGCTAGCTGCCATAGCACTATTATAAAACATCTCTGGCTTAATATTTGTATATCCCATCTCTTCCATATGCTTTACATTTTCTTGTGGGGTACGCATCGAGTTGTTTGTCAAAAAAATAAATGGAATGTCCTTTTGAATACAATAATCTAAAAATTGATGAGCACTTTCAATAATCTGCGTCCCACGATACATTGTGCCATCTAAGTCAAATACTAAAGTTTTCATAATTCACCTAAAAAAAGAAAGTCTTAGTCGACTTTCTTTAGATCCATATATGGAATTTCTGTTGGTGTTTCACGACCAAATAAGATTAATAGAACTGTAGCTTCTTTCTTTTCTTCGTCCATAGCTTCAATAACACCTTCGGAGTTTTTGAAAGCTCCATTTGTGATTTCTACACGGTCTCCCACTTCAAAATCAACTTGAACATTTACATCCTGACGTCCTAGACGACGTAAAACAGCATCAACTTCTTCTTGAGCTACTGGGAATGGTTTAGCACCCTTTCCACTTGATCCAATAAATCCAGTTACACCTGGAGTGTTACGTACAACATACCAAGCTTCATCTGTCATGATCATTTGTACTAATAAATAACCAGAGAATAGATTGTGTGTTTTTTCTACTGGTTTACCATTTTTATATTCAATTTCTTTTTCTTCAGCAACGACGATCTGGAACAAAGAATCTTCAAGACCCATAGTTTTTACACGACGTTCCAAGTTTTCTTTTACACGATTTTCTTGACCTGCATATGTATTTACTACATACCATTCTTTTTTTAACTCTGACATATTTTCCTCCCTATGCGCCAACGATCATTTTCACTAGACCGCTTGATAAAACCTCACAAACAAAGAAATACAAACCAAATAATACTGTAAATACAATTACCAAACCACTTGATGACATTAATTCTTTAAATGTTGGCCATTTAACAGTTTTTAATTCTTTGAACACTTTTGATGGTGAATATGTTCTTTCTTTTTTTTCTTTACTCATATGGATTCCTCACTTTGTTTCCTTATGCAAAGTATGCTTGCCACACTTTGGACAATACTTTTTAATTTCAAGACGTTGCGTGTTGGTCTTCTTATTCTTTGGGGTCGTATAATTTCTTGATAAACACTCTGTACACGTCAAAACAACTTTATCTGCCAATTCCTTCACGCTCCTTAACTCAATAAATGTACCATTTTATCCAGTCAACTGTCAATTGTCGTATACCACTTTTTTACCTTTTCAAACATAAAACTTACCTTTGAAGCACTTAAGCCAAGTTCTTCCGCTATATTTTTTAAAGTATAGCCCTCCATTCGAAAGTCAATGATCTGTACATAATCTTTACCAAAAACTCGGTTGATACGATTTTTTGTATATTCCCACATGAGTTTATCTAAAACAACATCATGAACTTCTAATGAATCGAACATGTTCACATCACCATAGTATAGTTTTGTATCCTCCCGAATTCTTTGGTCTAAACTAATACAGGTTTGATTTAAGTAACACTGCTTTCTTATGCTATGACGCAAAATATCATAGGCCTTATTTTTAGTGCAACGCCTATAAAATCCTGAAAACGAAAGTGCACGATCCATTCGATATTCAAATATACAATGATACAACAATAAATCGGCATGACGATAGAATTCTTCTTTTTCGCAAAGAATTGTGTTTGTCTTTCGTACAAAAACATCCGCCCATATGTCCGTCACCATAGGTCTATAGTATTGAATCAAATTTTTCATTTCCGTAAAATCATTCATTTGAACCATGTATATACATTCATATATATTCATCTTTATCACCTAAATCCATTATAACGAGGCAATGTGAAAAAGACATTAAAAAAGCCGATTTTATAAAAAATCGACTTATTTGATTGGATTTCTTTGGTTGTATACCTCATACATCAAGACAGCTGCTGCAACACTCGCATTTAATGAAGTGATACTTCCGACCATTGGTAGATACACCATATAGTCACATTGTTTCTTTACAAGATTTGTAATACCCTGACCCTCAGATCCTATAACCAATACAGTTGGTGAATCATACATACCTTCACGATATTCTCTTGCATCCTTCATATCTGTACCAACAACCCAATATCCTTCTTGTTTCAAGTTTCTTAATGTCTGCGATAAATTCGTCACAATCGAAACAGGTACAGTATAAGCAGCTCCTGTACTTGCCTTAACAACCGTTGGAGTTAATCCACAACTATTGTGTTTCGTCAAGATGACACCATCAACACCCGTACAATCACAAGTTCTTAAAATAGCACCTACATTATGTGGATCTTGAACACCGTCCAAAGCCACTAATAAGCCAGGCTTTTTAGCTCGTCTAACTAATTCTTCAATACTATATGTTTCAATTTCACTTACTTTTACCGCAACTCCATTATGATGTGTCGAATTAGCAATTTTATCTAATTTTGCACGATTACAATATTCTACCTTTAAATTTGATTTTTGAATCGATTTTAAAAGCTTTGCGTCTTTCAATCCCTGAAGTACATATACTTTTTCGATTGAATCCGGATCATTTTGAAGTGTAGAATACACATTTTTTCCATATACGATCATAGACTGTCCCCTATCTCAATTATTCTATCTAGACAAACCTTAAGTCTATCCTGATGTCCATATAAATATAAATATCCCAACATAGATTCTAATGCGGTTGCTTCTAAGTATGTTTTGTGTGTCGCATTTTTAGCCTTTGAATGAATCGTCGCATTTCTTCCACGTGCAAGAATTGTTTTCTCATCCTCGGTAAAGAAATCTTCATCCATCATTGTATTCAACATAACAGATTGCCCTTTAGCACTACAAATTACAGCGTTTTTCTTCTGAAGGACATGGGCCTTGCGATACCCTAAACTTAGAAGGTGTTCGCGCACAGCCAAAGACATAACGGCATCACCAATCCATGCTAGACTTGTCGCATTTTCCGTTACAATTTCCATTACAGAATTCCTTTTTCAATCAATGCAGCTCGAAGTGTATCCGCTGTTTCAAAATCTTTTTCTTTAACTGCACTTCTCCAGTTTTGATACATTTCTTTATCTTCTTCACTCATTGTGATCTTATCAAATTCAATACCTAAAATATAAAGCATCTTTTCTAATGTATGTACTAAAACAGCTAAATTTTCAACATCGATTTCTCTTTGACGAACCGCCTGATTGATTTTTTTAACGACTTCATAAACAACACTGATCGCATTAGGTGTATTTAAATCATCATTTAATGCATCAATAAATGAAGTATACGTTTCATCAAATGCAGTTGTTTCTTTAGCATTTGATAAAGCCAATTTTACACAAGCCTGTTTATAAGCAGCTGCAATCTTATCTAATTCTTTCTTTGAAGTTGAAAATGCCTCTTCATTTAAGTTTAGTGGAGCGCGATAATGTGTAGAAATCATCAACCAACGAGTTAAGTTTCCTCCATGGTTTGCGATCAAGTCTTTAGCCCACCATACATTACCTAATGATTTTGACATCTTGATACCATTGATATTGATCATACCATTGTGTACCCAGATATTTGCCAAGTGTGTATCGTTGCATACTTCACATTGAGCAATCTCATTTTCGTGGTGAGGAAATTTTAAATCTAAACCACCACCATGGATATCAATCAATGTTTTCTTAAATACATCCTGTATCATAACCACACATTCTGTATGCCATCCTGGACGTCCTTTTGACCAAGGTGAATCCCATTTAATTCCTTCCGTTGTCTCTTTCCATAAAGTAAAATCTAATGGATTCTCCTTCTTTTCATTTTCATCAATACGAGCACCAACCATTAGATCATCAATACTTTGATGAGACAGTTCTCCATATTTTTTATCACTATTAACTCGGAAATAAACATCGCCTCCCACTTGATAAGCTGAACCATTTTTAACCATCTTATCAATAAATTCGATAATACGATCCATTGTTTCTGTAACGCGAGGTGCATAATCTGGAAGATCTGCATGTAAACCTTTACGTACATCGTTATAGGCAACAATAAATTTGTCTGTGATTTCCTTTTCAGTAACATTTTGTTCAATAGCCGTTTTAATGATCTTATCATCTACATCTGTATAGTTTGAAGCAAAAGTCACTTCATAGCCTTGTGCAGACAATGCTTTTTTTAATGTATCAAATACAACGATAGGACGAGCATTTCCAATATGTGGATAGTTATAGACCGTTGGTCCACATACGTACATGGAAATCTTTCCTGGTTCGATTGGTTTTAATTCTTCAATGGTTTGAGAATAACTATTATATAATTTCATAATAAAATGTCCTCCAATTCATATTGTTTATTATACAATACAAAACATGAAAAAAAAAGCTAACCAAATGGTCAGCCTACATGTAAATTAGTCATGATACGACGAATATCTTCTTCATATGGTGTACCTGCTAAATTTTCTAATGCAGGATTAAAGTATTCCATCATATGATCCACATCTTTTAAATAAGAATATTGAAGCCCAATTAAATATTGAATGGTTCCAACAGGGAATTTTTTATTGTTGTCTAGTTCGGACTTACCATCCCACATACCATTTAAAATTTCTTTACAGTCATCAATATATTTGGCTTCTTTCTTCATTAATATGCTGAATTGAATCTGCATATTCTTGAATGTCTTTTCATCAATATAGCTTTTTCCATAAGAAAGCATGCCCTCTGCTTTTTTGATTTTTCCTTTTTCTAAATAATAATAAAATCCACGAGTTGCGACACTAGCCTTTTGTTTATTTGAAATACGCATATTTTTCAACAATTCAAATTGTTCTTCGATTTTCGCATCATTTCTTTGTGCCAAATAACCACTTAAACGCATATACTCACGGTTAAATGCCTGATATGAGAATTTACATGCTCCTGTATCTAATGTTTTGTAGAATTCGTCATATTGTTCATTGTTCAATTGAACTAATAACTTCTTCCATACAACTTTTTTCATAATCATTGGCACTAAGATAAATACTAATGTCAATACAATTATGATCATTACATTCATTGTCTTACTATCCATTTTGTTCCTTATCCTTTTCTAATTCTAAAGTTAAATCACGAAACTGAGCTAATAAATCTTCGTCAATTCCATCTTTTCTTAATTTTTCCATGTAAACAGCATCTAAATCGTCTACATCTTTTGTTAAATCATCACGCTCAGAATCCGTCAAACGATGTCGAATACCCATCGCTAACACCTCACAATCTCTAAAGGTTAGAATACATGATTTACCTATTTATTTCAAGGTTTTGATTTGCACTTTTTAGTTAAGCTCTGATCCAAAGATGATATTGTCTTAATGTAATCAAATTGATTATGTCTTGATTTGATATAATTACCTTCTCATAAATCTAGTGGGAGGTAATTTAAATGAGAAAGGTTGAATTAAGAATGAAT
>ENA-OQAN01000453-OQAN01000453.1-human-gut-metagenome-genome-assembly--contig:-NODE-453-length-22185-cov-4.110255_pt1 | contig 22185 bp, 32 predicted proteins | sample MGYA00242735_ERZ504527 | MGnify/ENA primary metagenome ERZ504527 (study PRJEB26092, sample SAMD00036230) | human gut metagenome | host: Homo sapiens | study: EMG produced TPA metagenomics assembly of... | reverse complement strand
CGCAATGTAGCACAGCGCTGCATCGAAAAACAGCAGGCCGGAAGCCAGGTCGTTGTCGTTCTCTCCGCGATGGGAAAAACGACGGACGGAACTGATTGCAACCGCAAAACAGATTACGGAAAAACCGTCCCGCCGCGAGATGGATATGCTTCTTGCCACCGGTGAACAGGTTTCCGTTTCCCTGATGGCCATAACCATGATTCAGATGGGCGTCAGTGCTGTTTCTTTAAATGCCTGGCAGGTACCGATGCACACGACCTCCGATTATCAGAACGCGCGCTTCAAACGGATCGACACCGAGCGCATCCGTAAAGAGCTGGATGACAACAAAATTGTCATTGTCACCGGCTTCCAGGGGATCAACAAATACGATGATATCACAACGCTCGGACGCGGCGGCTCCGATACGACTGCGGTTGCCCTCGCTGCAGAGCTGCACGCGGATGTCTGTGAAATCTACACGGATGTAGACGGCGTCTACACCGCAGATCCGCGGATTGTACCGAATGCGCGCAAGATGGAAGAGGTAACTTACGATGAAATGCTGGAGATGGCTTCGCTCGGCGCAAAAGTCCTTCACAGCAGATGCGTGGAAATCGCAAAAAAATACGGCGTGGAACTTCTGGTCTGCTCCAGTCTGAACCGAATTCCGGAACGATGGTAAGGGAGAAAACCAAAATGGAAAAAATGTTAATCAGCGGCGTGGCTGCCGACAAAAATGTGGCAAAAATCCGTGTTGCAGGCCTTGGCAACGATCCGGAGAGTACGTTCCGCCTCTTAAATTTACTGGATCGGAACAATCTGAACATCGATGTCATGATCCAGTCACTCGGAAAGGACGGCACAAAGTCCGTTTCCTTTACCGTTGCAAAGCCGGATATGCTGCGCACGATCGATGTGCTGAACGACAATAAGGATTCGCTCGGCATCAAAAAGCTGGATTATGATGAGAACGTGGCAAAGATTTCCGTCATCGGAGCCGGTGTCCGCTCCCATTCGGGCGTGGCTGCCAAAATGTTCGGCGCGCTCGCCAATGCAGGAATCAATACCGAGATGATTACCACCTCAGAAATCCGCATCACTGCCCTGATCGACGAAGCATACGCAGATCAGGCAATGCGTGCGATCCATGAGACATTCCTGGAGTAATGATCTGAAAAAAGGGGTTTGCCCCCTTTGATACCAGATCGCTACGTGCTTTGCACTCCAGTAATCATCAAAAACATTCGTAATCCGCTCATTTTTCTTCGAAAAATGGCTACTTACGTCTTATCAAAAAATCGTAAAAAAATCAGGAGGAAAACAATTATGTCTAACCCAATCGTTACAATTACTATGGAAAACGGCGATGTGATGAAAGCAGAGCTTTACCCGGAAATCGCGCCGAACACCGTAAACAATTTCATCAGTCTGGTAAAAAAAGGCTTCTATGACGGCCTGATCTTCCACCGCGTCATCCCGGGATTCATGATCCAGGGCGGAGATCCTGCTGGCACAGGCGCCGGCGGCCCGGATTACTGCATCAAGGGTGAGTTCTCCCAGAACGGATTTGAGAACAACCTCGCACACACCCCAGGCGTTCTCTCCATGGCACGTACCATGTTCCCGGACAGCGCAGGAAGCCAGTTCTTCATCATGCACAAAGCTGCTCCGCATCTGGACGGCGCATACGCTGCTTTCGGAAAAGTAACAGAAGGCCTGGAAGTCGTAGATAAAATCGCATCTGTCAACACCGACTACAGCGACAAACCGCTGCAGCCGCAGAGAATGGCTACCGTTACCGTTGAGACCTTCGGCGTCGAGTATCCGGAACCGGAGAAATGCTAAGGATGAACGATGAACTGATGTTAGTTGAACCGTCGGAGGAATACTTCGCCGAACTCGCCGCCTACCGGAACGATTTTCTGGAAAACAGCGATTCCATGGACGCTGCGGACCGCTTCGCCGGTTTGATGATATGAAGGCGTATCTTGAAGATACCATGCGGTATACCAGAGAGGAGACTCTGCCGGAGGGCATGGTTCTCGCAACACAGTTTCTGTGCATCCGCAAATCAGACAACCGCCTTGTCGGCATGATTCAGGTGCGCCACTACCTGAACGATTTTCTGCGCACCTTGGGCGGCCACATCGGCTACTCCGTCCGCCCGTCGGAACGCAGAAAAGGCTATGCTCCTGGATGCTGAAAAATGTGCAGCCGTACTGCAAAAGCCTCGGCCTTTCCGAAATTCTGGTCTGCTGCCTGGATACCAACGAAGGAAGCCGCAGAACGATCCTGAAAAATGGCGGCCGGTTCGACGGCACCGCTTATCGTGCCGATGAAAACAAAACACTGGAGCGTTACTGGATCACCCTGTGATTTTTCTTCCATTTCGCATGGCTCTGAATAGTTTCACAAATTTTTCTTGACATCCATGTCATTTCACTTTATAATTTGGAACTGCAAGCGAACAATTCTGTTCTTATGCAAAATATATGCCTCTGGTAAAAAACCGACGGACAGGCAGGGGTAGTTGCCGAGCGTGGTTAAGAGCCACATTATTGATTGCGTTAAAAGCGCAAATTTTATGAGTTGATTACTTTATAATCGATGCTCTACGACGAGCACATCATCTTATGAAACGGTCAATAAGAGTACGTGACTATATATTTCTGCATAGGAAAACAGGGGGAAGCCTGGATTTTTGTCCATCCCCTGAAGTTTGCACAATACGATCATGTATAAATTTCGATTTTTAGACAGATGATGCACGTCATCTGTCTTTTTTCGTGCTTATAGCCAAAGATGAACCCAACACCATTTTCTGAAAAAGGAGAACCAAACAATGTCCAAAGTTATGATCATCGGATGCGGCGGTGTTGCATCCGTAGCCATTCACAAATGCTGCCAGAACAGTGAAGTATTTTCTGAAATTATGATTGCAAGCCGCACCCTTCCAAGTGCGATGCTTTAAAAGAAAAGCTGGCTCCGACCACAAAAACCATTATCACAACAGCAAAGGTGGATGCCGACTGCACAGAAGAATTAATCGCCTTAATCAAACAGTATCAGCCGGATGCCGTATTAAATCTGGCTCTTCCTTATCAGGATCTTACCATTATGGATGCCTGCCTCGCATGTAAGGTTCCTTACATCGATACTGCAAATTACGAAGCAGAAAATACGGATGATCCGGCATGGCGTGCAATCTACGAAAAGAGATGCGAAGAGCTTGGCTTTTCTGCTTACTTTGATTACTCCTGGCAGTGGGCCTATATGGACCGTTTCAAGGAAGCCGGCATCACCGGTCTTCTCGGAACCGGCTTTGACCCGGGCGTCACCAGTGTCTTTGCAGCCTATGCACAGAAACACTATTTCGATGAAATTCACACGATTGATATTCTGGACTGCAACGGCGGCGACCACGGATATCCGTTTGCAACCAACTTCAATCCGGAAATCAACCTCCGCGAGGTATCCGCTCCCGGCTCTTACTGGGAAAACGGCCACTGGGTAGAAATTCCGCCAATGTCGATCAAACGGGAATATAACTTCGATGAGGTAGGCGAGAAGGATATGTACCTTCTTCACCATGAAGAAATTGAGGCTCTTGCAAAAAATATCCCGGGCGTAAAAAGAATCCGCTTTTTCATGACCTTCGGCCAGAGCTATCTGACCCATATGAAATGTCTGGAAAATGTAGGACTTCTCTCCACCACTCCGATTACCTTCAACGGACAGCAGATCGTACCGATCCAGTTTTTAAAAGAGCTTCTCCCGGATCCTTCCACCCTTGGCCCGCGCACCGTGGGTAAAACCAACATCGGCTGTATTTTTACCGGTATCAAGGACGGAAAAGAAAGAAGCATTTACATTTACAATGTCTGTGACCACCAGGAATGCTACCGGGAAGTAGAGTCTCAGGCGATCTCCTACACCACCGGCGTTCCGGCCATGATCGGAACCATGATGGTCGTGAGCGGTCTCTGGAACAAGCCGGGTGTCTACACCACAGATGAATTCGATCCGGATCCGTATATGGAAGCACTCAACAAGTGGGGTCTTCCGTGGAAGGTCGTAGAAAATCCTGTTTTAGTAGATTAAGCCTATGTATAAGATAAACGAACTGCCAACTCCCTGTTTTGTCATTGATGAAGGCAAACTGGAAGAAAACTTAAAGATCCTGCACCAGGTAGAAGAACGCACCGGTGCAAAAATTCTGCTGGCTCAGAAATGCTTTTCCTGTTTTTCGGAATATCCGCTGATTGGAAAATATATCAGCGGAACGACTGCCAGCGGACTCTATGAGGCGCGGCTTGGAAAGGAAGAAATGGGGCTGGAGAATCATGTGTATTCTCCGGCCTACCGCCCGCAGGATATGGAAGAGCTCGCACAGATCTGCGATCATATTATTTTCAATTCAGAAAAGCAGCTCCGAACGTACCTCCCCGTACTTAAGGCTTCCGGAACCGCAAAAGCCGGACTTCGCATCAACCCGGAATGCTCCACGCAGGAAGGCCATGCGATTTATGATCCTGTGCGCCCGGCTCCCGCATGGGCATCCGCGCCTGCGATTTTACAGACGAACTGGCCGATCTTGTGGACGGTCTTCATTTTCATACCCTCTGTGAACAGAATTCGGATGATCTGGAAACCACACTGCGCGCCGTGGAAGAAAAATTCGGCAAGTGGCTTTTTAAAATGAACTGGCTTAACATGGGAGGCGGACATCATATCACCCGTGAGGATTACGATATCGAACGCCTGATTTCCTGTATCAACCATATGAAAGAAACGTATGGTCTTCAGATTTACCTGGAGCCCGGGGAAGCAGTTGCCTTAAACGCAGGCTACAATGTCACGGAAGTTCTCGATATTGTTGAAAATAACGGAAAAATTTTAATTCTTGACACTTCCGCTGCCTGCCATATGCCGGATGTGCTTGAGATGCCGTACCGCCCTCCGCTCAAAGGCAGCGGACTGCCCGGGGAAAAGCCTTATACCTACCGCCTTTCCTGCAATACCTGCCTGGCGGGCGACGTAATCGGCGAATATTCCTTCGATTCCCAAATCCGGATCGGTGACAGACTGTATTTTGAAGATATGGCGATTTATTCGATGGTAAAAACCAATACCTTTAACGGAATCCCACTCCCTTCCATCGCGGTGATGGACAAAGCTGGAAACTGCCGAATGATAAAGGAGTTTGGATATGAAGATTTCAAAAACCGATTGTCTTAGAACCCCAAAAACCGATGGCTTTTACATGCCGGGCGAATTTGAGCCCCACGAAGGCACGCTGATGATCTGGCCGTGGCGCCCCGGTTCCTGGAATTACGGGGCAAAAGCGGCAAGAGCTGCATTTGCAGAAATTGCAGAAGCAATTGCCGCCTATGAGCAGGTTTATCTTTTCGTCCGGCCACAGGATAAAGCATCGGCACAGGAACTGCTTTCCTCCGACCGGATTCATCTGATCGAAGCCTCGACAGAGGATGCCTGGGCAAGAGATACCGGCGCTACGTTTGTGGTCAACGATCAGGGTGGGCGAAGAGGCATTCAATGGGAATTCAACGCCTGGGGCGGCCAGTATGACGGTCTGTACTCCCACTTTGAGCATGACCGTGAGGTTCCGGAACGAATCTGCAGTTTTCTCGGAGATTCCTTCTATAATGCCCGCCCCTTTGTTCTGGAAGGCGGCTCCATCCATGTTGACGGGGAAGGAACCCTGCTTACGACCGAAGAATGTCTGCTGAGTCCTGGGCGCAATCCTTCTCTTACAAAAGCGGAAATTGAAGAAAAGCTGCGTCAGTATCTTTCGGTCGAGAAAATCATCTGGCTGCCTTTTGGTATTTACAACGATGAAACCAACGGCCATATCGATAATATGTGCTGCTTTGTAAAGCCAGGAGAAGTACTTCTTGCCTGGACAGATGACGAAAACGATCCTCAGTATGCCAGAAGCAGGGCCGCTTTTGATCTTCTCTCCCATACCGTTGACGCGAAGGGACGAAGCTTTGTAATTCACAAGCTGCCCATTCCAAAGCATCCCATCTGTATTACAGAAGAAGATCTTCTCGGCTATGATTTTGAAGCTGGCGAAGACCAGCGGGAAGCCGGGGAACGCCTTGCCGCCAGCTATATCAATTTTTATCTTGCCAATCACTGTGTCCTTCTTCCCCGTTTCGGCGATGAAAACGATACCGTGGCTGCAGAAATTCTCGGAAAATGCTTTCCGGATCGACGGATCCTCCTGTCGATGCACGCGTCATTCTGACCGGCGGAGGCAACATTCACTGTATTACCCAGCAGATTCCGGCAAAGAAAAGAGGAAACAGATTATGAAAAATATAAAAATTGCCGCACTGCAGTTTTCATGCTGCAGCCAGGTACAGGAAAATATAGACAAAGCAGAGACCATGGTCCGTGAAGCCGCTTCCAACGGCGCCAATCTCATCCTTCTTCCTGAATTATTTGAAAGACCGTATTTTTGTCAGGAAAAGCGATACGATTATTATGATTATGCCCTGCCTTTGACAGAAAATCCCGCTGTCCGGCGTTTTCAGGCCGTTGCCGGAGAACTTGGGGTCGTGATTCCGGTCAGCTTTTATGAAAGGGATGTTCAGCGCCTGTTTAATTCCATTGCCATGATTGATGCAGACGGATCCATTCTTGGCGTTTACCGCAAGACCCATATCCCGGACGATCATTTTTATCAGGAAAAATTCTATTTCACTCCGGGAGATACGGGATTCAAAGTCTTTGAAACACGTTTTGGAACCGTCGGCGTCGGCATCTGCTGGGATCAGTGGTTTCCGGAAACAGCACGATGTATGGCTGTGCAGGGGGCTGAAATCCTGCTCTATCCTACCGCGATCGGAAGTGAGCCGATCCTGAATGTAGACAGCAGCGGGCACTGGCGACGCGTCATGCAGGGACATGCTGCCGCAAATCTTGTTCCGGTTGCTGCTGCAAACCGGATTGGTACCGAAACCGTAACTCCCTGTGAAGAAAATGGCGGCCAGTCCTCTTCTCTTACTTTCTACGGTTCTTCCTTTATTGCCGATGCAACCGGTGAGCTTGTGGCATCTGCCGGAAGAGATACCGAGGAAATCCTGTACGCCTCCTTCGATCTGGATGCCCTGCGCGAAGAACGTTTTTCCTGGGGGCTTTTCCGTGACCGGCGGCCGGAAACTTATCGTATCATGACGAAACAGTAAAGCTCTGTCTCTTCCTGTTGTAACTCTTCTTACAGCGGTGCGCTGCATCACATATTCTAACTACAAAGGAGAACCGCTATGCAATATGGAATTTTATGTCTGCTGCCGCCTGCGGCGATGCTGATTTTTGCATTAAAAACGAAAAAATCTTTCGAAGCTCTGATTTTCGGAACCCTGGTTGCCTATCTCATCATGTATAAAACGGCTTTTATCGGACCCTGGTGTGATCTGCTGCTTTCGGAGATCAGCAACGCAGATAACCAGTATATTCTTCTTCTCTGCGGACTGTTCGGAGGCTTCATCTTCCTGCTCCGCGAGGCAAAAGGAACACTTGGTTTTTCCAACCTGTTAAGCCGCTTCTGTAAAAATGAACGGATCACCATGATGATGTCGGTATTTCTCGGAATCATTATTTTTGTCGATGATTATCTCAACATCATGACCGTTGGAACCTGTATGAAGGATGTCTGTGATAAACGAAAAGTCCCACGCCAGGCCCTTGCTATATCATTGACTCAACCGGTGCACCTGTCTGTGCACTGATTCCCTTTTCCACCTGGGTAGTTTTTTATTCCGGTGTTTTTATTCAGGAACCGGACATTCTCAATATGGGCTTTTCCACCGGTATGAGTGTTTACTTAAAAGTGCTTCCTTATATGTTTTATCCCATGGCTGCACTTCTGGTTGTCATTCTGTTTGCCTGCAAACTGATGCCAAAGCTCGGAAAAATGAAAGATGCCTATACCGATCTGGAAAAGAAAGAGCAGACACCGGAGCATCCAAAAATGCACAATGCCCCTTCCGTTGACATTGCCATGGCGGAATGAGCGTTGATTACCCGCCCGAAAATACCAATGCCGGAAATATACTGGATTTTCTGATCCCCATCGGAATTCTGATCGGTGTGACAGTAGCCACACAGGATATGATGCAGGCGATTATTCTTGCTCTTGCTTCCTGTATGATTCTTTATCTTCCGCGGAAAAAAATGACCTTTACGCGGTACGTGGAACTGTTCTTTGCCGGCTTTGCAGATATTCTTCCGGTTCTCGCCATTCTTCTTGCATCCTTTATGATCAAGACTGCCTGCGGCGAAATGGGACTCTCGGAATACGTCATCAACCTGTGTGTTCCGTATATGAATGCCAAAACACTGGCAGCTATTATTTTTGTTGTCATTGCAGTTCTGACCTTTGTCACCAGCTCTTTCTGGGGAATTGAGGCCGTAGCCGTTTCCATCGTTGTTCCGCTTGCCATCGCCCTTGATGCTAATGTACTTCTGGCACTTGGCGCTGTCGTATCCGGCGGTGTTTTCGGAAGCCATGCATGCTTCTATTCCGACGCAACGGTTCTTTCCTCCGCGACCTGCGAGATTGACAATATGTCACATGCCGTGTCGCAGTTTCCTTACGTCCTGATCAGTGCTGCTCTCGCCGTATCGGGATTCTTAATCTGCGGAATTTTTGCTCTTTAAAGACACACAGGAAATTTCAACGAAGTTCCTGTAAATTAAAAAAGCCTCCGACGATAGGATTTTTCTGAATTCGTCGAAGGCTTTTTGTTTTTTATTCTTTTACACTCAGCCGCACCAGCGCACGCTGCAGCTTGCTTCGGCAATACGGTATTCTTTGTCTGTCAGACCGCCGTTTGCCAGCGCCTGCTCGGCCTGTGTTTGGCAGCCTCGGCGCGCTCTGCATCAATATCCTCTTCCCACTCCCAGGTCGTTGCCAGAACACGGCAGACCCCATTCATCATGGAAAGCATTCCGCCGATGCAGGCGGCATTTCTTCTCGTTCCGTCCTCCAGCACAATATGCGCCTCGCCCATACCAAGTGCAGTGCAGTAATTGCAGTGCCCCGGCAGAATTGCCAGGTCGCCGCTGATGGTTCTGCAGACAACGCGCGCTACGTCACCCTCATAGAGAAGTCCGTCCGGCGTGCCGACACGTAAAGGAAATGTACTCATACGTCATTCCTCCTTTACTGATTCAGTGCTTTTGCTTTTTCAAATACCTCGTCGATGGTTCCTGCAAACAGGAAGCAGCTCTCCGGAAGATCATCGCACTCGCCGTCAAGGATCATGCGGAATCCGCGCAGAGTTTCTTTTAACGGCACGTATTTTCCTTCCATACCGGTAAACTGTTCCGCTACCGAGAAGCTCTGGGACAGGAAACGCTGTACCTTACGGGCACGGCTGACCGTCAGCTTATCCTCTTCGGACAGCTCGTCCATACCCATGATGGCGATGATATCCTGCAGCTCTTTGTATCTCTGCAGCACCTGCTGTACGGCACGCGCTACCTCATAGTGCTCATGGCCTACGATTTCCGGTGTCAGGATACGGCTGGTAGAATCAAGCGGATCAACGGCCGGATAAATACCCTGGCTGGAAATTTCACGGGAAAGTACCGTCGTGGCATCCAGATGGGTAAATGTCGTTGCCGGAGCCGGGTCGGTCAGGTCATCGGCCGGCACGTAAACAGCCTGTACCGATGTGATGGATCCCTTTCTTGTGGAAGTAATACGCTCCTGCAGTGCGCCCATCTCGGTTGCCAGCGTCGGCTGGTATCCTACTGCGGACGGCATACGGCCAAGCAGAGCCGAAACCTCGGAACCTGCCTGCGTAAATCGGAAAATATTATCGATGAACAGCAGCACATCCTGATTTTTCACATCACGGAAGTATTCTGCCATGGTAAGGCCGGAAAGTCCGACACGCATACGCGCTCCCGGCGGCTCGTTCATCTGTCCATAGACCAGTGCTGTTTTGTCGATAACACCGCTCTCTTTCATCTCGTTGTAAAGGTCATTTCCTTCACGGGTACGCTCTCCGACACCGGTGAAAACAGAAAGTCCGCCGTGTGCCGTTGCCACGTTGTGGATCAGCTCCATGATAAGGACTGTTTTTCCAACGCCGGCACCACCGAACAGACCGATTTTTCCGCCCTTGGCATACGGCAGATCAGGTCAACGACCTTGATTCCGGTTTCGAGGATCTCCGTTGCCGGAACCTGTTCCTCATAGGACGGCGGATCGCGGTGGATCGGCCATTTTTCTGCTGTTTCCGGTGCCGGCTTATTGTCTACGGTCTCACCGAGCAGGTTGAACACGCGGCCTAAGCACTCCTCTCCGACCGGAACGGCGATCGGGCCGCCCGTGTCGACTGCTTTCGTTCCGCGGACAAGTCCGTCTGTGGACTTCATAGCAATGCAGCGGACCATGTTGTCGCCCGTCTGCTGCGCCACTTCCACAACCAGCTTCTCGCCGTGGTTGTCTATCTCGATGGCATTCAGAAGTGCCGGCAGCTCTCCTTCCGGAAAACGGATGTCCAGAACAGGACCCGTTACCTGCACAACCTCGCCAATGTGTTTTTCACTCATTTAACGACTTCTCCTCACTTTTCTTGTTTCCACTCTTACACGCCTTCCGCACCGCCGACGATCTCCGTGATCTCCTGCGTAATGCTTGCCTGACGGGCACGGTTGTAATACAGATTGAGCTGTTCAATCATCTCCTCTGCATTTCCCGTTGCCGCCTCCATTGCGGTACGGCGTGCCGCAAGCTCACTTGCCACACTCTCACAGATACCGCCGTAAATCAGGCCGCCTAAGTATTCCGCACAATCGCTTCGAATACCTCGACACCGTTTGGCTCATACAGGATCAGATTCCGGATTTTTTTCGCTTCCGGATCCTCTCCGTCCTCTTTTGCAATGTCAATCAGAGGCAGGATCGGCACGGAAACCGGCATCTGCGACAGCATCGACACGAATTTTGTGTAACAAAGCTCCACATGTCCGAAGGTCCCTTTCCGGAACTCACGGCACAGCGCGCGCGCGATCTCAAAGCTGTCTGCCACGGAAAGATTTGCGATCTCGGCAAAGCTGTCCGTCAGAATGTCCAGCTTCCGGGATTTTGCATACTCCACTGCCTTTTTGCCGACCGGAACCACACAGATCTCTTTTCCTTTGGCATCTGCTCAAAGCATCGGAACAGATTCGCGTTGTATCCGCCCGCAAGGCCGCGGTCTCCGGCAACCAGCACGTAGCAGCATTTCTCGTTTTTTGCCTCTTTTGCATAAATGGAATAAAATTCCGTGTTTCCTTTTGCAATATCCTGCAAAGTGCGGTACAGCTCCTGAAAATACGGACGGCAGGTATCAGCCCGCTCCTTCGCTTTTCGCAGCTTGGAGGACGCTACAAGTTCCATCGCCTTGGTAATCTGCATCGTGCTTTCGACACTTTTGATCCGCAGCTTTACGGCTTTCATGTTTGCAGCCATAGGCTCCTCCTTCTTTCCTTATTTTGCAGGTCTTGTATTGATAAAGTTTTCGGTGTACGATTCGAGCGCACTTTTCAGCTTCTCTTCGGTATCTGCCTCGAGTTTTCCGGTTGCGGAAATCTCCTGCATCACGGCAGCACCCTCTGCGTCGGTATCAAGCCAGGTATACAGTCCGTCCTCATAGGCGCGGACATCCTCAGCTGCAACCTTTGACAGAATTCCTTTCGTTACCGCATAAAGAATGGCCACCTGTTTTTCTACCGGAACCGGTGCATTCTGGTTCTGTTTTAATACTTCCACGATACGCACACCCTGCTCCAGACGCGCCTTTGTATCGGCATCCAGATCGGATCCGAACTGTGCAAAACTTGCCAGCTCGCGGTACTGGGAATAGATCAGTTTCAGAGTTCCGGCTACCTTCTTCATCGCCTTAATCTGCGCATTTCCACCGACACGGGATACGGATACGCCAGGGTTTACCGCCGGCATAACGCCCGAGTGGAACAGCTCTGTCTCAAGGAAAATCTGTCCGTCTGTGATGGAGATGACGTTCGTCGGAATATAGGCGGAAATATCGCCTGCCTGGGTCTCAATGATCGGCAGGGCCGTCATGGATCCGCCGCCGTGTTCATCGTCCAGCTTTGCGGCACGCTCCAGAAGTCTGGAATGGAGATAGAAAACATCTCCCGGATAAGCCTCACGTCCCGGTGGACGGCGGATCAGCAGGGAGAGTGCACGGTATGCAACCGCGTGCTTACTTAAGTCATCATAAATGATCAGCACATCTTTTCCCTGATACATAAAGTACTCGCCCATGGCACAGCCGGAATACGGTACGATATACTGCAGCGGGCTCGCTTCGGATGCCGTCGCTGCCACGACGATGGTGTACGCCATTGCGCCGTTCTTCTCAAGATTTTCTACTAAGGACGCTACTGTCGAACGTTTCTGTCCGATGGCAACGTAGATACAGATCACATCCTTGCCTTTCTGGTTCAGAATGGTATCGGTTGCGATCGTTGTCTTTCCGGTCTGACGGTCTCCGATGATCAGCTCTCGCTGACCTCTTCCGATCGGAACCATGGAATCGATCGCTTTAATACCGGTCTGCAGCGGCTGATTAACACCTTTTCTCTCACAGATGCCCGGTGCCGGGCTTTCAATCGGACGGTACTCTGCTGCCGTAATCGGGCCTGCGCCGTCGATTGGCTGGCCGAGCGCGTTGACAACGCGTCCGATCATGCCTTCTCCGACCGGAACCGAAACAACTTTTCCCGTTCTTTTTACAAGCTGTCCCTCGCTGATGTTCTCGCCGGAACCGAATAAAACGACAGATACGCTGTTTTCCTCGAGGTTCTGTGCCATTCCATAGCTTCCATCCTCAAATTCCAGCAGCTCGCCTGCCATGCAGTTCGAAAGACCGCTGGCTCTTGCGATTCCGTCTCCGACCATCAGAACGGTGCCTGTCTCATCCTGCCGGATCGCATTTTCATAATATTTGATCTGGCTGCGGATGACCTTGGATATTTCTTCTGGTTTCAGTTGCATTTTTTCCTCCTACACCACTGTATCGCTGATTCTTCTGGAAAGCTCGGCCAAACGTCCCTTTACGGTTCCGTCAAACAGCTTTCCGTCGAGCTCCACACGGACACCCGCCAGAACGGACGGATCGGTTTTCAGTTCCATCACGACCGTTTTTCCGCTCATCGTTTCCAGTTTTTTCTTCAGAAGCTCTTCCTGTTCCTTCGACAGGGATGCTGCGCTCGTCACAACTGCCTCGGCAATATTGTGGGCTGCGTAGTATCTGCGCTGGAATGCTTCCTGGCATCCGCCGAATTCACGGAGAAGATTTTTTTCACACAGCAGTTTGATAAAATTGACCAAATACGGTTCCGCCTGGCTGCCAAATGCCGCGTCGATCAGCCCGATCCGCTCTTTTCGCGGAATCGAAGGCTCCGATAAAAGGCGCGGATACTTCGGGTTTTCCCGGAACAGAGCTCGGATCTCCTTCATCTCGGAAAGGATTTCCTCTTCGAGATGCTCCTCCTGGGCCAGCTCATACAGGCTCCCACCGTATACTCTGGCAGTTTCTGTCATGATGCTTCACCTACATTCGATATAAATTCATCTATCAGCTTCTCATGGTCTTTTTCATTAATCTCACGTTCAATGACCTTTCCGGCAATATCCATGGCAATGCCGCCGATCTCGCCTTTGACTTCATTGACCGCTTTCTTTTTCTCCTGGGCAATCTCTTTTTCTGCCTTGTTTTTCAGGCAGCCGCCTGTTCGGAAGCCTCTTTTACGATTTTCTCGCTCTGCAGCGTTGCTGTCTTTCTGGCGCTTTCGAGAATCTCGTTGGCCTTTTCCTTGGCTCCTGCATATTCTGCTCATATTCCTCTTTGATGGCGTTGGCTTCTTTTTTTGCCGCCTCTGCGTCTGTGATCTCCGCATCGGCTGCCGCACGCCGTTTTTCCAGCATTTCATTGATCGGTTTGAAAAGGAACCGTTTGATCAGATACATCTGGATGAAGAGGTTGCAGATCTGTGCGATAAAAGTCCAGGGGACAATTCCTACCAGTTCCTGAACCTGCATAGTTTCTTTCCTCCTAGCAATCATTTACTCCTTGCAACTATTTCAGGAAGTTCATGAACATTCCCGGTGCTACGAAGATCAGAAGCAGGCCGGTTACGAAACCGTAAATACCGGTTGTCTCTGCGATCGCGCATCCAAGAAGCATGGTGCTTGTTACATCGCCTTTGCATTCCGGCTGACGTCCGATTGCCTCAAGTGCCTTTGCTACGGCGTTACCTTCACCGATACCAGGTCCGATACCTGCGATCAGGGAGCATCCTGCGCCGATTGCGCATCCTGCGAGAGCGATACCTTTTGCTAAAATCTGAAAATCCATCTTGTTTTCCTCCTGTATTTTCTTTTTGTAAACCTCATTTTTTAATCTCTTTAGCCTTCTTCTGCTGCATTCGCAATGTACATGACAGTCAGCATACAGAAAATAAAGGCCTGCATCACGCCGGAGAACCAGTCAAAATAGACCGACAGAACAGCCGGGACACCGACGTCCAGAATCGGGATCTGTGAAAGGGTTCTTCCGAGCACGCCGGGAAGCAGTCCCAGCAGCTTTCCGCTTGCCAGTGCCAGCGATCCGTAGATCAGGCATTGATGACAACGCCGGAAAGGATGTTTCCAAAGTGACGGCACGCCATACTGATCGGCGTTGCGAGCTCCGACAAAACGTTAAACGGTGTCATAACCGCAATCGGAGTCGTGAAGCCCTTCAGATATCCGCCAAAACCGTTGGTTTTGATCTTCTGTGTGGTGATCATGATGAAAACCACAACAGCCCAGGCCGCCTCGGTGGAAAGATCTGCTGTCGGACTTCGAAGTCCGATCAGGCTGATCAGGTTCGAGACAACGCTGGTCGCGAAAAGCGCCGACACAAAAGGAATCAGATAGCGGAATTTTTCTCCCATGTTGCCGATGACAAATTTGTTTGCGGTTTCCACAATCATTTCTGCCACCGCCTGGCGTTTGGAGATGTTCCGCACCTTCAAATCTCTTGTAAGCCAGATGCAAAGTCCGGTAATGAGTGCCATTACAATCCAGCTTACCACCAGCGTTTCGCTGATCTGAATTTTCCCGAACAGCGGGAAATCGATCGGGATCGTAAAAAAGACTTTTGCACCGGAGATATCAACCTCCATTCTCTTTTCTCACCTCCTCTGTATGAAATAAAATAAAAAATTTGAACCTTTTGTCAAAGCGGATCTTCACAATCCGCTTCGCTGCTTGCTCATAACCGAATCGCTGCTTCGCAGTTTCGGTTTAAAAACGCCGTCCCGTCTTTGCGGCTTTCGCCTGAGATCAGGTTCAGCGCTTTATGCTGTTTTTTATGCCCATCAGCTTGATGGCCGTTCCCGGAATTAAAAGCGGCAGGATTCCTGCGGCAAACTGGAAGCATGGAAGCACAATCGCCAGAACTGCCAGAGCATCTGCATCAGATTTCTCTGCGAATAGCTTGCCTGCATCCGTCGCTTTGCTCCCGCCTCGTCTGTCTCGGACACTGCTTTTTGTACTGCCATGCCCATCAGGAAAAAGTTCAGCACCGCAACGGCACCGCCTCCGATTCCCCCGAGGATCACCCGATAGTCAAATGGGATTTTTTCCGGCCAGATCAGGTGCAGGATCAGAAATCCGACCCACATCACAACTACGCCGACGACGGTATAGATGGCAACATTTTTTGTCTCCTGCTTTACGGCCGGTTGGACCTTGTCTCCGAAATTGCTCATATCGCCTTGTTTCCTTTCTAAGGGATTTTCCCCTTAAAATCAGTCTGAAATCTTTTCTCTGCCTCTTGATCTTCGTCAACTGTGAAACTTTTTCAGACACGTTCTAAATATGTCGGTTGAAAGACACCCTCTTTTTCTTCTTTTTTCCGTCCGGCTCCGTCTCACTGCGTTTCTGATGCCGCAGAACGCTCTGCCCGAATTTCCAGGCTGTCACGGCACCGCCTCCGATCCCAAAGAAAAAGCCGATCAGATAAATCCATGTTCCAACCGAAAAGCGGTCGCAAAGCCACCAGCAAAGTGCCAGACAAAGAAAAAGAGGCGTCACAAGGGACAGTCCGAATTGTGTCAACATTGTGAGATTGGTAATCATCCCCGTCCACTTCTTCATATCCTGTCCCTTTCTGCCGCCTCTTTTTGTCAGACCCTCGGATCTGTGTCTTGTTTCATTTTTTCCAAAACACACTTCCATTTTTGTAACCACTTAGTCAGATTGTACCATAAACGTTTTCATAAGACAAATGAATTTGTATATTTTCCAAATTATTTATTTTTATTTACATTCTTTTCATAATAATTGGAACAATTTTCTCATTTTGTCCCATTGCAAAATTGCAGCGTTCACCTCGCTTCTTATTTTTTGAAAAAAACTGCGGTTTTATTCCACACATACTGCCGTTTTTTCTTTCCAATCGGAAAGCTGATAGCTTACCTCATAGTGTCCCGGCTCCAGCAGGTATCTACCGTTTTCTTCTGATCCGAGCACTTCTGCAACCGCTTCTTTTTCACTTTTGGCAACCATTGGAAGTACGGCCTCTGCGGTACAGTCGAACGGAACATCCATGGTGATGGTCACGTGCTCTTTGTCGGAAAGCTCCCAGCGAATGCTGTACATTCCCGATGCAGAATCATATTTTGCCTCTGCATACCTCAAATCCCAGTTCAGCGTCGGTGCAAACTGTACGGTCCTGGCACCCGGATGGGATTCCATCGTGTTGATGCCGGCAACGTGACGGAACATCCATTCCTGGATGGAGCCGTAAGCATAATGGTTCATACTGTTCATGCTGATGCCGGAAATCGTACCGTCCGTAAGAAGGGAATTCCAGCGTTCCCAGACGGTAGTTGCACCAAGCTTAACCTCATAAAGCCAACCCGGAAATTCCTCGTTCAGCAACAGTTCGTAGGCAAGATCATTCATGCCGTTGTCGGTGAGCACATTGTTCAGCAATGGTGTTCCGACAAATCCCGTCTTCAGTTTGTGGTTACTCTGCTCAAACAGCTTCAGAAGCTGCCGTTTTGTCAGCTCTTCGTTCTTTGACAGATGGTATTTCAGCGTCAGCAGCAGCGCCGTCTGTGTTTTGATGCAGCAGCGGCCTGTTGCGCTGTAATATTCTTCCTGTACCACAGCAAACTGCTCCTCGGACAGCTTCTGATACTTCTCCTGCTCCTCGCGGTATCCCAGCACACCGGCCGCTTTTGCCACGATTCCTGCACTGATCGCATAATACAGGTTTGCAATAAACTCCTCGTCCGTTGCACCCATGACCTGCTCCGCTCCCTGTACCGGATTGTCCAGTGCCAGCCAGTCGCCGAAGTGGAAAACAGATCGCCAGCCATGGTTATCCCCATCCACTTTCGTGATGTACTCCACCCACGATTTCATGCTCGCAAACTGATCTTCCAGAATGCTCTTGTCCCCGTAAAACAGATATAGATTCCACGGAATGATGCACGCCGCATCGCCCCAGACACACGCTGCATCCTCGACGCCGCACGACGGCACCACGTACGGCACCTTTCCGCCGAGCACGCTCTGCTCTTTTGCCATGTCGTACAGGTATTTTGCATAGAATGCATACGTATCTTCGAGATACATCGCCGTCGGCGAGAACACCTGTGCATCACCCGTCCATCCCATGCGCTCATCACGCTGCGGGCAGTCGGTCGGAACATCTACAAAATTGCACTTTAATCCCCAGCGCACATTGCTGATGAGCTGATTGACCAAATCACTTCCTGTTTTCATCCAGCCTGTCGCTGTGATGTTGCTGTAATAAGAAAGACCCGTGAAATCCTCTTTTTTCAGATCCGGAATGCCTTCGATCTTCACGTAACGGTAGCCGTAGAACGTAAAATGCGGCACAAGATCCATTTCGGTTCCATCGGAAATATAGATGTATTCGGATTTTGCACTCCGCAGATTGTCATTGTAGAAATTGCCGCGCTGCAAAATCTCACCTGTCTGAACATGAATTTTGGTTCCTGCCGGCACGTTGACATGCAGCTTGAAAATTCCCGTAAACTCCTGCCCCATATCGAAGACCAGCTCGCCGGCCGGAGTATGAAGCAGTTCTTTAGGTTCAAACGTCTCATGAATCGTCACCGGAAGGCTCATGCGTTCCGTCAGTTCTCCTTTTGGTGCCTCACAAAAAACCGCCTTCTCCAATGGCAGTTCCGACAGCGTGTCGTCCCGGTGCTCACCGTCGTAAAGATTCGAGAATGCAATTTTACTGCGCCGCACCTGCCACGATTCATCCGTGCCAATCACCTCTTCCGAACCGTCCGCATACGTCAGATGCAGCTCCGCAATCAGCTTCCACTCATTGCCGTAAAATCCCTTGTCCTCAAACGCACTGAATCCAAACCGCGCCTTGTACCAGCCGTTTCCAAGCAGCACACGGAGCATTCCCTGTTTTGAAACCTCCTCTGTCACATCATACGTCTGATACTGTACCCATTCATTGTAATCATTGCTGTACGGCGTCAGGTACTCATCCCCGACACGCTTCTCATCCACATACACCTCATACAGTCCAAGTCCGCAGACATACAGCCTGGCCTTCGCTACCTCTTTTGCCGGAACAATTTCTTTTTCAAAATATGGATGACGGTTCTCCTTACTGTCACAGGAAATCCATTTTCCTGTCCATGCTTCATTCCGTTTTCCGGTCTCAAAAAACTGTACTTCACTCACCGCCGTCTCCCCGGCATCACTGCCCGCTTCCACGTTCCAGTAATACCGCGTTCTCGGCTCCAGATCCAGCTTCACCGGATAGAAAAGACTGCTCGCCTTATCATCCTCTCCGGAATCAAACAGCAGATGCTCCATCGCTGCATCCGATGCTACACGGATTCTCGCATAGCTCTGTTTTTTTCCTTCCGCGTCTTTCACTTTCCAGGAAAAGACCGTTCTCTCCATTCGGAACCCCATTGGATTTTCCAGATGATTCACCTGTGCGTGATAAATTTTCATTTCAATATCCTCCTCCACCTTATTTTTGAAAATTCCCCATTTTTCTCATTTTATCATGATCCTTTCGAGAAAAAAGGTTCTGTTTTGCAGGAAAAAACATCTTTATTTGCACCATTTCCTGCCCACCAGACATCTCCCGGATTGCCAGAAAGTATGGGACATTTTCCCTTTTTCGGGCTACACCGAAACTAATAAGAGCCTGTGCTTTCCTTTCCCCTCCGCCGCAGTGCGATCCTGCCCGGAGGGCTTTTGACTTTACAGGAAAATTCAACGAAGTTTCCTGTAAAGTAAAAAAATGCCGGATTCTTTGAACCGCCCCAAGAAATCAGATTTTTTAGATCTAACTTTTTAGGACGGTTCATCCGACATTTTTCCGGAATTTTCCGGCTCTATCTTCAGTTTCTATCTTCAGTTCAGCAATTCATCCGCCAGCGTTCTCTTCGGCACATAGTGCACATCGTTCTCATCCCGGTAATAATTCGTATTCCCATCCTCCGGCACATCCACCAGATGAATCTCCTCCGCCGGTTTTCCAAACGCCACAATCAAAAGCGGCCGGATCTCCTCTGGCAGTCCAAGCACTTCCATCACCTCGCCCGCCTGAAAATTCCCGATCATGCAGCCGCCAAGCCCCTGCTCCACAGCCGCAAGCAGCATCGTCTGCGCTACAATTCCGACATCCTTCTGATACCGGTTCAGATTCTCATCAATCCCCTTATCCTGACAGATCACAACAAAGCCCGTCGGCCGTTTCCCCGGATGCGGCAAAACCATCTCCGGCAGCGCCGCGCCACTTCGTCAGTCCCTGCACCTTCTCCACTTCTTCCGGCTCCCACGTCAGAAAATACTTCAACGGCTGCTTATTTACACTCGAAGGACAAAGCCGCGCGCAATCCACAAACCCTTCCAACGTCTCCCGCGAAATCCGCACCGACTCATCAAAACCACGATAACTCCTGTTTTTTAATACAGATCCTTTAACATCATTCTTCATCCTCCTGTCTTAACTTTTCTTTCTATCTCCCACTCTACCACACCTCCCACCCCCTATCAATCACCTTTTTCTCATTTTCCCTCTTGACATACTTTGATATTCAAAGTATTATATATCTAGTTTTCAAAACCATATAGTAAGGTTTTTAACATTACATTTTTACCAATACCAGATCCCGTGCCCGCCGCCGTGTCGGGGATGTTCCTCCAGGATGGCGCATTTGCAGGAGGCCTGCAAACTCTTAGGCTATGGAATTTTGCGTTGCTTGAAAAAACGGCACTGTCTGAGCGCAGCGAGTTCGCCGTTTTTTTCAAGCGCCCTTAGCAAAATCCCAAAGCCTTAGAGTTTCCTGGCTCCGAAACCGCGCCATCCTGGAGGAACATCCCCGGCGCGGCGGCGGGCACGGGATCGTCCATTTATCAAAAAGGAGAATTCATATGTTACCAAATTTAAAAATAGGAAATCTCACCGCCAAATACCCCATCATCCAAGGCGGAATGGGCGTCGGCATCAGTCTCTCATCCCTAGCAGGTGCCGTTGCCAAAGCCGGCGGAATCGGCGTCATCTCCGCCGCCCAGCCCGGCTGGCGCGATCCGGAATTCGCGCGTGATCCCTTAAGCGCCAATCTTCGCGCCCTCGCCTTCCACATCCGCCGTGCCAAAGAAATCTCAAACGGCGGCATCATCGGCGTCAATATCATGTGCGCCCTGACCCACTACGAGGAATACGTCCGCTGCTGTATCGAAAACGGAGCCGATCTCATCATTTCCGGAGCTGGTCTCCCGACTGATCTGCCAAAATACACAGCGGGAAGCTCCATCAAGCTCGCCCCTATCGTTTCCCCGCCCCGGACTGCCAAAGTTCTTCTGAAGCTTTGGGATAATCACTATCACCGCGTCCCTGACCTTGTTGTCATCGAAGGTCCCGCGGCCGGCGGCCATCTGGGCTACTCCGCCGAAACCGTGGAAGAAACAGCACGGCGCGGCTACGATGACGAAATCCGGGAAATTCTGCAGATTGTACATGGCTACGAAGAAAAATATGCCTGTACCATCCCGTCGTCTTTGCCGGAGCGTCTACACCCATGAGGATATCCTTCACTATCTGTCGCTTGGCTGCGCAGGCGTCCAGATGGCTACCCGTTTCGTTGTCACGGAAGAATGCGATGCCGATCCCCGCTACAAACAGGCATACCTGAATGCAAAAAAAGAAGATATCACGATCATGCACAGTCCGGTCGGCATGCCGGGCCGCGCAATCCGCAATCCGTTTCTGACGGAACGCGAACAGGAACGGGAAAAAATCTCACACTGCTACCAGTGCCTCAAAAAATGCGACAAAGCCTCCATTCCCTACTGTATTACCACTGCCCTGACCCGCGCTGCCGATGGCGATACCGACAACGCTCTCCTTTTCTGCGGAGAAAATGCATGGCGTCTCGATCACATGACCACCGTGCCGGAGCTGATGGCGGAACTGGCCGGGGAATCCCTGCCGGACAGCAAAAAATAAAAAATTTAGTAGTGACTTTCCTTCCCAATAATGTTACAATCTTCTTTATGGTGTCAGCATAAAAAATCTTCAAGAGCTGACCATAAACCCAAAATTTGTATCACACAAAAGGAAGGAACTCTATGAACAAACACAACAAATCCCGCAGCTCGTTTTCCGGCAAAATCGGTTACGTGCTGGCTGCAGCAGGCGCTTCCGTCGGACTTGGAAATATCTGGCGTTTTCCCTACCTCGCAGCAAAATACGGCGGAGGAATTTTCCTCCTCATTTATATCCTGCTGGCGCTCACCTTCGGCTACTCCATGATCGTTGCCGAGTCCGCCATCGGACGCATGACACGAAAAAGCCGGTCGGCGCTTTCCAGTCGTTCGGCAAATCGAAATGCTTTCCGCCGGGGGCTGGATCAACGCCATTATCCCGATTCTGATCGTTCCATACTACTCTGTCATCGGAGGATGGGTCATCAAATATCTGATCGAATACGTGAAGGGCAACAGTACCTGCTCGCAGAGGACGGCTACTTTTCGGTCCTCATCTCAAACGGAGTTTCCACAGAGCTCTGTTTTGCCTGTTTTCTGCCTTATTACGGTCGCCATCATCTACGCCGGTGTGCGAAACGGCATTGAACGCGTTTCCAAGGT
>ENA-OQAN01000451-OQAN01000451.1-human-gut-metagenome-genome-assembly--contig:-NODE-451-length-22257-cov-1.863760_pt1 | contig 22257 bp, 20 predicted proteins | sample MGYA00242735_ERZ504527 | MGnify/ENA primary metagenome ERZ504527 (study PRJEB26092, sample SAMD00036230) | human gut metagenome | host: Homo sapiens | study: EMG produced TPA metagenomics assembly of... | reverse complement strand
AAATCTGTTTGTTATCTGTACGTATTTTCTTTTTGCTTCATCAGAAGTAAGAGCAGAACCATCCTTAGAATCGCCGCAACAATCATATCTGAATTCAAATGATCCATCCCAGTTATTATACAGAGCATCATATGCTGTATTACCAGTTTTCCATTCAGCTTTACTGATAGGATATTTCATAGTTCCATCTTGGTTTGTTATACCGGTCTGGAATGCAGAGTTTGGAAGAGTATTATCACTGATCTCAATACAGAATTCTTTCATATCCTCTGGATCATAAGCTCTTGTAATATCAGTCTTCTTTGAATCTCCCATATTACCGAGAGAGTAGAAGTGCCAGTCTGTATCCTGAAATTCTCTATGAGTAGTAATATCAGGATCAGATTCTTTAATAAAGATTACACAGTTGACAAATTCCATAGAGTTTTTAACTTTAGGATCTCTACGTACCGCAGGACTTTCATATGGTAAAAAGTCGTTGAATCTCTTCTGTCCTAATGCATTAGTTGCCATATTTGAAGATGCTACATTTACTTTAAAATTCCACCAATTATTTGGAACAGAGTTTCTTGTAAGACTAATCTTACCAGTTCCGTCCTCATATCTTGTACCATCGCCAAGAACCAACTCTGTCTTATAGTTAGGATCAAGAGGAATCTTACTATTGATCTGATGTACACCATCCGCACAACAAATAACATCAATATTTCTGGCAGCAAAACCATATTCATTACTTGTAGTTCCCTGTCCGGCGTGGAAACAGTTAATAAATTTCCAGTTATCTAATTTAGGATCCCCATTCTTATAAATACATTCCATAGAAGTATTTTTAACAAAATCCTTCTTATCATTTGTAAAGTGAGGGGCTTCAATTTTTATAATTCTTAAATTCGGGCAAGCATTAGCTACAGAATCTGGAGTAAGAGCATTATTGTCATTGTAGATCTGGTTTCTATTATATCTTGCAATCATTTCATCTGAATCTCTAGCATCTGCAATAAAGTTAGCAAGAATGTCAGAATCTGTGAGAGAAGCAGAATAAGCTTTCATTCTATAAATCAACACATCACAATCCGGAGAACCGATAGTAATCGGAACAGGAGAATACTGGTGCAGTCTATGAGAATTATCATAAATAAGAGGTCTTCCTCCAACTCCGTCTTCATAAGTCATAATGATAGAAGTTGCAGATGTGTCTTTTGTATCAATTGTATTGATATTATATTCAAATTCAATAATATCCTCTTCGCTATATGGAAAATATAAGCTGTCAGTAGAAGTGTTCACGTATGCTTCATGAACATCCATTTTAATACCTACGTCAGAGCCTTCAGTACCATCAATACATGATAAGAAAGTAGCAGAAGCATTGCGAACATTTTGAGTCTTAAATACAAATTTGAATTCAGAACCAGTCTGTTTCGGGTCTTTTCCGAAGAGATTATAATTAATCTGAGCAGTTGTTCCAGCTTTTACACAGAAATACTGGTTTCCAGAAGCATCAATCTGGTATCCACCATTATCCCAGTCAAAGTTATCTGATACTGAAAGAGTAATAGCAGAGTTATTTTTATCGGTCCAGAGTCTGTCGGTATCTCCATTGGATTTTCCAACAGGGTTAAAATCAAATGCTAAGTTAGCTGTGATTGGTTCAACATCAATATCAAGTTTAGTGATATTAACTGATAAAATCTTAGTCACTTTACGACATGAGATGGTCAGGTTATGTTTCCCTTCAGTGGATGACTTATAACTCCAGATTTGAGCAGAACGATTTACAGAAAGAGTGCTCTGTACTTTACCATCAATTGATAGTTTTACAGAGGCGGGATTGTGATCAGGATCATATACAACATATTTAATACTTGTTGCCTGGTACTGTTGTGCTGTAAATTCCTGTTGAGCACATCCAATAATAGGAGTTCTATTTGTAGGATCAACACAAATAATATCCTTACAAATAGTATTTGAGGTTATTTCTTTATTGTTAATTGTCGCAGTCATATATACTTTGAGTAAATGGCTGCCATGTTCCTGTTTAGGAATATTATAAGACATAATTCTGCCAGAAGACTGAGTTTCAACAGTGCCTAAGTCTTCACCATCAAGAATAAAATGAAGAGTCTTATTAACGTTTCCATAAGGTGTATATCTAAATACTACATCTGTATTTGTATATAACAAAGTATCATCAAATGTGCTTTCAAGTTTGAATTCTACAATAGTCACAGTCCATGTCTTAGTGGCAAGTGTCCCAAAACTGTCGGTAATAGTTAATCTAATAGTATTTGCACCGACATTAAGATATTCAGTGATATCAAAACTATTGTTTCCTTGCGCAGCCGTATTCGTAGCTACAATAGTATTACCAACTTTCCACACAGCAGTACCGGCTCCAGTTGTATCACCAGTATTATCTACAGATGAAAAACTATATTCAATAATTGCTTTTGAACCAAGTAAGAAAATAGCATCTGCATTTGTGATTCTTTCAATAGTAATAGTAGTAGTATCTGAGGAAGATCCTCCACCACCTTCAATTTTAAAGCTTTTCTGGATTTCTCCATCCTTTAAAAAATGTAAAAATACTATTTTCGTATGTAACATCGTACTCTGCAGCCGCAGGATTTTTCTTGATTTCTTCAATGGCGGCTTTAACATCTGTAATATCTGTATTAATTCCTTCAAACTGAGTATCATAAGAAGTCATATTTTGTTTCAAGATATCTACAGCATTTTTGGCCTCATCAGATTTTGTAGTAGCACTTTCTACTTTCTTCTCAATGTTTGAAATAGTAGTTTTTATCTCTGAGACAGCAGTAGTATTGGCATTTACATTCTTTTCGTATTCAGTTTTTAGCTGTTTCAAGTGGACCAATTCGATTAGAGATTACTGTATCTTTCTCGTCCATTTCTGCTTCAAGTTCCTGCTTCAATGCAGCTCTCCACTCAGCAGATGCTCAATAGAACTAAGTTCTACAGTCTGAATAATAGTTTCTCCATCTTTGAATACTAATGAACCTTTTCCATTGACAACAGAATACTCAACTATGAGGTTTGCAAGACTGTTAATAGTAATAGGTTCTCCAATAGGTTCCGTTCCATCTTTAAACACTAAATTTCCAGTTGCGTTGTCATATTCAACTTTTAAGTTCTTTAAACTGTCAATACCGGAAATAGCAGTGTTTAATTCTTTGACTTTTGTATCAACTTCTGTTTTTGTATAATATGCTTTCAGAGATTCAGTTACTGTTCCATTAAGATCATTCATAACAGATGTTTTTACATCTGCCTTTATATCATCTACATTAATAGAAGCAGCAGAAGCTTTTGCTTCATCTGCGTATTGTTTTGCTTCGGCTACATGACCAAGAATCATATTTACAAAACTTGTATACCAATCTTCAGAAGGTTCAATGATTCCGTCATAATTTAATCCTTGAAGAACAGTAAACTTACCATTGGTTTGGTTCTCCAAATATAATTGTTTCCTTTTTCATTTACGCCAGTAGCCATAATTTCAAAAATTATATCTCCGGCATTTGCTGTAACAGCAGCATCAATCAACCAACCAAATCGAATATAAGTATTGTTGGAAGCTACATTGATAACTGTCGCTACTTTACCTTTTTTCTCAGCTATAGATTCATATCTTATCTGGATGAGCATATCCATAAGATCCATACCATCCCAATATCTTGGAATCCTAAATGGCATATACTGGCTGTTTTCTTCCTGCATAATATTAATCTGTGTAGCATCAACGGTAATATTTTTTAAGTTATCCACTGTTGAATATGCATCGTCTTGATATTTGGTATATACTTCATAACGACCATCAGTACATAATGTATATTCCTCAGTGTCTACGGCTAACTCAGCACTCAAAGTCATTGCCGAATTAGCCGCAGCAGCAATTTTAGAATCTTTAAATGACATATCATGACTCCTTTACTTTAATAATTTATCCAGATCGACAACCTGATCAAGATGAACAACTCCATCCTGTGTGCCATCAGGATCTTTACCTGTCATATCTTCGGCTACCATAGCAGAAAGATCTTTTACAACGATACCATTTCCAGTATCTTCACCATTTCTGTCTGTTAAAGTGATTTTTCTGTCTTCTGTATTAAGACGAATATCTTTCACCATACCTTCATAAGTTGCTTTATTCTGAGCATTGAGATCTTTAATCATTCCTTCCATAGCAAGGAGTCTCTGATCAATTTCAGTAAACAATTCAGAAGGTTCATATTTATCAAATTGTACAAGTGGAGTAATATGAATAACACCTGATGTGGTTTTTCGAATATAAGAAGTGTACGTTCCATCTTCATTAGCAACAAGTTTTAAGAACGTGAAAGATACTTCGATATCCCCGGCTTCAGCAGTAAGTGCTGCATCGACAGGAATTAAATACTGGATATAATTCTGTTCATATTCAAGATTATTTATAATAAGTTGTGTCATTTTAATTTTTGTCTGACACCGGGAGCTTATACTTCATATAAACAGTTGTATCTGACATATCAATCTGTTCCCGATACATTTTACTTGTTACAATCTGAATCTTATCTACATAATTACTTCTTTCCACAATTGATTCTTTGACTGTTGTTACAACAGTATTTTCATCTGTAATTTTTAGTGTATACATAACTGCCTCCTTCCTTATTTAGTCTGAGTTTTTTCTAAAGCTTCAATTCTAGTCTGTAGTGACTTAATAGTTTCTTGCAGTGTTGTGACTGATGAATTCGCATTATCAGCACTTTTCTTGATCTCAGCAGTATTCTGAGTCAAAGTAGTAATATTGTTCTGTATTGTTTCGATATTATTGGTCATGCTAAGTAATGATGTATTGATCTGTTCAATTGAAGTGTTAGAAGAAGAATCTGCAGACTGCAGATCAGAGATAGATTTCTGTACGGCAGTCATAGATTCTTTCAATTTATCCACATCAGCTCCCAGCTGAGTAAGTTTTCTTCCAACAACAAGGGCATCAGCGAATGCACCCTGTTAGATAATGTCATATCTGATTCAGGGAGATTAGCCAGATAATTATAATCATACTTAACAACACCAACAGAGGTTTGAATTCCCTGAATATATGTTGCCATTATTACTCACCTTTTTCTACAAATTCATATAGTACTGTCATATCAAGCATAGACAGTTTGTCTTCATTAGATTTAAGCATTTTCTTGAGAGATTCCTCTGGGATCATCTCAACATCAAGTTCACATGTTTTATCATAAATTTTCTGCAGACCTTCTTGAATTTCAGGGATGATTTTATCTTTTATGTCATCATTAAGAGCACGATTTCCTGTTTCATTACCGTTTTCGTCAACAATAGAATGTGAGTTTTCCTCTGTAAAATAAGAATCAACTAACTCCTGCTCAACCTCTGAGATTTTATCTACCTGCGCCTTAAGAGTCTTCAGGTTCATTGTATTCGCCCAGAATACATCAACATCTCCTGCGATTAAATCCGCACGACTCTTCATAGAATTTAATGTTTTATACATTGCCATAATGTCTGCATTTACAATAACTTTTTTCATAATCCTTGTACTCCTTTTATATTAATATGTAACTTTATTTTCTCTGACGAGTTCTTCAATAGCATCATTTAGATATGCTTCAAAGTCAGAATATAATGTTCGATAGCCGCTTTAGAATCTTCTGTAATCAAAGCCTTAGCTTTATCAATAGCCATCTGTTTAGCTGTCTTGGCAGCTTCTTCGTCAAACTTACCCTGTTTCTTTAATGAATCCACATAAGTCTGATTAACTGTAAGCACTGCTTTACTAATAGCATCAGTAGCAGCATCTATATATTTCACGAGCTGATCATTCTCCAAGTTCTTTTCCTGTTCTTTAATCTTTACTTTTAGGAAGAGGATTCCATAAGTAATAAGAAGTGGAAGAATACCAGTAATGATCAGATATAATACGTCCTGAATACCTGTTTAATATTCATAGTCATACCTCCATTCATCCTACAGCCTCATCTTCAGATACATGATCGAAGACTGGCCTTTCTTGTGATTCTAAATTGCACATTGCAGTATCATAGGTAATACCTCCGACCTGGTTTTCTTTACTAGCTTTGGCATAATATCCTAAAATTGTAGGAATCAACGCTGCCGGAATACCTATGAGTGCATACATATAACTCGTATCTCCAGTGAGACTTATCATATGTTCACTAAACCAAAGAATCTGTAAGCAAATAGCAAAGACTACAAACACAATAAGCTTACTTGTATTTGGCTTTTTCAAATTAAATCTTTTAACCTTTGCTGCCTTCAGATTTCGTTTCATTTCAATCTGCCGATTTTGGGCTTTAATTTTCTTTAATTCAAGTTCATATTCTCGACTAGTCAAATATTTCACCTTCTTTGCATAATAAAAGACCACGATTGCTCATGGCCTCTTATTTATTCAGGAATAATTCCATATACGTATGTTTCAAACTCTGTAAAATCTTTCAGGACAGCCTCTTTATTTGTTTTAAATGCTTCACTATCCTGAATAGATTTATTGATATTTACATTTCCATCTTTACTAACAGATGCATTAAGATAAGCAACCTGCTTTGAGTTTTCACCTTCACCGATCATAACCTGACCGGATACATTTCTTGTTTCACTAATTTTTAACATAACTTTTCCTCCATTTTTTGTAGTCGTTGAGTAATGAGAGAGAGCTGTCCCTGGAGTATAAGAATTTCATTCTTAAGAGATTGATTTTCAGATTCGAGAGAATCAATACGATGATGGGCTTTTTGAGTCATGTGAGTATTGAGAGAAATGAATTCAAGGTAATTCATTGAATATTCATCAGTACGTCCAACAAAATTAGGCTTATCTAAAATAGCTTTTGTAACCATACTATAATTTTCTGATTCAAAATTATTTTCTTTTAAATGCCTTTCTGTTTCCCTTGCTCCAAATCCGAAATGTATTTTAGGTATTTCATCATCGTTTGGACGTTGTTTAAATTTATATTGAATTGGATTTAATGACATATAAAACTTGTCAATAGATGAAATAGTATTAATACTTTTAATATCATCTTTTATATACTCATCTGAACCACCGTTTAAAGCACCTGTATAATAAATATTCTTCCATTTATAGCTTGCATTTCCTAAATTTAAGCCCTCCATTTCATATGGACCGAAATATCTTGCAGATCCATTTGATGTAACTTCTGCATAACGATTTTTTTCACTATTATGATATATTTTCGTTACAGATGTATAATCTACAGATCCAGCTGGCCCACGTGGACCAGTTGCTCCTTGTGGTCCACGAGCACCATTGGTTCCGTCTTTTCCCTTAGGGATACTAAATTTAAATGTCAAAGTATCTCCTGCAGTGTTTACAGAAGTCTCTACTTTAGGATCATCGTTATAATTAACTTGACTGGCAGTTGCTTTGTAAGAAGCAATCTTTCCGCCACCAGAATTTAAAGATGTGTATGTGTGTCCACCCATATGAATTGCGTTTACATACAAACAATTAAATTTATTATTTTTAGAACCAATATTCATAGTTGCACTTGCATCTCTTTTGATACTTGTTATAACCGGGATTCCGTTTATATTCTCATCAGTTTTTTTTTCGGTATAAATATTATAAGGCATAATACACCATGTAGCGGTAACATCAGCATCTTGCTTATCTACGTTACCAATACCAATTGCACAACCACCTTCTGTATTTGGAAGCAACGTATGATTATGTCCATATCCATTATATGAAAAATATTCTCGATTATCATAATCAAGATAGATTGGATTTCCAGAACTATTAACTTCATATGGTGTCCATTTCATATTCTGATAAGGGATAGATCCTGTTGTAGTATCTATAACAAATTGACTTTGTACTAAACAATTGCTTTGTATTTGCATAGGCGCAGTAACAAGGAGAGTATCCCCCATGATTCGCAAAGTATTTCCCCCTCCAACATCTGTAGATATCATATATCCGCATTCATCACTTAGCCCGAATCTTAAATCACCGCTTGTAAGTCCCCAATTAGTAGCAGAGATAATTTCTCTTGAATCAGTAGGGTTACCGTTTACATCATTATAATAAATGCTATAACTTCTTTTTGCAGTCATTGTTCTTGCGGTTACATTTCCGGCGAAAGTACCAGAAGAAGCATAAATAGTTCCAGAAATAATAGCATTACTTGCTTGTAACAAACCATTTTTTTGACACTTTAAATCCAGTTGCCCCAGAGGGTATTTCTTGATCTTCATTTTGAATAATACCAATTTTTCCATCAATAGTAATATATCCACTAAGATCAGATGGAATATTAGGTCTATCGTCAAGATCATTATAACTTAGTCCGTTAACAGTTGAACCTGGTCCAAGTGTAAGTGAATTAGCAATTACATCTCCTGTAAAGCTTCCTGAAGTAGCTGTAATATGACCTTTAAATGTAGCACCTTGACTATTAATGTTTAGGTAATCACCCCAATGAATACCATCTGGACTTATACTTATGCTTCCTTTATTAGCAGTTAAAGAATTACTTGAAATAATCCATCCACCAATAAATCCATCATTAGCTGCAATCTTACCTGTAAATTCACCTTGATTAGCATACATCTTACCGTTAGAATCAACCATAAAATTACCGTCACCAAGAGCAATACCATTTGTACCAATATATACATTTTTATTTTTTGAAACAGAAGAGGGCTGTTTTGTAGGAAAATCTTTTAATCCAGAATATAATTTTTCAGAATCAATTATAAACTTTTTCTCCACCAATCTTTCCGTGATTTGCGATAATAGTTCCCTCAACTGTACTGTCACCACGAATATAAGCATTTCCATCTGTATCAATAGCAAAATTTTTTGCTTTAATTGCTCCACTGTCAGATAAATCAAACCATATTCCTTTAGTTGAATAACAAGATACTAAACTATCTTCAAATACTTTAGACATAATGGCATCTGTTTTAATAGAATCAGCGGTAATAGTGTTAGTTTCAATAATACCACCGTCGATTTTAGTTTTACCTGGTCCAGTGTGTGTATTCATTGCAGTGATAATACCATTAATGTCAATGGTGCTGGCATCAATGCTAATATGGTCAGAAATCATCTGAATAAATTTATCAGTAACTGTGAACTCAGACTCTTTGTCACCAGTTACCATAAAACTGATTTTATCTGCATTCTGAGTAATAGAAGAGGTGTTTGCTTTAATTTTTTCTTGAGCTTCAGAAAGATCTGTTTGCATACTGCTTACAGTAGATGTAATCCCAGAAACATTTTGTTTGATATCAGAAAAATCTGTTCGGATAGATTCTTGATCTTTAAGATATTGAGTATTACTAACCTTAGTTTCGATTTGTCCGGTCAGAGTATCTGTAACATTCTTAATCTGCTTTGTGTAGTCATCTGTAATAGTAGTCTTTTCTATTCCCCACCATTGATTTCCTTTACCATCATAAATATTAGTGATATCAATACCACCTTGTTCATTTGGTCTATGATTTGAAATCCAAGTTTGTCTTTGGTAATGGTGGCGTTATTAATCATGTCTCCAAGAATTGTATTATCTGGAATACCTGTCTGGGTAATACCATTTTCATCAAATAAAGCGGCTCTGTCTCCATTTTTAACAATAAAGTTGAAATCCCCTTTACCGTCCATACCAATCTGCACACGAACATTTCCTTTGGAATCATAAAACTGTTGAGTACTTTCTTGAAATGCAATAGTAGGTTTATTGTCTTTAGAGATAAGTACAATTTGATTTGCAAGAGCATTTTGAGCCATTAAATCTCCAACTGCAATTTTCTTTGCGATGAGATTAGTAATAACAGCCTGATCAATTTCTGCATTTTCTACAGTAAGATGAATTGTATGTAATTCTCCAACTCCTGCATGACCTGCAAGAAGATTTTTTACATTAATCATATCAGCATTAATCTGATTAGATTCTATAATCTTAGCTGACAGCTTTTCAATATTTGCCTGTTCCGCTTCGAGAATACGAGTTGTGATCTTATCTGCGGAAATAAGTTTTACATCGAGATATTTCATGAAAGCAGTATCAACAGTAAGCTTATCAAATACACCTTCTTTTGCTTTCACGAGTTCTGCAATAATTGTATCAGCAGTAATGGTTCCACCAGATCCGGTTCCTCCAGTGACAGTTCCACCTAACATTGAATTGAATAGAGGATTTGAAAAGATTTGTTTAATAGCTTCTGATGTGATGACATAATCAGAAGTAGAAGATTTGTTGACTGAATTAACACGACCACCATTACGGTTGGAAGTATTAAGGGCATCGTTTAAAAGAGTATTATAATCATTCCTTTTAGCTTTGTACTGAATCATATTGCTAAAAGTAACTTCCATAGATTCATCTAAATCACAAGGATTATATGTGATTTCAATTACTCTTAGTTTAATATAATTAGTATCAGTGATTCCTACACGCACAAAATCATTTACCGCAAGCTGTTCATGGTACTCCTTAAATTCTGGAAGAGCGTATACATTCTCTACATCATCAGTATATGTATATTGTGGATGTGATTCCACATACAATTCTTCCAATGCATCGTCATAAAGAACTTTAGACTTATCTACGGCATCAGCAGTACTGTCAAGAGTAGTAACAATAATATTTTCATTTGTATAAGTGGATTGGCTATATAAACTCTTAATAATATATGTTTCTTTATCAGTAAAAGCTGAGTATTTGTTCTGTACTTTACCAAAATTTTCAAGTAATACATCTTTTGCAATCTGGTTTCGTTTCTCTTGAATTTCAGGTTTCTTAGCCTTATCATATTCAGCCTGGCGTTCTTTTAAAGCAGCCTCAGCCTGATCTTTTAAATTCAGATAATCCAGATATTTTTGATGCATCTGAGTAAAATATGCTTCTTCATATCCAGAAAGAGGATTATAACCATCTGCATAACCACTCTTTTTTAATTCTTTAATACAGCTATCGTAAGTTGAAATCTTTACTTTTAATTCTGAGATTCCATATAACTTCCAATCAGTTTCATAAGCTTTTATAATATTTTCAGATTGCGTGAAATACCCAAACTGCTAGGTGAATCGCCCATCTCTAATTGCATACCGCATATAGTGAAATCATTAGTTCCAGCGAATGCTACATCAATTAAACGAGAAGAAAGATTAAAAGAAGTATAAACTCTTGTCCAAGAAGATGTAATGTTATAAGCAACATTCTTTCTATCTTCTCCAGTGTTATTATAACCAAGATAAAATGTACCGGATCCTTTTACAAAACAACTAAGAGTATATCTCTGAGATGGTTCAATACTAATATTGTGTTGATAAATTCCTCCATTAGTACCAGTTACTTTAACTCCACGAGTGATTCCATAAGCAGGAGCATCATCAATTTGTATAGTTTGAAAAGAAGAAGTTCCAGGGTTTACCATATACCAATCTTGGCCCAACACAATCGGATTTACACATGAAATAATATTTCCTTTACCGAATCCTTCTACGGTTTCGTCTTGAGCTTGTAATGCAGCTACAATAGATGGAAGAGTGTAGTTCATAATTGATTCATATAAAGGCCAATCATGTGACTTTTTTTAAAGCTTCTAAATCAAAATTCTTTTCATCATCAACATATAGAGCTTCTAAACCCTTAATGATTGCCATGTTAGCATTATATGCATCTTTTAAATCTTCAACTTTTTTCCCGAACCAATTTGTTTGAGCAGTATCAATTGGGACTCTATTCATTAATTCAGTAAGAACTTCCAAATTTTTTATTATATTCTTTGGATAAATTAATAAACTCTTCTCTGCGGGACTCCCGGTAGCTTTGCCATGCATTATATTTTTCTTGTAGTGAAGTATCCATGTAAGGCTCACATATAAAATAGGAAAGATCAGTAATTACAGAATCACCAAAATTGACTGCATCAATATTATAATCATCTAAGCCTTCAACATAAAATTGTGTAACTAAATTTTCATCTCTGGAAATAGTTATACTATTCTGAATGTTTCTAAAACCCAAAACTACATTTGTATCTTTACCTAAGCTGTCAGGTCTATAAACATTTATGGTCATATTTACAGTATCAAACTCAAACACACATTTATAGGCTTGTGCGGCCTCTTGTGTTAAGAAAGCATATACATTTTGATCGTCTACTTCAAAGTTACATATATTATTAGGGAGTAATTTTCCATCGTCATCAGGAGTAATATTATCCACATAACCTATATGCCAACCAGGAACATCTGCATGTTTTAATACTAAATGTAAAAAACTTAGATCTTCATTTTCTGAATCATAAAACTTAATCTGATAAAACTTATTTGTATCATGAGTTGCCTGATACATCATTTCATAGGAATCTTCTTCGCCCATATTAATTTTAAAGTTTTTCAGTTTATATTGAGTAAGCATGATTTCATAAGACTCAGCAGTAATCTCTTTAGTTTCACGCAAACCATCATTATTAATAGTTGGCGGATCTACTATTTTGAACCAAATGCCATCACAGTATAGCTCCATTAGCTCATCAAGTTCTTCATACCCGTCAGTAACAGTATTGTTTATGTATTTATCAACAGTAAATGTTAATTCAGCTGTATTATTAGTTTTTAACGACAATGAAGCGGTAGATGTATCAATGCCTCCTAGCGCACAATATAATCTTTTGCCAGGTTTAGCTAAATAAATAATAGAAGGCTCAGTACGTCCATAAATATCATACTTATGATTTATTTTCACCCAAACGCACCCACCTTTCTTGGTTCTCTATAAATAAGCTCAAATGTAGCATCACCAGTGAATCTTAATTCATTTTCACCGTAAGCCAATCTAAGCCAGTATATATTATCTATATCTTTTACACCCAAATCTTCAAAACTTATAATTGAATTAGTAATGTCATATATTTTTAAATGCTGGCAATCAATATAAAAGTCATCATCTTTTAAAGCATTTATTTTCATTGTTCCGTTATTGTCTGTTACATTTTGGATTGTAATAGTGCCATGGCTTTTAGGGGAAATTTTAATAAGAGGATAGATGTAATCTTCATGACAGTCAGAAGTGTTGTTAATTATATAAGTTTTTGGAAGAGTAGAAGAAGAGGTGATATTATGCGTAATCTCAGGAGTGTAACCATATGGACTGTCGCAAGTGACTGTAAAATTCATTTCATATGGGAACACAACATGATCAGTAGTAATTTCTGTGAATGTAGCAAAGAACTCTATATCTTCGTAGAAGTAGTCACCACCAAGTATCTTAAATAATTTTGGTGTTTGTGGAGAAGTTAACCAGCCATTAATAATACGGATATTGCTTGAAGAAAGGTAATCAGTATCATTCATCTGTATAACACCTAATTTAACATCTGGTATGTACTCCAATGGGAAAGTAATAATACCATTTTTCAATATAGGAGTACATTTTTCTGGGTATGTAATGATTCCACTAGATAATTCAGGTGTCACATTTATATTGTGACAAGGATTTTTCATGATGCTAAGTGTAAAGCTATAATTATCGTCGTACACTGTTCCGAAATGATTTTCTCTTGCTCTATATCTATTCTTTTCTCCTAACTGTAAAGATCTGCTTTCAAGATTATCATTGTCTGTGATTCCAGTCATTATAATCCCGTATTCACTAGAATTATGTCCATCAAATTCAAATTGTAACATTTATTCACCTCTTTCATTTTATAATTTCATACAATAAAAGAACTGCCGAAGCAGTCCTTTTTATCATCTAAGCTTTCTCCAGTCTCTAGTCATATTTTTGTTAATAATTGTAGAAACTTTGTTTGCGACATCTTGGATGTCTAAATCATTACTCATATTTGCTACATTAATGTTCACTTCGTTGTTGATAGTATAATCATTATTTGTTGCAGTAGGAGTAACCGGGTTAAACATATTGGTAAAGTTATTCATTGCAGCAATAGAAGGTTTGAGCAGACGAGTAAATTCTTCGGTCATTACTGATTCGCCAACTTTTGCACCAATGAATCCCTGGTCTCCATTACTAATAATAGCTTTACCTAAAAGAGTACTCATATCAGCAGGTATTAGTTTATTTATTATTCCACCAGTAGCAAAACCATATGATTTATACTTTTGAAGTATCTGATTTTTTAAAGCAGAGCCCATGAATCATATTTTTAACACCTGGAGTACTAATTTCAAGAATATCTGCAAGCTGCTGCATTTCTTTTGGTCCGACTTTCTTACCTTTAGCATTAAAATATCCTATCAAAGGACTCACTCCGGCAGGAACGTCTGTTGCACCATCTGGACGGTTTTGAAGAGTATTAAACCAACTCTTTAAATATGTTGGTTTATCATTCAAATAAGCTTTTTTGAATCCCTACAACTGCTATGTTTGCCTTATCAGCATGGTTTCCACCATTTCGATAAGCATATTCGAGAGCTGCCTGCATTTTATCATTGGTCATAGCCAATCCATTTTTATTTGCATATTCTTCAATTGCGTCGTAATGCGCATCTGGCATTACATGTACAACACAAGTTTTGCTCCCAAAATCACTTTTAGCTGTAATAGTAGCCTTAAATGTTTTTTCCAGTCCACCGACTAGGATTCCTGTCGCTCCGCCACCTTTAGAAGTTTGTACCCCTTTTGTAGCCGTAACCTTACCAGACGATGAAACTTTTGCAACATCAGTTTTATCACTAGACCATTTAATATCTGAATGTAAAGGTGCGGTAGGAGACATGTAACTTTCAATTTATAAGATTCATTTGGTGTCAAGAATATTTCTGATTTGTTTAATGAAAAACTATAACTTTTTCCATTAACTGTACCTGGAGTTTCATTTCCAGCACCAGTGGAGTCTTTATTGCTATTAAATGTATTGTGAATACCATTCTCAGCACCGGTATTATGTATTATTACCAGTTGTAGAACCACCTTGTCCATTGCTTGTTCCGTATGGAAGAGTAACTTTCATATTAGAAATGGTTTCTAATGCTTTTATCTGTTGAATCAAACTTGTATTGAAATCAGCAGACTTACCTATCATAGTATCAAATGTGCTAGACACCTTAACACCATACTGATCCATCACAGTATGTAAATGTTATATGTGTTATCATAATTAGTGGTTACATTGGTAAGCATTCCACTAATAATAGCTTCTTGAAACGAAGAATTTTTCTTTACTGCATCAAGTGTATTATCAAGAGCTTTATTCGCTTCATTAGAGAAATTCTCATAGCCGGTATTTTTCATATCGACTTCGTGTTGATGCATGGTATCTGCCATATCATCTTCGGCATCTGCAAGTTCTGCACGTAATTTCTCAAGACGAGCTTTGGCGGCAGCATTACTGGTTCCTTCAAGGGCAGCTATCTGGGATTTAAGAGTATTAATATCTTTAGACTTCTTTTTTAAAGTTTTGTCATAATCGTAATATTTCTCTTTAGCAGAAAGAGCGTCTTTACGCTTATCAATATTTTCCTGAAGTAAATCATTCTCTTTCTTAATTTGAGTCTCATACATATCAAGCATATTCTGTTTCAGTTCAGAAAGAGCAGTAGATTCTTGTTGAATACCATCAAGAAGTTGTTTGCTTTTCTCATTGTATTCGTCTAAGCTGTAACAACCATTTTTATATTGTTCTTCAAGCTTATTAAGACCTTCCCTATAGTTAGCAATCTTTTGTTTTGTCGCATCTATAGATTCTTGAGTTAATAAAATGTTAGTTAATCCATTTGTAGTAAATGAACCATCATCATTGTAAAAACTTTCAGCGTCACCGAGAAGTTTTTGCATAGTCTGATATTCAGTGATAACATTTGATAGTTTATCTTGTGCATCATCAAATGGTTTCCAGCGAAGTTCCATGATTTCATTTTTCAGATTTTCTATATCACTGCCGATTTTTAAAATTTGTTCGTCAATCTGTGCTATAGAATCAAGATACTTCTGAGCTTCTTCATTGTTCATAGAAGAAAAATGAATATCATAGTATTCGGCTTTTTCTGCACGAAGCTTTTGAAGTGCATTAATCTGTCTCGCATTAGATTTAATGCGCTCCTGATAAATCTTTTCGTTAATCTGATACTCAGGATTATCATTTGCTTTTGCGTAATCAATTACTGCATCCTGCTTGGAACCTGCACGATCCCAGCGGTCAACAGCCCATTGTTTTATCTGTTCACGATTATCTTGTAAAGCCTGAACTAATTCAGCAGCTTCATTTTCTAACTTAACAGCCTCTGTCTGGAGACTATAAAGCTGTTTCTTCATCTTTTGGTATTCTGGATCGACAGTTTTATGTCCATTTACCTTAAGATATTCTTTCATCCTACCTTTATATTCTTTTATTTCTTTATCAGTAAGACGTTTCTGTTCATTGGTATAATAGAGTTCCTTTTTCATGTATTTTTCATATTTAGAACCAGGTTTCTGATTATACTGTGAGACTCTCAATTCCTGTTTAGCGTTGTAATAGTCAGCTTTATTCTCACGTTTACCTATGACGGTGTCATAAGCTTCAATAACACGTTCGACCTTTGCTTTAGCTAAATCTTTCTGTGACTTAGTGAGTTCACGAATCGCTTTGTCACAATCCAAGATTTTTTCATACCATTCCTGATATGCGTCAACACGTTTCTTATCATCTTCGGATAAACTTTCAATATTGATTGTACCATTCTGGACTTTCTTTTTCAGTTCGTCAGATAAACCAACAGCAGAAGCAACTTCATTTGCTTTAGCTACGTATTTTGCTCTGGAATCTTTTTGTGTCTGTAATTGTTTATTCAGATTTTTAAGTGCTTTATTATAATTCTTCTCAGAAGACTTATAATTACTATAATCGCTTTCAGCGATATCTTGATACTTTTCAACGATTCTCTCTAAACGATCAAGAGCAGTTTCTATCCAGTCTTTAGCTTTGAGTACTTACTTTTTTTAATTTGTATCATCTAATTTCTGATGTACCGTCTGCATATGCAGGAGCAAGGGTTACACCAGAAGCAGTGCCTTGTGCATATGCTCTAGCATGACCATGTGTAGCACCATGTTTTAATAAATCCTCTGTTTTGAGTAGCTGAAAAAGATGATGTCACCTTTTTTTTTTCAAATTCTCAATATGAGCACCACCAGGAATAAGTGACCATACACCATCACGCACTATGGACTTCAGAATGACCATTGATACCTACTTCGTTAACAATGGCCTGTTCATCATGTTTAAGTGCTACTTCTCCTTTTGCATGAGCAGAAGAGAGAGGTTTCATATTAAGAACATTATAAGCTGTGCCGGAAGCGTGAGCAATTGAGGTCATAGTGCCAGAAGCTTTACCACCTATATACGTAACATGTGCTACTTTGTCCGAAGGTGGAGCTTGATAACCTAAAGTATAAGTTACTTGTGCAGTCTTATCATTTGGAGGATCTTGAGATCCTAATGTATAATTTACATCAGCTTTTTGATCTTCAGCAGGTTCCTGATCACCTTTGGTATAATTTACATTAACACTTGCAGGATCGGATTCAATCTGAGCTTTGATAGCTTCTGCATTTCCTACATTACTTTCATCTACGCCAATAGCAATCTGTACTTCTGGTGGAAGAGCAGCAATTTCACTTATAAGACTTTGAACTTTATCATCTTGAACAATTGCATCAATAGATACATTTTTATCTTGCAATTCGGCTATTCGTGACTGGAGTTGGTCTACTAAATCTGCACCTTGGGTCTGTGCAACGACTTCAACTTGTTTGTCATGTACTTGTTGCAAAGCATCAATAAGAGCTTGTACTTTATCTGCTCCCTCAACATCTCCTAGAATAGTTAATACTTTCTGTTGATTTGTCAATTCTTCTATCTTAGAATCTATATCATCAATAGACATCGTATTAACATCAAAATCTAAGTCAATACTTCCCATTTTTCCGTCTGCTGCAAGTGCTTGTACATCGGCAAGAGCGTCATCAACAGAAGTTGTATCAACATCTATTTTGATTTTATCACTAATATCCTCATTGGATAATTGTAATAACTGATCTTCGGCAGTTTGAATATTGTCTGTATCTACTAATTTGATACCTGAATCAGTCTGAGCCTGTTGTAAGGTTTCAAAAGCTGCATTGGCATCTTGAGTAGCCTGATCAAGGGTGTTGTCCATACCATTCTGATAAAGTTGTGTTTGCTGATCCATTTCATTCTTAGCTTGCATGAAATCTTGAGCAGCTTGTACGACATCTGATGATAAACTAGACTGCCCAATAGCAGAAGAACTATATTCAGCATTCTGTTCTTGAGCAATAGCGGCTTTGTACATTGATTGCACTTGTTCTCCGCCAGTATACTCTGAATGGAATTTGCCATCACGATCTCTATATTTATTTACTTCTTCCTGCAGGTCAGCTACCTGTTTATGAGCAGTATCTAAATCAGTAGTATCAAAATCAAATGTGTATGTTTTGCCAGTAAGGTCAGACAATTCGTCCTGTGCATCTTTAGCCTCAGAAATTAAATCTTCCAAACCTTTTGTCGCATCCATAGTAGGAGCATTAACTTTCAAAACACCAAGACCTTCAAGAGCAGTAAGAATCTGATCTTTGGACAATTGAGTCTTATCTGCTAACTGTTGTATGGCATTCTCAGCCTGTTCCATACCCTCAACATTATAAGCACCATCATTTAATTTGATGCCCTTCTAATTGTGTACGGTTATATTTAGAAAGGGTTTCAAATGACTTTCAGTAGCGGCATCGTTTTCTTTATGGGCAGCAGTAAGAGCTTCTAATGAGTGTGTGTATTCAGCAACTCTGTCAGGATCATCACCTAATCCCATCTGTTCAGCAGTCTGTGGTTTCTCCCAAGACCCCTTAGTAGTTTCTTTAGAGGAATCACTACTTTTCTCAGAATCTTTTAATTTACCAGCTTCTTTTAAAGCCTCAATAACAGAACGAGCTTGGTCTTTAGTTAAACCGAGTTTTTCACATAAAGATTCAACAGCTTTTTCTGCATCACCTAATTCAGTGTCCCATTTACCATCATTGAAATCTATACCTTCTAACTGTTCAGAAGTATATTTTCCAAGAGTGTCTACTAAAGAAGTAACATCTGTGTTCTGTTCTTCATATGCTTTATTGATACCATCAAGAGCTGTAGTAACAGAAGCAGAATCTGTTATGATGCCATCCATTAATGAAGATACATCTGTTCCTAAAAGAGCTTCAACAGTTGTACCGGCAGAAGCAGCTAGCTCTTCTTGTTTAGCTTTTAATTGATTAATAGCTGCATTTCGCTGATCATTTGTCAATTGATCATTTTTTTGAACTCTTTTTATCTCTTCTTCGTAGGCTTGCGCTCCCATGGCAGATGAATTGAAATTATCAATAGCATTTTGAGCAGCATCTTCTGAATAAGACTCCATGTTATCATAGGTTTCTTTTAAATCCTGTTTATATTTATTAACTTTATCCTCAGAAGCAGAAATAGCAGTAGTGTTAGTACTATCTGTATTTTTCAGTTCTTCGAGTCGTTTCTGTTCATCTGAAAGGGCAGAAGTAAGTTCTTGAGTTCTGTCTATACCTTCCTCTATAGATGATATAAAGTTATTATCAATACCATAATCACGAAGACGACCGAAGTTAGCACTCATGAATTCTTTGCTGATTCCCATTGATCGAGCGGCTTTACTCATATCATCTATGTCAAACGACCATCTTTTACTTGCATCATCATAAGATGCCATACCCTTAGATTTAAGATCAGCTAAGAAATTATTAACACCTGTCTTATCTTCTGTGAGGTATCTTACAGCTTTACCATAATTCTCTGCAAGTTTGCTCTATCATCTGAACCTGTAGGAGAAATAAGAGCAGCAAATGATTTAAAATCATCTGTACCTACAAGACCTTTATCATATGCATCTTTAGCATTTTTTAGTCCGGCAACAATGTTATTATATTTATCTCCAGCATTCTCCGTACTCTGGGCACGTTGCCACTGAGAATTAATAGGAAGAAGTTCCTGTTGCTGTTTCTTAGTTGCTTGCCATTCAGACTGAGATTGCATATAAGATAAATATTCGTTTCTAGCATCTTTTAATTTATCTTTTTCAGAATCATAGGCAGCTTTTTTATCATCTTCGTCTTCAGTTCCTCTAGCTTCTTTCCATGCTTTTTTTGCTTTGTTTGTTACATCTGTTTGGTCCTTAATAGCTTTAGTCTGTAACTTAATATCCTTTTCGAAATCTCCATCAGTAGCTTCAGCCTGATACTCCGTAAAGGTTTTCAAAGCATCTATGTTTAGTTTGATACCATCAGAAGTAGTGGTGAATAAATCATTAACATTTTGCTCAATGCCACGAGGGTCTTTCACATCTTTGAAAGCAGTAGAAAGGATCTTAACATTGTCTTTAGAAACTCCGCCTGCAGAAGTAGTCTCTGTAAGAATAGTTCCCATAGAAGAAAGAGTAGACTTAGCAGTTGATACTTTAGTTTCCATTGAGTCTAAAGAAACGGCTGCCTGATCACTCATATCTTTAGCTGCTTGTTTAGCTTTTTCGAATGCCGTATAAAAATCATCAATTGAACTTAAATCTTTATTATCAGTAATAACCTGTACAGCTATTTCAAGTTCATCTTGTGTAGCATTTTTTAGATCTTCTCTTACTTTTTCGGCATCACCTTTAGTTTTACTAGCCTTTACTCCTTTCAGAGCATCTCTAACCCTATTAAGACTATCTTGATTCTCCCAAACAGTATAAGCCTTATCATTTTCATCGTATTCAGTATGAGCAAAACCAAAAGCTTCGGCTAAAGTACCTTTAGTCCAGAAATCGCTTTGAGAAATGTCTGCTATAGACTCAAGGACATCATCTCTTCTTGCAGCAAATTCTCTTACAGTTTCCTGGTCTTTAGGTTCCATTTCAAACAGTTGAGACCAAAGCTTCTGTTGATCTGGAGTAGCAGTAGCCATAGGGTTGACTACATTGTTACGAAGCCATGTGTCCATATCTTTGCCGGACTGCTTAAAATTATCTAACAGTCTTGTGCCGTCTGAAGAACTAAGCATACTGTTCAACTGTGATTGAAATTCTGATGCTTTATCTTGATCGTCCCAGCTATCAAAAGAATCAATAGTACTTGCCATTGATTTGATAGAAGAAACCATTTCTCTTTTAGAGGCATCTATAGATTCTTGAGTATTAACTAAATTAGTATGAGCTTCTTGAAGTTCGCTATTATCTGAGTTTAAAACACTGGCAGCTTCATTATTAAGAAAATCTAACTGTTTACCATCAAATTCAAGAGTTATCTTTTGACCATCCGCAGATTGCTTATAACCTTTTATTGCTTTTCCAAATGTATTACCAAGTGCATCATATGCAGTTTGATCCAGTGTATAGGTGATGGTATCTTCTCCTTTTGTATGCTTTTTAAGCATATCGGAAAATTTTTGTACAGAATCAACTTTATATTTTGCTGCATCATATGCATTTTTGTATTCGTCTCGTTTGCCCTTATTCTCTCCTAAAGCAGTCTCATACCCTTTATACTGATCACTAATATTTTTCTTTGTATCATAATAAGTAAGATTCCTCTGTAGCTTTAGATAATCATTAACCTGAGTGTTTAAATCCTCAGCATTAGTTCCTGCATTAAGAATAGCATTGCCCTGAGAATCCCATGAACGTGTGAGACTAGGAGCGGCAGCAGCAATTTGATTGCTTGTATCTAAGAAATCCTTATATTCATCGTCTGTAAGACTAATATTTTTAATAGAATTACCAGATATTTTTACACCTTTAGACAATTCTGTGTATTTAGAAGTAAGTTCTCCAAGAGATGCTTTCTGGTCTTCATAGGCTTTAGTTTGGGATTGAATGGATTCTTTTGCTTCTTGACCTTTAGCAATAATATTATCATCATAATGAATAATCGCATCAATACCTTGAAGTCCCCATGAGATTAATTGTTGTGCAATCATTGCTGTACCGGCAGAAATAACAGCATTACCAATTGATGAAAGCGCAGAAGAAGCAAAACTTTTTAAGCCCATCAGTAAATTTAGGTTTGACTTGCTTATTAGGTCCTCTACTTCATTTTCTTTCTTAAAATCACTAAGAGTTTTCGTATTCGCTACAATTTGGTTACCATATTCTTTCGCTCTTTCACTGGCATTTTTTAGAGTTTTATCAGCAATTTTCTGTCTTTCTGCGTTATCGGTAATA
>ENA-OQAN01000450-OQAN01000450.1-human-gut-metagenome-genome-assembly--contig:-NODE-450-length-22257-cov-9.450339_pt1 | contig 22257 bp, 15 predicted proteins | sample MGYA00242735_ERZ504527 | MGnify/ENA primary metagenome ERZ504527 (study PRJEB26092, sample SAMD00036230) | human gut metagenome | host: Homo sapiens | study: EMG produced TPA metagenomics assembly of... | reverse complement strand
TGCATATTTTGATAATTTCACATAATTCAATCGGATTTCACAAGATTTACCAAAGTTATACTAAAATTATGACAACATGGAATGTTATTCTATAAGTGCCTTAAAGATAAGGCAATGAATATAGAAATAAACCAATATTCATATCTCTCTCCTAAAAATAATAATAAACAAAAGAAACCATTCTAGACGCCAACACTAGAATGGTTTTCTTATTATTCTTGCCAATTAATTTTTCGATAATATAAGAAAAATACAATACTTGATAAAGACCAAGTAAATGGATAAATCAAATATGCAAATAAAATGTTATGGAATAGCATGTTCAACATTGTTAATAAGGTGACTCGCACAAGACACCAACACACAAGCATAACAACCATTGGAACCACAGACTTTCCTACTCCACGAAGTACAGCCGACACACCATGACTATACGCTAACATGAAGAATAAAATTGTCGCATAATGCGCACGCTCTACGCCATACTGTATAACTTGTGGATCATCCACAAACAAACGCATTAATGGTGCTGCAAATAGTGCAATCAATACCCCTATGGTTTCAGCTAAGCTGACGGAACAAACAAGTCCAAAATGAGCTCCTTTTTTAGCTCTTTCATATTCTTTAGCACCTCTATTTTGAGAAACAAACGTAGTTAAAGCCATCATAAAACTTGTGATTGGTAAAAACGCAAAACCCTCAATTTTTGTATAAGTACCAATACCAGCCATAGCTAAGGAGCCAAACGAATTGATATTCGATTGTACAACGACATTTGATATTGAAATTAAACTATTCTGAATTCCCGTTGGAATCCCCATTTCCAATATTTCCTTACCTACATCAGCATGTATACGAATCTTAGAAAGATGTACCTGATGACTTTCATTTGTCCGAATCAATAGATACAAACAAAGAGCAGCACTTAAAAACTGCGATAGAATCGTAGCCAAGGCAGCCCCTTCTACATTCATATGAAGTCCTGCTACAAATATGATGTCCAATACAACATTTACACAACTTGATATAATCAAGAAATATAATGGATGTTTACTATCGCCTACCGACTGCATAATACCTACACAAGAATTGTATAGAATCATTCCTAAAGACCCTAAAAAATAAATTTGTAGATAGGCAGTGGATAAATGAATCACATTTTTTGGTGTTGACATCCACCCTAACAATACAGGTGCCAACAAGTATCCAAAAACGGTTAAACCAATCCCAAAAATCAATCCAAACGCCATAAGTGTATGAATCGCATTCTGCATTCTTTCTTTATCATTTGCACCAAAGTAGCGTGCAATGACCACTCCTGCACCTACGGATATTCCTTGAAACAAACTGGTTAACAGAAAGATCAATTCACCACAAGAAGTAACGGCTGCAAGGCTTGAACTGCCCAGATAGTTTCCTACAATCAAGGAGTCCGCTGTGTTATATAGTTGTTGAAATAGATTGCCCAGAAACACAGGAAACGCAAACAGAAGCATTTGTTTCCAAATCGTTCCAGACGTCATTAACATTTGATTCTTTTTCATGTACATATCATACACTATTAACGCAAGAAAAAAAGCCCATTTCTGGACTTATTGAGAAATGCTCTTGGCATAATCCGTTGGAGAAATCCCATACTGCAATTTAAACTTCCTAGAAAAGTAGTGAATGGAAGTAAATCCTAAAATATCAGATATTTCTGAAATCGTCTGATTATGCTCATGAATCATGATTTTAGCCTGATTCAATTTCACATTGGAAATATATTGTTTTGGCGTAATATGAATATTTGACTTAAACAAATTCTGTAGACTTGACCTCGAAATCGAGAACTTCGTACACAAATCTTCCACTGTAAACTGTTTATATACATTATTATTGACAAAAACCAAAATTTCATTCAACAACGTACTCTCATAATGCTCTTGCATTGGATTCGCCGTTATAGAAGTAGATTCCTCTACCTCATCATCAAATTGATATAAAAGAATTAGAATCTGTTTTAAATACAATAGTACGAGTTCTGAATTCAAATGACCATCGGACTGAATGGATTTCATAAATTCAGACAACACTTGATAAATATCTTTTCGCGTATGAAAAACACGATTCTTTAAATCGCCAGGCAACTTATTATCCATATCAAACGTAATCGTCAGATATGAACAAGTACTCTGACTATCTGTACTTTGTGTATGGAACTGTCCCGGATAATATAAAATCAAATCATATTTAGACAATCTGTAACTATGACCATCTACCGTCGTATCCAAAGTACCATGATCAATATATGTCAATTCATAATAATCATGTGACTCACCAGGAAATGTATAATTCGATTTACGAACCTGGTAAAAACATGTAAAGATCTCTTTTAAATTCATCTTTGAAACCAAAGGCTGATACGAATATGGAGTCTCCATCATCTTCTGATTCATTCCATGACTCGAATAATGAATTTGAAGCACACTCTCTCTCGAGATAGAAACATAATTAAAATAAATATCTGGTTTTAAACGAACAACACGGTGAATAACATATTCCTCAAATTTTTTACCATCTTTACTCACCACTAACATGATAATTCCACTACGCGTATCCAAATATACTGGATCGCTAGAATAATAAAATGAATCAAACGTTTTATTTGTGATTTTAAAATCATTTTCAACATAATCAACCAAATGCCCTGCATTATGATTTACAGAATAGAATACATCCCCGAACTTCTGGAATGAATAATTCGTAGTTCTCTTTTGCATATAAGTAAATCTCCTTAGTTTTATGTCCTTATTATTTTTGTTCTTTTTAGTTATGAAAGTTATTTATCTACTAAAAAGTATAAACCCAAACAGTTTATTCGTAAAGTATTTTTCTGTAAACAAAAATGCCTTATCTATCACATTACACGATAAATAAAGCGTATTTTATTATCTCATTTTTTCAATTAAAGGAACAATTACTTTATTGATTATCCTATAATTTGTCGTTCTTTCATCCCCATAATAGTATTCTTTAAATTCATCTAACGACAGACTCACTATTGCGACCAAAGACATTTCTCTGTTGGTTCGCTTCCATATTTCATATTCATATGTATCCAAATCCGGTTTATTCAGAATAATATCATATTCTATATCATTCATACAAAAGCGAAAACAATCCAAGAAAAACACACCCATTTGTGATTCATCTACTGATATATACATAGTATCCATACCTCACTCTTGTATTATATCACTTCCCAAAATTTCACAAAATGTTTTGATTAAATTAACGAATGATAAGATTATAGTATAAATGTGTTTGAGAGAAGCACATCTACAATATTCAAAGGGCCCTATTACAGCTAGGGCAAGGCAAAATTCTGTTTGTTACAGCCACTCAGAATTTAATGTTCATGGTCTCCTAAGAATTGACGGGAGGCCCTTTTTTTATTATTATTTTTGTATGTCAAACCTAACTAAACTTGCTCTAGAGCAATCCCTAAAAAGATTCTTATTAAAGAAACCATTGGATAAGATTACCATCAAAGATCTAACGGACGATGTTGGTATTTCAAGAATGTCTTTCTACTATCACTTTAAAGATATTTATGACCTTGTCGAATGGTCTTGTATTTACGATGCCACAAATGCACTAAAAGGAAATAAGACCTACGACACTTGGCAAGAAGGTCTCACATCCATTTTTGAAGCCGTTCTGCAAAATAAACCATTCATATTGAATGTGTATCACACTACAACACAAGACAGTATCGAAAGATTTTTGTTTGCAACCGTACACGACCTTATTTTAGGGGTTGTTAGAGAAAAGGCTCAAGGCACCAACATTTCAGAAGAACAAATCCAATTCATTGCCGATTTCTATAAATATAGCTTTGTAGGCATTATGCTCGACTGGATTGGCAAAGGCATGAATGAAGATTATAATGAAATCGTCTATAATATGGCCAATACTTTGCATGGTTCTATCGCAAATTCCATTTCAAACTTTACAAATGAAGCAAAATGATAAAAAAATTATCATCTTGCTTTTTTTGTTTATGGTTTTTTATTTTGATTCTCACTATTATGTAGTCACAAAGAAAAAGGAGGACATGTATATGTCAAAGAATACTGTAAAATTAGGCATTGCAGGCCTTACTGCTGCAGCTACAGGTGCTGCTTTATTTACCGCAAAAAAAGTGAGCGATAAAAAGAAAGAAGAAGAAAAGACATCTACAAGTGAATATCGTAATACAGAAAGAGGAAAATACGAAAAGAATTCTAAAGGTATTTACTACACTAATGGAAACTACGAAGCATTTGCTCGCCCAGAAAAGCCAGCTGGCGTCGATAATAAGAATGCATATATCGTAGGTAGTGGACTTGCTGCACTAGCGGCTGCTTGCTTCTTAGTTCGTGATGGACAAATGCCAGGAAAAAACATCCACGTATTAGAAGCAATGGATATTGCTGGAGGTGCATGTGATGGAATCTATGATCCCACTCGTGGATATGTCATGAGAGGTGGACGTGAAATGGAAAACCACTTCGAATGTTTATGGGATTTATTCAGAAGCATTCCTTCCTTAGAAGTTGAAGGGGCTAGCGTTCTAGACGAATACTATTGGTTAAATAAACATGATCCTAACTACTCATTGTGTCGTGCCACAATCAATCAGGGAAAAGATGCTCATACAGATGGTAAGTTTGACTTAAGTACAAAGGGTGCTATGGAAATCGCAAAATTATTCATGACACCAGACGAAGACTTATATGATAAGACAATTGAAGATGTATTTGATGAAGAAGTATTCGATTCAACATTCTGGATGTATTGGAGAAGTATGTTTGCGTTTGAAAACTGGCACTCTGCATTAGAAATGAAATTATACTTCCAAAGATTCATTCACCACATTTCAGGACTTCCTGATTTCAGTGCCTTAAAATTCACAAGATACAACCAATATGAATCATTGATTCTTCCTATGCAAAAATATCTAGAAGCTCATGGCGTAGACTTCCAATTCAATACAGAAGTCACAAATGTTGAGTTTGAATTTGTAGGTGACCAAAAAATTGCGAAGACAATCGAATGCAAAGTCAACGGAACCGAAACCGGCATTGTATTAACGGAAAACGATTTAGTATTCGTGACAAACGGAAGCTGTACAGAAGGAACAATCTATGGCGATCAAGACCATGCGCCTAATGGAGATGCTGAAGTAAGAACAAGTGGATGCTGGAGCTTATGGAAAAACATCGCAAAACAAGATCCAAGCTTTGGTCATCCAGAAAAATTCTGTTCAGACATTTCAAAGACAAACTGGGAATCTGCCACAGTCACAACATTAGATGATAAGATTATTCCTTATATCACAAATGTTTGTAAGCGTGATCCTCGCAGCGGAAAAACAGTTACTGGAGGTATTGTCACTTGTAGAGATTCAAGCTGGTTAATGAGCTGGACAATCAATCGTCAAGGACAATTCAAGAACCAAGATCCAAACAAAGTATGCGTTTGGGTATATGGACTATTCACAGATGTTGATGGTGACTACATTAAAAAGCCAATGAGAGAATGTACTGGTAAAGAAATTACAGAAGAATGGCTATATCACTTGGGTGTTCCTACGGATCAAATTGAAGAATTAGCTACAAATTCAGCACGATGCGTACCTACAATGATGCCATACATCACCGCCTTCTTTATGCCACGTACAAAAGGTGATCGTCCAGACGTAATTCCTGATGGATGTGTAAACTTCGCCTTCTTAGGACAATTTGCCGACACACCAAGAGACACAGTCTTTACAACTGAATATTCAGTACGTACCGCAATGGAAGCTGTATATGGACTGTTGGGTGTTGATCGTGGTGTTCCAGAAGTTTGGGGCAGCGTATATGATGTACGTGAATTATTAGATTCAAGCGTTAAATTAATGGATGGTAAATCGCCACTTGAAATCAACCTTGGACCTTTAAACGTATTCAAAAAACCAATTCTTAAGGCAATCAAAGGTACTGTAATTGAAAAGCTATTAAAAGATCACGATGTGATTAAAAGCAATATGAAATACTAGAAATGAAAAGGAAGAAAGCACTATACTTTCTTCCTTTTACATATCTAGCCAAATTTTAAGTCCCGTTGTATCCGCTCTACCCGATACAAAGGTTACCTCTACATTATGATATTTTTCACACTCTTTACGAATATCCTTTACTTGGCCTTCTAATACAACTTCATTTTTTTGATTATATAATATTATTTTTGTCTCTGGATAAAACAGCTTCATACATTCATGAAAATTCATATAATAAACCCCAAGAAAAAGAGAGTAGATCAACTACTCTGCTAATTTCTTTTCAATATCTTCGATTTCTTGTTCAAGTTGTTTGATAAAATCTTCTTTATCTTCTACTTGATCCTGTAAGTCAGCTACTGTAGCTTCACTTACCAAACCAGTCATATCATCCTGAAGACGTTTGATTTGACGTTTTTGGTTTGCGATTTGTTCTTCTTTACGAGAAATAATTTCTGACATGTGTTCACGCCAGTTAGCACGACGCTTTTCACTAGCCGATTTTAAACCTGCAAAGTATTCGTCCATAACTCCTCTGAACTCATTCCAGATTTCGTCTTCTTTATCTTTTCCACAGAAACCAATTGATTTCCATTTGTTAGACAATTCTTTCATCATTGCCGTTTGTTCACGAGTATATTCCTGTAAACCAGCAATTGATTTAGCTTCCTTTACTAAAGCTTGTTTTTCTGCATATTTTTCATCATGTTCAACATGCAATTTTTCATAGAATTCATTACGTTTCGCATAGAATTTTTGGCGAGCCTCATTAAACGCATTCCATAAATCATCATCAAATTCACGACCTGCATTTCCAGCTGCTTTCCATGCATCCATCAATTCTTTATATTTAGCACTTGTTTTTTGCCATTCTTCAGAATCCTGTAAAGACTTAGCTTTTTCAATTAAATCTTCTTTTACCTTTTTGGCATTTTCAAACTGAACCGCTCTATTTTCCCAGTTTGCATGTTTACGATCATAGAACTTCTGACGAGCTGCATTGAAACGTTCCCACAATTCATCATCCGTTTTCTTTCCGGCATTTCCAGAAGCTTTCCATTCATCCATTAAAGAAGTCATTTTTTCAGTAGCCTTCTTAAAATCATCTGATAAAGAAGTTTTTTCAGCTTCCTTAATCAAAGCTTCCTTAGCCTCTACAACCTTTTGAGCCAATGCCTTTTGTTTCTCATAAACCTTTTCAACATTTGCCTCAAATTCTTCTCTTAACTTTTCTTCTGCCAAAGACTCCCCAAATCCAGTCTTTCTCCATTTTTTCTTTAAATCATTCACAAAGCGAACAGCTTCGTTGAAATCTTCAATTTCGTCAACTTTTTTTGATTCTTCGACAAGAGCCTGTTTTTGGTCAATACCGGCTTCCATATCTTCAAATTCTTCGTAAAATTCTTTTTCCATACATCTACTCAGCTTTCTAATCATCCGATTACTTATGATTATAACATAGAATAAAAAAAGTATAAAAAAAACTGCATCTGCAGTTTAAATTTTACAAATGGTGGAGCGTATCGGGATCGAACCGATGACCCCCTGCGTGCAAGGCAGGTGCTCTCCCAGCTGAGCTAACACCCCATTATAGTAAGCGTCTAAAGAAATCATGGTGGGCCTGAATGGACTTGAACCAACGACCTCACCCTTATCAGGGGTGCGCTCTAACCACCTGAGCTACAGGCCCATATCCCCAAGACGCTCATATATAATACCATAAATATTTATCTTTGCAAGTACTTTTTTTACTTTTTTTTCTAAAAATTCTTTTTTTACTTTTTTTTCTTTAAAAATTTTCTCTTTTCCTGATAATACACACGCATAATTGTGGAAACCAATAGGATTCCCAAAGCCAAAACACCCGCAATACTCAATGTTTGAAGCCCCATATTTAGTGTGTTCTGAGCATCTCCACGAATGGCCGCAAGCATCGTACGATACATACCGCCTCCAGGAACCAATGGAATCAATGCACAAACTAAAAATGTTGTGACTGGCGTCTTACATTGTCGTGCCAATATTTCTGAAGCTAAGGCTAAACCTAAAGCCCCATAGAAATTGGATAATATTTCAGAACAATCTAAATACAGTCCCACCTTGTAACAGACACCTCCAATGGCACCTACAACTCCGGCAAACCATAAATTTCTTCCTTTAATATTAAATAGGAAACCAAACCCTAAACTAGCAAGGAATGAAGATATTCCTGCTTTTAAAATCACATATACCATAATTCATTCCCCTATATCCAAAAATACATCACAAAACCAGCCCCTACCGCAATGGCAATAGCACACAAAAAAGCATCTACCGCTCTTGCGACGCCAGAAACATAATCTCCTGCAATCGTATCACGAATCGCATTGGTAATCGCAAGTCCAGGCACTAGAAGCATAAAGCTAGAAATAACCATAATATCCACATTCGTCTGCGGTAATACTTGATGGATCAATTGCGCACTCAGTGCTGCAGATCCTGCCGATATCGCATTATTCAAGAAAGAATTTAGTTTGTGTTTTGACAAGAAACAGCTGATACAACGAATCAAAATTCCAATAAAAAAGGACATCACAATTTCTAATAAAGTCCCATTAAAGAACATTCCAAATCCAGCAGCGCCAACCGCACCAAAAAGCATTGTCTCTTTAAATGTATAGCGAGACATCCCCTTAATTCGATCCAATTCATTAGCTAACTCATCCACTGATATTGGATTTGAACAAATTCTTCTAGAAAGCGTATTAATTTGATCAATACGATTCAAATCTACCTCTCCCGTGTGTACCCTGCAAATACGCGTCATTGTCTGATTGTCATACGTCAAGGAAAACATGATACCCGTTAAAGTCACATAGCTATCCGCATATTCAATACCTTCAAAACAACGACACATTCTGACCATTGTTTCTTCGACACGGCTGACTTCCGCACCACTCTCCACTAACATCTTTCCGGCTTCAATAATTGTATTTAATAACTTCTCAATATTCATACACAGATTATAACAAAAAATAAGCAGAAAAACTGCTTATTAATCAGGAATCTCAAAAGTAATTTTGTCAAGTTCTTGAGACACATTTAAAGCGTGGTCATTAATACGCTCAAAATCTGTAAAAATACGTGACAACATCATGCTGACTTCACTTGAACATTTCTTTTGTTTTAAAGCTTGAATCTGTGCTTCACGCCAACTTGATACAAGTGAATCAATCACATCATCTTTACGTTCTGCCTCTTCTACATCATCCAAATCATTCTTCATATCCACACATAACTTCTTCATGTGCTCTACAATTTCAATTTCCGAAATTGTCATATCTCCTTGAAGACGTTTTGTCGCCTGATGATTCATATTCACGGCATAATCACTAATACGCTCAATGTCCACTAACATCAAATAGTAGCTAGACAAGGCTTGAGAAATATTCACATTCAAGTTTGGTGTAGCCAAAGCCGCACTAATATATTCACTAATGACTTTATCCAAGTAATTGACTGTATCCTCTCTTTTGTAGATTTGTTCATCTATCTTATCACTAAACTGCAACAATTGATCAAAAGCCTGATTTACATTCTCATACGCAAGACTCAACATGTGCATTGTTTCATCATTGATTTGTTTAACCGAAATAGCTGCACCACCAATCAACTTCTTAGACTTAGGTAGTGGCTGTAAATATAATAAACGCCCATCTTCTGTTTCTTTATTTTCAACCGGTAAGATGTGTTGCGCAAACTCAGCCAAGTATGTTCCAAATGGAAGCAACAAGATTGTTGTACAAACATTAAATATAGTATGCATATTCGCAATCTGTGCAGTCGCATTGTATGGCGTTAAATGAATAACCCAAGATACCAATGGTGTAAACATACATACAATTGTAAAGATCGTTGTACCAATGATATTAAAGCTCAAGTGAATGGCGGTAGCCTGCTTAGCCTCACGACTTGTTCCAATTGAGGCAAGAACAGCCGTAATACAAGTACCAATATTCTGTCCAAACAATACATATACAGCTCCATCCAAACCAATAACACCACTGGCTGCTAGGGCTTGTAAAATACCTACAGAAGCTGAACTCGATTGAATCAAAGCCGTAAATCCTGCACCCACCAAAATACCTACTAATGGATTTGAGAAGTGTGTGACTAATTCAACAAATTCTTTTGATTCTCTTAATGGCATCATAGCTGTACTCATCATATTCATACCAATAAAAAGAATACCCAAACCTGCAATGATCTGTCCAATATCGGTTGCCTTGGCACTCTTTGTGAACATAATCAATGCCACACCCATGAAAGCAACTAATGGAGCAATGGCACTTACATCTAACGCAATCAACTGACCCGTAATGGTTGTACCCACGTTAGCCCCCATAATAATCCATACGGCTTGTTGTAAAGTCATCATCTGTGCGTTGACAAACCCAACGACCATAACTGTTGTTGCACTCGAGCTTTGAATAACCGCCGTAACAAGTGCACCTACAATGACGCCTAAAAATCGATTTGAAGTTAATTTCTCTAAAATTTGTTTTAAACGATCTCCAGCCGCAGCTTCAAGACCATTTCCCATCATCTGCATTCCATATAGGAATAAAGCTAATCCACCCAATAAAGACAATATATTTGTTGTTGTCATATTTTCCACCTTTTCATATTTTCGTATTTAATATAAATTTAAATGGAAATTCATACTATCTTTACAATGTTAAATCTATGTTAAATTTATTTAACATTTAGTATAATAAACCCAATAAAAGGAGAATTTTATGCCAACAATCATTGAAAACAGAAGAAATTTACACCAAATTCCAGAAATTGAACTTACCACACAAAAGACAGCACAATATATTGAAAACGTATTAGACTTATATGACTGCACCATTGATCATCCCATCCAAAATAGTGTAACCGCCTATTTTGACAATAAGAAAGAAAAGACAATCGTATTCCGTTCCGATATGGATGCACTTCCTATGGAAGAAAATACAGACCTAGAATTCAAAAGCACCAATGGATGTATGCACGCCTGTGGACACGACGGCCATATGGCTATGGTTCTAGAATTAGCGAAATATGCCAAGGAAAGCGACTACAACGTATTATTGTTATTTCAGCCAGGCGAAGAAAAACCAGGTGGCGCCAAACCTATCATTGAATCTAAATTCTTCGATAAATTTAATATTGCCGCCATCTACGGAACACACATCTATCCAGAACTTGAAAAAGGCAAAGTTTATACACGTCCTAATGAAATGATGGCAGGCGGATGCGAATTTGAACTTTTAGTAAAAGGAAAAGCCAGTCATGCAGCCCAACCTCAAAATGGAATCAATGCACTAACGGCTTGTGTAGAAATTCTACAAAAGTCTTTGGAACAAGAAGAAAAAGCTTTTGACAACAATACATTCCACCTATTACACTTTGGTACTTTCCATTCTGGCCAAGCCTTCAATATTATTGCCGATCAAGCTCACGTAAGAGGATCCATTCGCTATTATGATCCGAAAGTATTTGATCAAATTGTTGATATCATTGAACAAAACATGAATAACGCAATAAAAAAATACAAAGTACAAGTCAACTTCAGAGTCAATCACCACTATCCACCCGTATTCAATAACGAAGAATTATTCTATGCACTATACAAAAACAATCTAGTCAACAAACTAGAAAGCCCTGTACTTATCAGTGAAGACTTTGGTTACTACAGAAACGTAGCCCCATCCATTTTCTTCTTTTTAGGCACGGGAGATACTATCCCATTACACTCAAATAAGTTCACCTTTGATGAAGACATCCTATACAAAGGTGTAGAACTATACAGGAAACTATTAACGACAAAGATCCCATTCTAGCAAGCACTAGGATGGTTTTTAGGTATAATGATAGTAAAATCGGGTTCAAAGTAAATGAACCCAATGAACCCGATATCATACAACTCATTAAAATGAACCCAAAAATCACTCAAATAGAACTCAACCTATCCCGTTCAACTATTAATCGCATATTAAATAGGTTGCAGCAACAAGAAATTGTAATTCGCAAAGGCTCGAATCGAAATGGATATTGGACAGTAAAGGAGTAGCACGAGGCTACTCCTTTTGTGTTATTAACTTTTGTTAAGCTTGTTGTGCTTCTTCGTCTTCATCGTCGTTATCAACGTTTTTCCATTTACGTCCTACGAAGAATACTACGATTTGTACTAATCCAATAACAACCATCCAAATTGTCCATTGATCTGTCCAAGTCCATGGAAGACTTAAGTCTTCAGTTACTAGGAAGAATACAACAGATACGATTGCGATTAGAACAGCAAGTACGCGAGTCAATAATCCACGTTTCTTTTCTTGTTCTTTCTCTTCATCATCGTTATTTGTTTGTTGTTTTGTTTCATCATCTTCTTCGTCATCATCTTCATCTTTATGACGTTTACTAATCAACAATAATAATCCGAATAATACTGTTAAGATTGCACAAATCAAGTTGATTAATGCCCAATAGTACTGAGGTGATGCCTTAGGTGTATACTCTTCTTCAACCTTTTCTTCTTTCTTAGGTTCAGCCTTAGGAGTTGTCTCTTTTTCAACTGTTTCAGCAGGAGTAATTACCTGAGGAGCACTTGGAGTACGAGGAGTTGTACTAGTTGTACTACTTGGTGTACTTGGTGTTGCTGGAGTTACAGGAGCAGGAGCTGCTGTAATTGTTAATGTACCAACAACCTTAGTAATGTTGTAGTTAGAAGCTAATGTCTTTTCATTCAATTTGTATTCGAATGCGTTAGCACTATTTCCAACCTCTGTCTGAGTTCCAGTTACCTCATAAGAAGCACCTTCACCCTTGACAAATCCATCACCACTGACTGCGATAGAAGTATTCGTTAATGCACTACCATCATATACCTTACTAACTGTAGCACTTGTCAATGTTACAGAACGCTTAATGATCTTATAAGTCTTAGTGAATGATCCTGTATAGTTACCTAATCCAGCTACCGTTACCTTCACTGTACCAGCATTTACTAGATCTGAACTGTAAGTTACTGAGTAATCTGTTCCAGCCACTAATTCTTTACCAGTCTTAGTATCTGTTACAGTTAATACCTCTTTATGTTCCTTACCATCATACTTAGAATCACTTGGTTCACTTACTGTAATACCAGTCTTCTTTTCATTTGGAGTATCTGGTCCATCTGGAACAATTGACTTAGCTTTAACTGTCAATTTACCAATAGATTCCTTAGCTAATTTGTAGTTAGACTTCTTAGCTGTTCCATCCCACTTAAATTCATAAGTGTTATCAGAAGTACCAACCTCAGTCTGGCTTCCAGTAGTCTTAAATGAGTAAGTCTCACCATAAACGATTCCGTCTACCAAGCCAAAGTTAGTTAATGCTTTACCATCGTAAACCTTAGTACCATCTAATGTAGTAATTGTATATTCACGAGGTGTAATTGAATAAGTACGAGTAACTTTACCTGTGTAGTTTCCAATACCAGTAATTGTTACATTGATTGTACCCACATTTGTGAAATCAGATGTTGCATATTCTACTGCATAATCTGTTCCAACAATTAATTCTTTACCAGTCTTATCTACAACTGTAGGAGACCACTTGTGTTCCTTACCATCATAGACTTCATCACTTGGATCACTGATTTCAATTCCTAAATAATTAGGATTTGGTTTTTCCGGATCTGTACCTGGATCAATTGATTGTTTCTTAACTGTCAATTTACCGATACTATCTTTGCCATGTTTGTAGTTTGTTTCTACAGCTGTTCCTTTAAACTTCAATTCATAAGTGTTATCTGAAGTACCTTCATTTGTTTGACTTCCTGTTGTCTTGAAGTTGACTGTTTCGCCTTCTACCAAACCATTCACATGTCCACCAGCTGTTAATGCAGTTCCATCATATGTCTTGTTAGCACTGTCTGTTGTCACTGTATATTCTCTTGGCGTGATCTGATATTTCTTAGTAAATTCGCCTGTATAGTTTCCGATACCTTTGACTTCAATCTTCACTGTTCCAACATTGACTACATCACCTACATATGTCAATGTGTAATCTTTGTTTTCTTCTAAATCCTTATTTGTCTTTGTATCTTTAACTGTCAATGCATTTACATGTGCTTTTCCATCATAGATTGAATCCACTGGATCTGTTGCTGTAATACCAGTCTTCTTTTCTTCTGGAGTGTTTGGTCCATCAGGAGTGATTGACTTAGGAGTGATTGTCAACGATCCATCTGTAACTACGAATTTAACTTTATTGTAGTTATCATTGTTGTTTGTAAAATCACTTACCTTCAATCCCATTGGATAAGTATTAGCTTCTGTACCCTTCACTTCATCATTTCCATTGAATGTGAAATCTGATACTTCATATGTACTACCCTTAGTTATTGATACATCGTATCCCTTAACACTCTTTTCATGTCCATCATATTCAAATGATTTCTTATGACCAGTAATTACGACTACAACTTCACCATTTTCAGCTGTGACTGTTAAATCACCATAGACTACTTCGATAGTGTAGTTAGAAGCTTTTGTATTTGACTTCAATTCATAAGTGAATTCGTTCTTACTTGAACCCTTCTTAGTTTGAGATCCTGTTACATTGTAAGTAGCACCTTCTTCTTTAACAAATCCACTACCACTTTCAGTTACTTTACCATTCATCAAAGGTTTCTTGTCATAAACTTTAGAATCTGTTACACTTGTCAACAATACATCACGCTTAGTGATTTCATAAGAATCTTCGCTGTTCCAGTGTAGTTACCTTTACCAGTAATAGTTACTTCGACTGTACCCGCATCGACTGCTGCTGTATAAGATAATGTGTAATCTACATTTTCAACAAGTGTTGCACCTGTCTTTGTATCTTCTACTGTTGGCTTGTTCTTCTGTTCTTCGCCATTGTACATTGTATCGTCAGGCTTAGTTACCTTAATACCAGTCTTCTTTTCATCTGGAGTATTTGGTCCATCAGGAGTGATTGACTTAGGCGTAATTTCTAATTTTCCATCGTTAACTACGAATTCTACATCTGCAAAGTTTCTATTCTTGTTTTCAAACTGAGCTGGAGTCAACTTCATAGTATATGTTCCAACTTCAATTCCTTCCGCCTTAGCTGTTCCATTGAATTGAACATCCGCTTTCTTGTATAGAGCATTCGAAATCTTTGTAACATCGTAGCCTTCTACTGAATGAGATTTTCCATCGTAGACTGCAGTATCTTTATGTCCAGTAATTGTTACTGTTACCTTATCTGTAAATGGAGTGACCTCTAATCGACCTTCTTTTGTTTCAATTGTGTAGTTAGAAGCTAAGGTTCCCTTATTCAATTTATAGCTGAATGTATTGTTGCTGAAACCTACATCCGTTTGAGATCCAGTTACATCATATGTTGCACCTTCACCTTCAACGAATCCATTGCCACTTTCAGTTACCTTCTTCTTAGTTAATGCATTTCCATCATAAACCTTAGTATCATCTGCACTTGTCATAATGACTTTACGTGGAGTGATTTCATAAGAAGTATTTACTGTACCTTCGTAGTTTCCAATACCTGTAATCGTTACAGTTACTGTTCCAGCATTGATTGCTGCTGTATAAGATAATGTGTAATCCTTATCTTCTACTAATTTGACATCTCTCTTCGTATCTCTAACAACCGGCTTATTCTTCTGTTCCTTGCCATTGTACATTGTATCATCTGGCTTAGTTACCTTAATACCAGTCTTCTTTTCATCTGGAGTATCCGGTCCATCTGGAACGATTGATTTCTTAGTAACCTTTAATTTACCGATTGAATCTTTACCATGCTTATAGTTTGTTTCTACAGCTGTTCCTTTAAACTTCAATTCATATGTGTTATCTGAAGTACCTTCATTTGTTTGACTTCCTGTTGTCTTGAAGTTGACTGTTTCACCTTCTACCAAACCATTCACATGTCCACCAGCTGTTAATGCAGTTCCATCATATGTCTTGTTAGCACTGTCTGTTGTCACTGTATATTCTCTTGGCGTGATCTGATATTTCTTAGTAAATTCACCTGTATAGTTTCCAATACCTTTAACGGTTACTGTCACTGTTCCAACATTGACTACATCATCACTGTAAGTTAATGTGTAATCTTTGTTTTCTACTAGATCCTTATTTGTCTTTGTATCTTTAACTGTCAATGGATTTACATGCGCTTTTCCATCATAAATTGAATCTGCTGGATCTGTTGCTGTAATACCAGTCTTTTTATTTTCTGGAGTGTTTGGTCCATCAGGAGTGATTGACTTAGGAGTGATTGTCAACAATCCATCTGTAACTACGAATTTAACTTTATTGTAGTTATCATTGTTGTTGGTAAAATCACTTGCCTTCAATCCCATTGGATAAGTATTAGCTTCTGTACCCTTCACTTCATCATTTCCATTGAATGTGAAATCAGATTCTGCATATTTACTTCCTTGAGTAATAGAAACATCATAACCTTTAACACTCTTTTCATTTCCATCATATTCAAATGATTTCTTATGACCAGTAATTACGACTACAACTTCTCCATCTTCAGCTGTGACTGTTAAATCACCATAGACTACCTTGATAGTGTAGTTAGAAGCTTTTGTGTTTGACTTCAATTCATAAGTGAATGTGTTCTTGCTTGTACCCTTCTTAGTTTGAGATCCTGTTACATTGTAAGTAGCACCTTCTTCTTTAACGAATCCATCACCACTTACTGTCACTTCTTTCTTTGTCAATGGAGTCTTATCGTAAGTTTTAGAAGCACTTGCACTTGTCAATGTTACATTACGCTTAGTGATTTCATAAGAAGTCTTCGCTGTTCCTGTATAGTTTCCAATACCTGTAATTGTTACTTCGACTGTACCCGCATCGACTGCTGCTGTATAAGATAATGTGTAATCTACATTTTCAACAAGTGTTGCACCTGTCTTTGTATCTTCTACAGTTGGCTTGTTCTTCTGTTCTTCGCCATTGTACATTGTATCGTCAGGCTTAGTTACCTTAATACCAGTCTTCTTTTCGTCTGGAGTATTTGGTCCATCAGGAGTGATTGACTTAGGATTAACCTTCAACCATCCATCTGTTACTTTGAATGTCACATTTGTGAAGTTAGAACTTGTATTACTGAATTGAGAAGCATTCAATCCCATATAAGAAGTTCCTACATCTTTACGAGATGCCTTTGCAGCGCCTTCAAAGTGAATAGCTTCTTCTGGATATACTGCATCCGAAACCTTAGTAACATCATAACCTTCTACTTCATGTGTATTTCCATTATAAGTTTCAGTCTTTGTCTTACCTTCGATTTCAACTACTACTTTATCTGTAACTGGAGTAACCTTTAATGTTCCTTCAGTCTTAGTGATATTGTAGTTGTCAGCATTTGTTCCTTCATTCAATGTATAAGAGAATGTATTCTTACTTTCTCCAACATCTTTTTGAGATCCTGTAACATCATATGTTGCACCTTCACCCTCAGCGAATCCGTCAACACTTGCTGTAACTTTGTTATTTGTCAACGCATGTCCATCATAGACTTTTTCATCACTTGCACTTGTCAATGTAACATTTCGTTTTTCTACTTTTGAGTATCCATCTGTGACTACGAATTCTACATTTGTGAAGTTAGCACTTGTGTTAGTGAATTGTTCTACAGCTAAGCCCATATCTGTTTGACCAGCATCTGTTCTGCTTGCTTCTGCTTTTCCACTGAATGCGAAATCATTTGCAGTATATAGTGCATTACTGAATGTTGAAGTATAGCCTGTTACTTTATGACTATTTCCATCATACTTCTCTGAACCTGTATTACCTGTGATTGTTACTGTTACTTTATCTGTAACTGGAGTAACCTTTAACGTTCCTTCAGCCTTTTTGATTTCATAGTTGTCTGGATTTGTTCCTTTATTCAATGAATATTCGAAGGCATTCGCTTTTTCACCTACATTTGTGATTGTTCCTGTAACATTATATGTTGCGCCTTGACCTTCAACGAATCCATCCGCTGTTACTGTATCATTTGTCAATGCATTTCCATCATAGACTTTTTCATCACTTGCACTTGTCAATGTGACATTTCGTTTAGAAATCGTTAACTTACCAGGTACTACATTGACAACAACTTTTCCTGTAACGTCCTTGTCTTCTTTTGTAACCTTAGCAGTACCCTTGATTTCAGTTGTATATTCACCAACATTAGTTCCTGTAGCTTTTGCAGTTAAACCAGAAATAGTGTATCCATCAGCCACATTTTCAAAGCCTTCAACTGATTGAGCTTCACCATTGTATGTAACAGTATTACTTTTTGCAACTAATGTAATGACTGTCTTTTCAATCCAAGTCGCATATAGAACATTTTCACCATTTACATCTACATGAACGGTCTGTCCAGCTGCATAAGTAGCCTTACCATTTTTCGCATCATCCATAGATGTTGCCCAACCTGCAAAGTAGTATTCTTTGCCTTTTGCTTCAGGAGCTTGATAGCCTAATGATTTTTCAGATTTTAATGTAACACTTTCGTTATTCTTAACTTCAACCTTTGTTACATCTCCTCGACCATTGCCTGGATTATAGCTCATTGTTGTTGAGTGTTCTTCACTTCCCCAGACTGCTGTCAATGTAATAACGTTGTCATCCTTTGCCAAATCCTTATTTACTTCAAATGCATCTCCAGGATGATATAAATTTCCCTTTAACTTCCATCCTAAGAATTTCTTTTTTGAAGTTGTTGTCGCATTCTTAGCTACGGTAACCTTAGCTCCACCTGCATAAATATTACTATCCGTTGGTACCTTTGCGTTTGATCCTTCTGTACCAGGATCATAAACAACTTTTAATTCACCATTGTATAACCACTTACCAATAACACTTGTATCCTTTGTGATGGCTTCATTTGTGTTATATGCATCACTCGTAATATTTCCATTACCATCCGCATAATACCATCCGGCAAATGAGTAATCACTTGTCGTTGTTGCACTTGGCAATACTGTGTTGGCAATTGTACCTGCTTCTACCTTTTTAGTACCCTTAACTACATCCCCTTCAGGATTATTCAAGTTATACGTTAAGTTAATCTTCTTGGCTGTCCATTTTGCGTATAGAGTCACATTTTGTGCTGGCATCTTCTTGCCACTAAAATCAAATGCATCCCCTTCACAAAGTTCGTTATCATACCATCCATCAAATTCATAATAATCTGCTAGTGAACTAGGTCTTACAGGAGTATAGTTCTCACTTGAAATACTTTGTTCATACTTCTTAGAAACAGTCTTATCTTGTTTACCATTGTTAATAAACTTTAAGTTATAAGAATTACGAGTATAGTAGAACTTAGCTCCATCATATCTTTCACCTATCTTTGTACTTGGCCCTTCATTGAAAGTATAACCTTTTAACGGATACTGATCTTCTTCAGTTACAGTAGTAGTACCATAATAACTACCAGGAGAAGCATCTTTATGATCAAATTTATATTGAATACCATCCATTTTAACTGTGCCTGTTTCTCCAGGTAAGACTTGTACATAGTAAGATGCAGTTTCAGTACCATAACCTGTTTTAGGACCATAGAACTTTGCTCCATATAAAGGCATTGTAGCTATGTTTGCTTGGAATGTACTTCCATTTGGCTTAGTAAGCCAAGACGAACTTTCATTCTTTGTAGGCCATTGTTTACTAATATCCTGACCGTATTTAGCTTCAATAGTTAAATCTTTATATTGAGTCCTTCCTCTCGCATCGAAGAATTCCACTTTATAAATATTTCTCTTATAGTAAACACTAACGATTGTAGAGCCATCACCCTTGATTGTCTTTTTAGTTACTGGTTGTGTAGTAAATCCATTGTAAGATTTTGCAGCTGCGTTTACTTCTGTTCCAGTAAGACCTGTCTTAGTTTCAGATTCATGGAATGAATATCCATCATCATCGGCATTTTCCCACCAGTGAATAACTGTATAGTTTACTTGTGCAGCATTCCAATGAGCCTTTAATGTCATTGGAGACGTAACTGTTGCGCCATTCTCTACTTTAGATAATCCATTGTACCAGCCATCAAATGAATAACCAGGTTTTGTAGGTGTTGTAGATTTATTCAAAGTAAGTTTGTCACCATTTAATACGAATTGGGAATCAACAATAGATCCGCCATCTGAATCAAATGAAATCCAATAGCCTTCTTTAATGATTGCATATACATTAACAGAAGTACTTCCTTCTGGAACTGTAATTTTATCTGCGATATTTTCAGTACCATTTCTTTCTGCTGCCCAACCAACTAATTTATGAGTTGAGTCAACATCATAAGATACATCTGTATAACCATGTGGATAGTGATCCCCAACTTTTTCTGTACGCATAATTTGTGTACCAGCTGGATTATAGAAGTAAACATATAATGCATTTTCATATTTTGCTGTAATTGTACGAGTTGTTGTTTCAGTGATTGTTAATGCTGTATTGAAATCTTCAAACTTTGTTTCACCATCATACCAACAACAAATGCTTTTCCAGCAACATCTGGAGCTGTTGGAGTAATCAATGTATCACCCGTTTTAACAATCTGTGTACTTACGATGTTTCCATTCGCATCAAAAAAGTTGAATGTTGTTAATGGTTTTTCTTTTTCACCCGTAATAACATAAATAGAGAAGTGATTTGCATCAAAACTTTGAGTATTTGTAGCTACTTCAGTGACTGCACTCGCATCATCTGTTACGTGGTAAACATTAATTTCATCACCACTTACTGCTGCATTTTCAAAACTAATATTTACTGAACCATTTGGTTGAATTTCAACACCATCTTTATTTTGGATTGTGATATCCAAAGCTACTGCTGAATCCATTTCTTTGTTCTTTTCAGAAACAGTATCTTCAACCGCATTTAAGATAGCCTTTCTTGTGATACGTTTTACAACAAGCTTAGAATCTCTTGGTAAAACACCCTCAGCTGCTGTCGCATGAACGACTACATTACCAGCTGTTTCACTTTGGTCAAATGCCGGATACTCAGGTAATTCCTCCTTGGTTTCCGGGTCTGCCTCAGCATCATCTTCACTTGCTTCTTCAGTTTTAGTTTGTTCATTATTTTCACTTGTTTGTTTGTCTTCTTTAGTATTTACACTTACATAGACAAATTTAACACTAACTAAATCTGAAGTAACACTTAGATTAGCCTGATCAGCAGGAACTGTCTGAGAATTATTAATGATTACATCTTTTAATGTATAACCATCAAAATTCAACCTAACACTACTATCTGTCTTTAAGCTGTAGTCAAAATTAAAATCACGAGAAGCAGTTTCATGAAGAACTGTTCCATCTTCTGCTACATAACTTAATTCTACAGATTTTGTTTCTGGCGCGGGCTGCTCTTCCTCTACTGCAGGTTGTTGTTGTTCTTCCTGTTGTTGAGGGGTTTCTTCTTCAGCTGTTGGCACTTTCTCTTGCTCTTGTGGTGCAGTCGTTGTTGTTTCCTCTTGTTGAGGTTCAACCGGTTCTTCCACCGCATTTACATAGTAAGAGTCTGCTAAGCCAAACTGAACGGCCATCGCAAATGATAATACAATTGCCGCCACCTTTTTTAAGTTTTTCAGCATACAAATTCCTCCTTTTGTTCTTGTTAAAGTTGATAACCCTTTCATCATCCTGGTTATAGTATAGGGCCCACTAGGTTATAGACCGGTTATATAATCCAAAAATCATCTTTTTTTATAACAAATTTTAAACAATAAAAACCGCGTTTAAAAAGCGCGGTTTTCTCTGCGGCTATAAGCCTTTACTGCCAGCTCGCGTCTCAAGGCGCTGCTTTCACTTCGTTCAAGCTATCGCTTTTGACTCTCGCCAGCCTCAAAGGGCTTTATTTTTTACTATTTCTTTCTCTTTGCTTTTTCTTGTTTGTATGCCTGTTGCTCTGCTTCTGAGAATGGATTTGCGTACTCTTTTACACTCATTTTATCCATTGCTATATCGTGCATTTCCTGCTCTCGAATGTATTTTGCAACTGTCACATCATTCAATCCTACAGTACTTACATAATATCCTTCACTCCAAAAATGTCTGTTTCCAAACTTATATTTCAGATTTGCATGTCTGTCAAACATCATCAATGCTGACTTTCCTTTCAGATATCCCATAAATGCAGATACAGACA